>Ga0209794_1000274_pt1 | contig 101797 bp, 89 predicted proteins | sample EBPBio232013_DNA_FD_185869 | JGI IMG/M metagenome (GOLD analysis project Ga0209794, IMG submission 185869) | Wastewater treatment Type I Accumulibacter community from EBPR Bioreactor in Madison, WI, USA - Reactor 1_5/23/2013_ DNA (SPAdes)... | ecosystem: Engineered > Bioreactor > EBPR >...
AAAAGACCCATTTTAACCATCTGGACTGACAATGAAACAAAAACTACAGACCCAAATCAGTATTTATTACAATTTTGACTATATTCAATCTCTAACCAAATTGGTCAACCTATTTTAGGCAAGGACAAAATGTCGAGTGCAGAGTGCAGAATGTCGAATAAAAAATTAACCATTCGACACTCTGCATTCTGCCTTCGACACTCAAATTACGACACTCAAATTAATGGGCTTTTTCCACTGCGTGGCCGCCGAATTCGTTGCGAAGTGCCGCTACAACTTTGCCCGTAAAGGTATCGTCTTGTTGTGAGCGATAACGCATCAATAATGAAAGCGCAATCACTGGCGTTGGAACACCCATGTCGAGTGCTGTTTCCAGCGTCCATTTTCCTTCACCCGAAGAGTGCATCACCCCTTTGATAGCGTCTAATTTAGGGTCTTTTGAAAAAGCTTTTTCGGTCAGTTCCATCAACCAGCTGCGAACCACTGAACCGTGGTTGAATACGCGCGCAACCTGTTCTAAATCAAGATTATAGTTTGATTGTTCCATCACCTCAAAGCCTTCTGCAATGGCCTGCATCATGCCATACTCGATGCCATTGTGAACCATTTTGACAAAGTGGCCACTTCCTGGACCGCCTGCATGAAGCCAACCGTTGGGAAGTGAAATATCGTTAAAAACAGAAGCGCAATAGTTGAAAACTTCATCTTCCCCGCCAATCATGGTACAGGCACCATTTAAGGCACCATCCACACCGCCGCTAGTGCCGCAGTCCAAATAATCAATTCCTTTGGCTTTAAGGTACTTATATCGACGTATTGAGTCGTTGAAATTAGAATTGCCGCCGTCAATAATGATATCACTGGTAGATAAAAATGGAATCAGCGTCTCAATGCAGTCATCAACGGGCTTTCCCGCAGGAACCATCAGCCATATTACCTTTCTGCCATTGAGCTGTTGACAAAGTTCTTCCAAACTAAAGGCAGGAGATATACCTTCGAGAAGAATATTTTTGACGTTTTCGGTTGCTACATCGTATGCAACTACTTCATAACCGTGACGATGCAGGTTAAGGGCCAAGTTGTAACCCATTTTGCCAAGACCAACAAATCCAATTTGCATTAAAGATGACGTTTATAAGTGGATAGATGAGTGGGAAAGGCAAAAATAGGAGTATAGTTACTCAATCCCCACTCATCAACAGTTAAAATTATTTATCCCACCAAACTTTTGTGTCCAAATCGTCAGCTCCTTGGCGAGCAATGGCCTCTTTCACGTGAACCGTATTGGCCGAAATCTCCGAGTTAGGATAGGTCAAGCGTTTGATAAATTCTCCTTTAATGCTCTTCCCTGGAAATGGGTTAGGTGCAAGTTTAGGAAAACCGCTCCGACGGAAGTTTGCAAAAGCTTCTGGGCCGTTCAAGAATGAAGCTACCCAATATTGGGTATTGATTTGTTCCAAAGCAGTGGCTGCCACATACGGATTTGCTTTCAAATAGGCGTCAATATCTGCCGCTGCTACCGCTGAGTTTGCGTCAAACAGTGCCATTTGTTCCATGTGCAGGCGCACACCACGGTTGTAGTACGTTTCGGCGCTGGTACCCGTTACCCAGTTTCTTTGTGCCGCTTCGGCCAACAAAAGCTGCGTTTGTGCTGCTGTTATTAAAAACGATGGTGCGGTCATTTTGACCATACGGGTACGGTCAACTTGCGTAAAATCGTAGAAACTAGCCAATTTGTTTTTCGTTACTTCGGCCGAAATGGTATTGTTGTCAAATCCTAATGGCATTCCAATTTGGACGGCTGGGTCGGTCGATGCGCGCGAAGCTACTTGTTCTGGTCCAGATTTGGCTCCCACGTAGCGTACTGCAATGGACTTGAGGCGCGGGTCGTTGGTTTTTTTGAGGTAATCAACAAACGGTGCAGCAAGGTAAATGTTGGCTGCTTCTGTGGCATTCAACATGTTGCCAATCCCATTTACGTAGTTAGCGTCATGTTTAATAATCGCGTTATCAGCGTTTGATTCCATCACACCACTTTGCAATGCCTTGGCAACCACTTGTTGGGCTTGAGCTGCATCCACCTTACTTAAACGCATTCCTGCACGAAGTAGTAGCGAATTGCCATACTTTTTCCAAAGGGCAATATTTCCCGCATAGAGTACATCGGCAGATTCAATGGCCTTAGTAGCATCTAGGGCAGCGGTAGCTTCCGTCAATTCCTTGATAATACCTGCATAAACTGCCTGCTGAGTATCATATTTTGGTAAAAATATTTGATTTGTATAACCCTTCTCTGCATCGGCGTAAGGAATATCACCGTAAGAATCGGTTAAAATCATGTACGCATTGGCTTGGATAATACGAGCCATGTTGTACAAATTACTACGTGTCGTTACCGATTGCGTTTGATTGATAACATCTTGTGAGTTACGAATCACGTTGCGGTAGTATTTTTGCCAGTTTTGAACGGTATTGTCGCGGCTATCTTGGTTGAAGTTAGCGCCTGTAAGTACCCCAGAGTTGGGCGAAACCATTTGCTGCACAATGCCCATTTCGTAGATAACTGAGCCAGTCGTAAAGGCTGAGTTGACGGTCGCATTGTTCAAAATAAACACTGGGTTGACCGAAAGCGCGGCGGTTTTGTTGATATTCAGTTCGTCAAAACCTTGGTCGCAACTTACCATTCCGACAACAGTTACTGCCCAAAGTGGGAGTAAAAGGGCTGATTTTTTTAATATGCGTTTCATTGTTCGTTTCTTTTTTAGTGTTTCCGAAAGCTTGTTGATAAGACCCTTCGGGGATATTAAAACTTCGCATTAAGGTTAAAACCAATACTGCGCGTTGTTGGTAAACCTGTTGATTCCATTCCGACGAGGTTGTCTGACGAATATCCAAATGAGTCTGGATCAATGTTGTCAACCCACTTCTTAATCAGGAATACGTTGTTGGCAACTGCACTAAGCTTTAGGTTTTTAACTGGGAAGTTTTTCGGCAAAAAGCGCGTAAAATCGTAACCAGCAGTGATTTGGCGAACTTTCCAGAATCCACCATCGTAGATAACTGGTTCGATAAGCGCAAGCGAGCGTACTACTGACCAGTAATCTTGAACAGGTGCTTTTACGGTATTGGTCTCACCTTTGGCGTTTACACCCACTCCCAATACACCACCTTCGCGGCCTACTAGGGTCATTTTGTGCAATCCGTGGCGTACGGCGTTGAAGTTGGTACCTGAAAGCATCATGTTTCCAAGTTTGAAATCAACCAAGAACGATAGGTTAATGCCTTTGTAATTGAAAGAGTTATTGATACCACCGTTCCATTTTGGTAAGGCAGAGCCGTACGAAATGAGGTCGTCGGTGCGAAGTGGGATACCATTGCCACCAAACATCATTTGTCCGCTGGCATCGCGCTTAAAGCCGAAGCCATAAATCTGACCCATTTCTTGACCAACCACTTGACGAAGCTCGCCGTTGAATACGTGGGTACCTACAGTGATACGTTCACCTGGCGTGTCAGTCAAAAGGCTTAATACTTTGGTTTTGTTGTATGAACCATTAAGAGTTAAATCCCACTGGAAATTAGGGGTTTTTACGGGAACAAGATTCAACAGCATTTCAAAACCACGGTTTTGGCTTTTTCCACTGTTGATCAGGGTTGTAATAAAGCCCGAGGCATCCGAAATTTGTGCCGAAACAATTTGATCGTTGGTGATTTTGTTATAAATCGCTGCATCCAACGAAACGCGGCTATCAAACAATTTAAGCTCTAACCCAAGTTCGGTTTCTGCCGTACGCATAGGGCGGAGGTTGGCATTTGGAAGGGTAGTTGTTCCTGAAGAACCACCCACAGGCTGCCCGCCGAAGAGGTTGGCATTGATACCGTAAAACAAGTTGTTTGAGTAAGGGGATACGTCGGTATCGCTTCCCACTTCAGCATAAGCAGCGCGGAGTTTTCCAAAGGTGAGCCAAGTAGGAACACTGTTGAATGCTTGTGAAAACACAAAACTTCCCGAAACTGACGGATATAAAATGCTTCGGTTGGCTGGTGAAAGGGTTGAAAACCAGTCGTTACGGGCAGTAGCGTTGACAAACAAAACATTTTTGTAAGAAAATTCGGCTGAACCATACACCGAGTTAACGGCACGTTCCGAAAGCCCATAAATAGGGTCTTTTACCCGCCCGTTCATCACTGTGTATAAACCTCTTACGACAAAGTCTTGTACTAGAACGCTGTTTAAATCCGAACGGCGGTACATTTTGTTTCCGCCCACGTTGAAATCAAATCCAAAATCACCAAACTTTTGTGTCCCAGAAATCAAGATATCCGTGTTTATCTCTCTAAACCGTCTTGACTCTTGGGTATATGTCCCATTCACAAAACCAGCTGGCGCGGCGGCAATGGAAGCTTGGCCGGTTGGGAAGTTGTTGTAATCCTGATCGCGCGACCAATAATCTTGCCCCACACGACCTTGTACAAACAACCAAGGAAGCAAGTTGTATTTTACCGAAATGTTGCCAAAAATACGGTCGCGGACAATGTTCTGAAACTGTTCAGAAAGGGTAAAGTAAGGGTTGGTACGGTTTTGGAAACGCGAGTAAATGAACTCATTTCCTGCGGCGTTGAATTTCTTTGCCTCTAACAAATCTAACGGCATGGAGTTGGCTAAATTATAAAGCGCGGTAGGGATAGAGTTATCTTGGTTGGCAATGTTCGGTGGGTTTTTGTTGTACTCGTGCGAATAGTTGATGTTTCCTGAAAAACTCAATTTTTTTGATAACTCGTAAGAATACCCAAGGTTGATGGTTTTGCGATTGAACGTGTTGTTTGGCACAATTCCTTTGCTGTCCATGTTGGCAAACGAAAGGTTAAAACCACCCTTATCACTGGCCGATGAAAGGCTTACGGTGTTGGTGAAGTTTGAACCGTTGCGGAAAAATTTACGAATGCGGTTATAAACAGGCTCATAAGGTACAGTGACGTTGTCAAACAATACTTGCGTCATACCTGGTTGGAATTTTTCTCCAAACGACCACTGACCCGAGGTGGGGTTAGGAGTCGTTGGACGAACGCCGTTTTCACCTTGGCCGTATTCGTATTGATAATCCGTAAAATCAAGCGGCGTTTCGTTGGTATAGTTACTGTTAAAACTCACGCCAATCCCTTTGCCACTTCCCTTGGTTTTGGTCGTGATCATAAGTACCCCGTCTTTTGCCCGTGAACCGTACAAAGCAGCAGCAGTAGCACCTTTAAGGACAGTCATACTTTCGATGTCGTCGGGGTTAATGGACGACAAACCATCACCACCATCCGAGGTGTTTCCCCCTCCACGAACACCAATTGAGTTGTCGGCGGCAGCATTTCCAGGGTTTGTACCAAAGTTAGTGTTGTCGATTGGGATACCATTGACGACAATGAGCGGGTTATTTTGTCCAGAAATAGAAGATTGTCCACGGATACGAATCTTTGAAGTCCCCGCTGGTCCCGTACCTAGTCCCGAAATATTTACCCCCGCAATTTTCCCTTGCAATGAGTTTATAAAATTGGGCGTACGGTTTTCAGTGAGCGCGTCGGCGTTGATAGTGGCGGTTGCATAACCAAGTTTTTTCGCTTCTTTTTTGATACCCAAGGCCGTCACTACGACTTCGTTGAGGGCCTCGGCACTTTCGGCAAGCGAAATGTCAATGCGCGTTTGGTTTCCTACCGAAATTTCCTTTGAACCATACCCAATAAAGCTAAATACAAGGGTGGCGTTATTGGGAACAGAAAGGTTATAATTTCCGCTTCCGTCGGTAGATGTTCCTGTAGTAGTTCCTTTTACAACAACCGAAACTCCTGCGAGGGGAGATTTGTCGGCGGAATTTGTCACCGTTCCGCTAATTCGATTTTGGGCCCAAAGTGTGGTTGTGAGTGCCAGAAAAGTCATCATTACTAAAATGACTTTGGGCAAGAGTAGAAATTTTCTCATCTTCATGTTAAATTGTTGGTAAATTAAAAGGGTATGTTGAACAGTACTGATAGGATAAAGAACTGAGTGCAAAAAAATAGCAGAGTAGTGCAAAAAACTTCTACGAATGGACGATGTTGGATTTTGTAATATTTTGATGATTTATTTAAAAAATTTAATAAATAGGTTTTCTGTAAATGAATAAAACCACACTGACCCACCTTCCTTCTTCCGAGTTTTCCCACATCAGGGAATTGGTTCGTGTTAAAAATCAGACAGTTAAGCTGAATGATTGGCCTGTGCAAGTGAGAGGTGGAATCTATATTTTGTGTGTATTAGAAGGGAAATATGAGTGGATAATTGAGCACCAACGCTACGTTTTATATCCCAATGACGTGGTTGTTTTATGCCCTTGGCAGCAGCTTGGGAGTCCCACAAATACATTAGAAATTGGAAGTTTTGTTTGGCTAAAACTAGAACCAGCCATTTTTGAGCCTACAAAAGAGTTACAATTAGGCAGTTGGTCGGCGATTCACGAGAACGAACAAAAGCTAATGGGGCGCCTCATGGGTACGCACGCCCCGATGGTGTTGAACCAGCTAAAACAGGTCAATGAGCTGATTACAAAAATTGAGCAAGAGCTCAAACAGCTAGAGTTTGCTTACCAAACCCGCGTCAATCAACTTCTGGATGAGCTATTAGTAACGATTGTACGGCAGCAAAGCCAGCAACAAAACCAACGGCGCGATTTTTCGCAGGCATTTGAACAGCTCGAAAAAATGCTTCGACAAAGCTTGGATCACCCTTGGACAGTGGAAGAAATGGCGACTGTCGTAGGGCTGGGAAGTACGGCTTTTACCGAAAAAGTAAAGGCGTATTCGGGCTTTTCTCCGCTTAACTATTTGATAAACATTCGTATTGCAGAGGCAATGCGCCAACTCCGCCAAACCGATAAAAGCCTGACCGATATTGCCCTCGATACTGGCTTTTATTCATCTCAACACTTTTCTACGACCTTTAAGAAACTAACAGGCTATACCCCTGGGCATTATCGAAAGCGCCAAACGGGGGACAACTAATTTTATTTATTTATATCATAAATCTATATGGAGTGTGTCATAACAATTGATATTGGTACTACAAAAGTCAAAGCATCGGCATTTGATTTTTCAAATAATTTGATTGGGGCGCGGCAAGGGTCGTACCCAACGTTTCATCCGCAGCCTGATTATAGCGAGCAAGATCCCGAACAAATATTTTTGACCGTTTTGTACGCGTTAAAAGGACTAATTAACGACGAACTTTCCAAAAAATATCGTCCAGTAGCCGTAGTTTTTAGTGCTTCGATGCACAGTGTGTTACCCATCGACAAACACGGCGTGCCGCTTCGTAACGCAGTCATTTGGGCTGATAACCGAGGTCGTGATGAAGCGACTACCCTTAAAAATTCTGAGCTAGGGGCGAAGTTATACGAACAAACAGGCACACCGATTCACCCCATGTCGCCTTTGGTCAAAATTCGATGGTTTGGGACAAATACCCCTGCTGCTTGGTTTGAAAAGGTTTATAAATTTATTTCCATCAAGGAATATATTGTGTATCAATTGACGGGACAGCTGGTCGTTGATCATAGCTTGGCGTCTTCCACAGGCTTATTTAATATACATCATTTGGCTTGGGAAGCATCGGCGCTTGATTATATAGGAATAAAAACCCAGCAGTTGTCAGAACCAGTAGCCATTGATTTTGACGAACTTAAACTTAAAAAAGAATACCTGCGGCTCTTCCGTTTGCCCAATACCCTAAAAGTAATTGCGGGGGCGAGCGACGGTTGTTTGGCAACGCTTGGGGCAGGCGTAGTTACGGAAGGAGACGCTACCATTACCATTGGGTCGAGTGGTGCTGTGCGGGTGGCGGCTAAACAGGTGTTGGTGGACGAAAAACAGCGTTTTTTCAATTACATCCTCACCGAAGGAACCTATATTTCGGGCGGGCCGACCAACAACGGCGGGGTGGTTTTTGAATGGTTTGTGCAGCAATTTGGCACCTCAGGACTCCATTTTGACATGGACTATGCCGTCCAGCAATTGTTGATGGAAGCCGAACGCGTTCCAGCAGGAGCGGGGGGGCTGTTGTTTTTGCCCTATCTGTTGGGCGAACGCGCTCCCTTGTGGAATGCCAACGCCCGAGGCGCTTACATGGGAGTAAATATTACGCACGAACGTCGGCATTTTATTCGGGCAACCGTCGAAGGTATTGTATATGAGGTATATAGCATTGGTAAATTGCTGCAACAATACCGCTCTATTGAAAATCTGTACATCAACGGGGCTTATGCTACCCTGCCGTTGTTTGCCCAAATTCTGTCGGATGTATTTGGGAAAACGGTCTATATCAATGACAAACACGACAGCGCAAGTGCAGGTGCAGCGCTGCTGGCTTTGACAAAACTTGGGAAATATGAAGACTTAGTCGCTGCTGCTCAAACCATTAAATCGGTAGAGACGTATTCGGCAAATGACAAAAACCACCATCGTTATGGGCAATTTTCTGAAATTTTTGACCGATTGAGCCATAAATTGGCCGATGATTTTGACGCATTGGTGGCTTTACAAGGGTAATTGTGAGTTGGCATGATTTATGATAGATACTGTTGAGTGTTTATAACTAATCATGTCAACCTCAACGACCCATGAAAAAATTAATCATCTCTTTTTTGATTGTAATCGCTACCATCATTGCCGTTTGGGGGCAAGATTCGGCCTCGGTTTTGCCAAAAGCTGAGTGGCGCGTGTCAACCAATGGTAAAATTGAACGCCTGGTCAATGAAAATTGGGAAGCTGCTTCGGTTCCTACTTCGCAAACATTTTCCTCTTTGTACCTACTTTCGGTGGATTTTGGCTGGGCTGTGGGCAAAAACTCCACGATACTGCGTTGGGATGGCGAACAGTGGAGCGAAGTATTGGTTTTTGCGAACGAAGATTTGAACTCAGTATTTTTATTGAGTCGTGAAGAAGGTTGGGCTGTGGGGAACAAAGGCACCATTCTTCGCTGGAACGGCATAAGTTGGGAAGAAGAAGTCGCGCCAATTACCGAAAATTTAGTCCGAGTAGAGGCAATTTCGACGGGTGGTGTGCAGATTTTCGCCGAAAGTGGAGCCGTCCTTCATCGTTTTGGGAAAAATTGGCAAATCCAACCCGCTACCACCGCTCCTTTGAGTGCCGTAAAATTGTCTGCTTCAGCCAAGCACGTTGAATAAGGCGTTATTTTAAGAAATTTTTAGCTTCTTTGAGGGTACCTTTGTATTCTGCCAAATCACTTACGATTTTGTAGTACTCGGTTGCTTTTCTTTTATCTCCTGCCCGAACGGCAATTCGTGCCAAACCTGCATAGGCAAAGGCTTGGTACTCTTTGGTATATTCTTCGTCGCGTGGCTGACGAATGGCCGTCAAGTACAATCGTTGAGCAGCTTGGTCGTTGCGTGCATGTTTTTCGAGGTACATTCCCTCCAATGTGTGAGAAACGAGTGAAAAGAAAGGTTCGTTTCGTTTTTTAAGTTTTTCAATAAAAGGTTCAGCCTCTTCGTATTTTCCCAAGAGCAACAACGCCTCGGTGTGTTTCATCAAAAAAATGGGGTTGTTGGGATATTTTTCTACGAGATTCTCCAAGTAACTACTGGCTTTGTCGTAACGTTGCTCGTGTTTGAGATAAATACGGGAAAGATAGAAAGCAGATTCTGTTCGGGTAAACATCCCTTTTTTGGACGCAATATCCATTTGTCGAAGCCCTTCCTCGCGGTTGCCGTCTTTGAAAAACAGCACAACGGGTTTAACGATTGGATGGTCTTCGGGGTAGCGAATCATGTAGTAATTGTACAAGCCAGAGGAAAAGTAAAACTCAGGATTGTGGTTCATGTATTTGAATCCTGCCATGACATAATCGTAGGCTTTTTTCGCTTCACTTGCAGCCTTCATTTTCTCGTCATTGTAGTTGTGAATCAACGCAATATAGCCATGACCAGCCATTGAGAAAAACGCAGCTTCGGGACGTGTTTTTTCGTTTTTTTCTAACACTTTTGCTTTGGCAATACATTCCTCAAGGAGTTTTGCGTATTGCCCACTCATGGCTTTGTTGTCTTTTACGGGTAAGTATTGCCACTGCATTTGCATGGCTTTGAGCATGGCATTTACGGGGTGGTTGGGGTATTTGGCCCGTATTTGGCGAGCAACGGGTTCTACCGCCGCAAATTCATAATTGTAAATGTGGTCGATGGCTTCTAGTACCAATTCTTGCGTGGGCGTATCGTATAAAATTTGTGCGCGGACAGGAAGTGGAGGAAAAGATAGTACGATGAATAAAAAAACAAACAATTGAGTCACTACTAAGAACATTCGTTTCATGGAGCTGTACCTGCGAAATAGATAGAAAATGCTATTTTTGGGCGTTGGGTTAGAAACCTTTCGCTTTGGTTCTAACGTTAGACAACCAACAAAGAGTTTATTAACTTCTGTTTTTTTGATAGATAATTATTTTCAATGATTCACTACGACCATTTTACCCTTGACAACGGGCTCAAAGTATTTGTCCACGAAGACCACACAACTGCTTTGGCCGCTGTAAATATTCTCTACAATGTGGGTTCTCGCGATGAAGAGGAAAAACGAACTGGTTTTGCTCATTTGTTTGAACATTTAATGTTTGGGGGGTCGAAAAATATTCCATCCTACGACGAGCCTCTTCAAACGGTAGGCGGCGAAAACAACGCGTTCACCTCTGCTGATATTACCAATTATTACATCACCCTACCCGCTGTCAATCTCGAAACCGCTTTTTGGTTGGAATCTGACCGAATGATGAGTTTATCTTTTGATCCAAAAGTACTCGAAATTCAACAAAAAGTGGTGGTGGAAGAGTTTAAACAGCGTTATTTGAACCAACCTTACGGGGATGTATGGCTAAAACTTCGGCCGTTGGCTTACCAAGTGCATCCGTATCGTTGGGCTACGATTGGCAAAGAAATTAGCCACATCGAAGATGCTACGATGGACGATGTAAAAGCGTTTTTCTACAAATATTATTTGCCAAACAATGCCATCATGGTTGTGGCAGGGGATGTCACGGTTCCACAAGTGAAAGCATTGACCGAAAAATGGTTTGGTTCTATTCCTGCGGGTGAGCAATATGTACGCAATTTACCCTTGGAACCCGTTCAAACGGCTCCTAGGTTTCTGGAAACCGAAGCCAAAGTGCCTTTAAATGCGCTGTATAAAACGTACCACATTCCAGGGCGTTTTGAGGACGACTTTTACACGGCAGATTTATTAAGTGATATTTTAGGAAGAGGAAAATCGGCGCGTTTGTACCAAAAACTACTAAAAGAAAGACAGTTATTTTCAAATATCAACGCCTATAATACCTCGTCAGTTGACCCAGGTTTGTTAGTTATTCAAGGTAACCTCAACACTGGAGTAACTTTGGACGAAGCCAATGCCGCCGTGGAGGAAGTGTTGCAGGAGTTGGTGGAGGTTGCGTTGGATGAGAAAGAATTGGCAAAAGTGAAAAACCAAGCGGAGTCAACATTGGCGTTTTCGGAAGTTGAATTACTCAATCGTGCCATGAACTTGGCCTATGCCGCCAACGCTGGGAATCCTGATTTAGTCAACCAAGAAGCGGCTAAAATTCAGGCAGTAACGGCCAAAGACATTCAAGAAATGGCCCAGAAAGTGCTTTCTAAAAACAATTGTTCAACGATGTATTACCGCGCAGTAAACTAAAAAAACGTATGAAATATAGAATTGGACAAGGCTACGACGTGCATCAACTGGAAGAAGGGCGTGATTTTTGGTTGGGTGGTATTAAAATTCCCCATACCCACGGAGCCAAAGGTCACTCAGATGCTGATGTAGTTTGTCACGTACTTTGCGATGCCCTGCTTGGTGCAGCCAATATGCGCAATATTGGGTACCATTTCTCAGACAAAGACCCCCAATGGAAAGGCGTAGATAGCAAGTTGTTGCTGGCGAAAGTCATGGAAATGATTCGGGAAAAAGGCTATGAAGTTGGAAATGTTGACGTGACCGTTGTACTTCAAGAACCCAAACTCAATCCACACATTCCGACGATGAAGGAATGTCTTTCGAAGGTAATGGCCATTGATATTGAAGATATTTCCATCAAAGCCACGACTTCTGAGCATTTGGGTTTTGTTGGCAAAAAAGAAGGCATTGCCGCCCATTGTGTTGCGTTGATTTATCGTGAACTCTAGTTTTATGATGAATATGTTGAATAATACAATTCAAAATCTGGCTTTAGAATTTAAAGAAAAACTTGGCGAACGTTATGGTGAGCGTTTTGCCAAGTTAATTTTATATGGTTCTTATGCGAGGGGGAATTTTCATGAAGAATCTGATGTCGATTTTCTGGTTGTTTTGAATGACGAAAAAGTCCAGAATGGGGTCGAAATATTTTTTACAGGAGACCTACTCAACACGTTATCGTTGAAGTATGATAAGCTCATTTCGATTTTGCCTATTAGTATTCGACGTTTACAGGAAGCCAACTCTTTATTTTACAAAAACGTAAGACAAGAAGGGATTGAAATATGAATGAAGATGTCGAAGGGTATTAAAACAGGTTTATTGCCAATGTATCTTAATGAGAGCTTGTCAAAAGCCCTAGAACTTAGGCAAGGAGCTGATTATGAGCTCCATTTTGAGATTTCTAGTGATGTAGCATATGCTATGTTTGAAGAAGCGAAAGTTTTTGTAACACAAATTGAAAGTTATCTAAATTCCTTGACACAAAAATAATGATGAAAAAACACTTCACCTTTCTGTATTTACTAGGATCACTCACCGCCGTGGCTCAAACCAACGGAGGACAAATCGAACAACCACTGGGCTTTGAAGAGTACGACCCCGTCTCGACGCTGAAAGTATCAGAACATAAGCTTACCCGTTCTAAATACCCTTTTATCGACATTCACAACCACCAATACAGCATGTCAAACCAAGATTTGTCAAAATTGGTGGCAGATATGGATGCGTTGAATATGGGCGTGATGGTGAATTTGAGCGGGCGTGGATGGTCGCAGCAATGGGAAGAAGGGACAACGACTATCAAGGGGATGCTTGACAACGTAAAAAAGAACTATCCCAAGCGTTTTATGGTGTTCACTAACCCCGAACTAAAAGGCGTGGGTTCGCCTGGCTATGGTGAGAGAGCCGCTAAACAAGTTGAGGAAGACGTGAAAGCGGGAGCAGTAGGGATGAAAGTATATAAAAGTTTGGGTTTCAGTGGAATAAAAGATACTGACGGAAAGCGCGTTGCTGTAAGCGACCCACGACTAGACCCTATATGGGCAAAGTGCGGAGAGCTAGGCATTCCCGTCATTATTCACACAGCCGACCCTAAATCGTTTTGGGATCCACTTGACCGTTATAACGAACGTTGGTTGGAGCTTAAAACCCACGCAGGACGCAAACGTGGGAACAATGACCCCGTTCCGTTTGATTCATTGATGAAAGAACAACACGCGGTTTTTGCTCGTCACCCCAAAACCAAGTTCATCAACGCCCACATGGGTTGGTATCCTAATGATTTGCGAAAACTAGATAGTTTGATGACCCGTCTTCCCAATATGTACGTAGAAATTGGCGCTGTTATCGCCGAATTAGGGCGTCAGCCCCGTGCGGCCAAGCAGTTTTTCGTAAAATGGCAGGATAAAATTCTTTTTGGAAAAGACAGCTGGGTACCATCTGAGTATGCTACTTATTTCCGAGTGTTAGAAACAGAAGACGAATATTTCCCTTATCACAAAAAGTACCATGCTTTTTGGCGGATGTACGGAATGGGGCTGCCCGACGAAGTGCTGAAAAAGGTGTATTACAAAAATGCCATCAAACTCATCCCTGCCATTGACAAATCGCAGTTCCCTGACTAAAATTCGACACTCTGCACTCAAAAATTCGACACTCGACCATGTCCCAAACCCTTGCCTCCGTCCAGACTTTGCTCCAAACTCGGGGATATATTGCGGATGAATACGTCGCAATGTCAGTCTATTTAGCCATGAAACTCCGCAAACCTTTACTCATCGAAGGGCCTGCGGGGGTCGGCAAAACGGAGATTGCGAAGGTGATGGCGCAGGCACTGGAAACAGAACTGATTCGTTTACAATGTTACGAAGGACTAGATGCAAACCATGCTATTTACGAGTGGAATTACCAACATCAGTTGTTGTACTTGAAAATGGGGGAGCAGTCCACCGTCCACAGTCCGCTGACCACCGAATCTATTGAGCAAACTATTTTTAGTGAAAAATTTTTGTTGAAACGTCCCTTGCTAAAAGCGCTGACGCAACCGAAAGCACCTGTACTTTTGATTGATGAAGTAGATAGAGCCGACGAAGAATTTGAAAGTTTTTTACTGGAAATGCTGTCGGATTGGCAAATTACAATTCCTGAAATTGGTACAATAAAGGCGACGCATATTCCGCACGTGATTTTGACAGGAAACCGTACCCGTGAACTTTCGGAGGCACTTCGGCGTCGGTGTTTGTATTTATGGATTGATTACCCACCGTTTGAAAAAGAACTGGCCATTGTTAAATCAAAGGTAGAGCAGATTGACGCAACACTTGCACGTCAGATAACCGCGTTTATGCAAGAGCTTCGTCAGCAGCGACTTAACAAAGTGCCAGGCATCGCCGAAACCCTCGATTGGGCCGAAGCATTGGCGGGAATGCATATCCAACACCTCGAAAAATCGTTGGTGGAGTCAACCCTTGGCGTAGTGCTAAAAGATTGGCAAGATATTCGTCAGACCCAGTTAAGTTTGTCGGAGCTTTTTGAGAAAGTAGGAATCAAGTCGAAGTGGAAGGATGCTTAGGTGTTGTTTAACCCGATAAAATCGCCCATTTTTGTGCGTAAAATTTGCGATTGTCATGCAACTTTCATTAAAGTTTTACCCGCTGATTGGCGCCGATTGAGAGCCGCAGATAACGCAGACTAATGGGTTTATGAAGTCCTTCTCAGCGTTAATCTGCGTTTTGATTATTCTGCGGACTTCTGCGGGTGAAACAAATGAAATTATTTACTTAACAATGTACTGAATCAATTATAAAAAATGCAAAAGAAAATCGTTCGCGTAGGCGATATTGAGTGCGGAACCGACGAGTTGTTCTTGATTTCGGGGCCATGTGTCATTGAAGACGAGAAAATTATGATGACCGTGGCGGAACGTTTGAAAGAAATTTCGGAACGTTTGGGAATCAAAATCATTTACAAGTCTTCGTTTATGAAAGACAACCGCAGTAGCCTAGACTACTACATGGGGCCAGGATTGGAGGAAGGTATGCGTATTTTGGCAAAAGTGAAGGAGCAATTTGGCTTCACGCTTTTGACCGATGTACACTATCCCGAACAATGTGCTCCAGTGGCCGAAGTGGTTGATGTACTTCAAATCCCTGCGTATTTGTGTATGCAAACGACCCTGGTGGTAGCTGCTGCCAAAACAGGTAAAGTGGTGAATTTGAAGCATGGTCAGTTCTTGGCACCTGAGAACATGAAGCACCCCGTTAAAAAAATCGAAGACAGCGGCAATGACCAAATTATCTTGACGGAACGTGGTTATACGTTTGGTTACAACGATTTGATTGTTGACCCTCGCAGTTTTTACCACATGAATAAAACGGGCTATCCAGTCGTTTTTGACGTCACCCACGCCATTCGTAAATATGGTATTCCGTCGAAAGACAGCAAAGGAGGCGCGCGTGAGTATTTACCCGTATTGGCACGTGCAGGCGTGGCCGCAGGGGTAGATGGTCTTTTTGTAGAAGCGCATACTTGCCCATCGGAAGCACTTTGCGATGCCGCTAGTCAGTTGGATATTAACTACTTAGAAGAATTTTTGAAGCCGCTTATTGAGCTTCACAACGTAGAAGTAAAATACCGTGCTTCAGCCCAAGAATTAGGCTAATAAAGCCAAACCTCACAGGTAGCTATGTCAAGTAGAAACCTGTGAGGTTTACTTTTTTGAAATAGTTATTTTTCAGAAAAGACTCACTCGTTCTGATGCCCTTTCGGAGGCCAAACGAAGCTGAAATTGTTTGGGTGTTTCACCCACTTCTTTCTTAAATAGCCGAACAAAATAGGAGTAATCTTCATAGCCTAAATAATCGGCAACGGCATTCACTGAAGTATCGCTGTGGACCAGCATTCGTTTGGCTTCGATAATAATGCGGGTCAAAATCAATTTTCCTGTACTTTGATTGAGGCTTTGCTGACAAATCCTATTTAGGTGGCGGGTGGTCATGTTCATGGCATCCGCGTATTCCTTGGGAAGTTTTAAGGTTCTGAAGTTTTCTTCAATCAATTTTTCCAATTTTTTGATTTGAACGTAATTGTGAGAATAATAATCGCCTACAGGGCGATTGTCAGTATAAACCCGCGCCAATTCTATATAAAGTACGTCTATCAGCGAAATAAGTTTTTGGGATTTGAACGGACGTTCGTGCTGTGATTCCTCATAAATCCATTGAAAAATAGGGGAGAGGATAGCTTGCTCTACCGATGAAAGATAGACAACGGGATAGTTGGTTTGCAGGTAAAAAAAAGGAAAATCGCTTATTTTTCGGGTTAAAAAAGCATTGTTATAAAAATCTTCGGTATGAAAAACGACAAACCCGTCGGCATCATCTGATAAATTCCAACAATGTACTTGGCCAGGAGTTAGTAAAAACAAACTGCCAGGTTGTACGGGATAGGTTTGGAAATCAATTTCGTGCGTGCCTTCGCCAGAAGTAAAAAAAACGGTTATGTAAGTGCTGTGTTTGTGGGGGTGGTTGACAAATTGGTGGGTAGCTAGGTGTTTTTTTAGGTTATTGACATACAACACCTTTGAGAGGTCTGCTTCGGTAAACTCTGTGATGCCATAAATAGGAATATCTTTCATGTTTATTTCAATGATGTCTGTATTGTCCTATTTTTTGCTACAAAAGTAAACCAAATTTTTCTGTTCTTGACCGTATTTTTGTATTTCAAAAAACAAATATAACCATGTCACTCATTCACGTCGTTCAAAATAAGTGCCCCAAATGCCACCAAGGTCAGGTTTTTTCAACCAACAACTTACTTACATTTCGCCCTGCAACGATGAAAGAAAGTTGTGCGCATTGCGGGCATAACTTCAGTAAAGAACCTGGGTTTTATTGGGGTGCTATGTACGTTAGTTATGCCCTTGCTACCTTTGAAATGGCCATCGTTTATGCCATTTGTATCCTGATATTTAAGTTTGATGCCTTGGCCATTTCCAATTTAATAGCGAGTATCGTTGTCGTTTTGGGATTATTTCCGTTCAATTTCAGAATGGCGCGCTTACTCTGGCTTTATTTGTTTTCGGGTGTTGTGGAATAAAGGGCTATTGATTGGCGTATTTGTCCCATTTCTCCAGCACTGTCCTAAAATCCTCTGGCAATTCGGACTCAAACTGTAACCATTGTTTGGTACGAGGATGTACAAAGCCAAGCGATTTGGCGTGAAGTGCCTGCCGAGGCATAATTTGCAGACAATTATCGACAAAAGCTCGGTAGCTTCCGCTCGTCGTTCCGCGCAAGATTTTATCACCGCCATAAACAGGATCACCAAAAAGCGGATGGCCCAAAAATTGAAAATGTGCCCTAATTTGGTGCGTTCGCCCCGTTTCTAATTTGCATTTGATGAGCGATACATATTTATAGGTAGCAAGTACTTCGTAGTGGGTAACGGCGTGTTTGCCCTGACTTCCATCGGTATAAACGGCCATTACTTTTCGATCGCGGGCGCTTCGGCCAATGTGCCCCACAATTGTCCCTTTTTCTTCTTTGGGAATCCCCCAAATGATGGCATAATATGTACGCTCGGTGGTGTGTTCAAAAAACTGTCGGGCCACGTGAGCCATCGCATATTCGGTTTTGGCAATGACCAACAGCCCCGACGTGTCTTTGTCGATTCGGTGGATCAGGCCAGGACGCGCTTCTCCGTTTCGCCCCGTAGGTAAATTTTCAAAATGATATAAAAGTGCATTGACCACCGTGCCGTTCCAATTGCCGTAAGCAGGGTGTACGACCATCCCTGCAGGTTTGTTAAGTACCAGTACTTCGGGGTCTTCGTAGGTGATTGAGAGGGGAATATTCTCAGCCAAAATCTCCGTAATTCTCGGTGGATGCGGCATCGCAACCGTTATAATATCAAACGGTTTTACTTTATAGCTTGACTTTACAGGTTTATCATTAACTTTGACCGATTCAGTCTCAATCGCATTTTGAAGCTTGGTCCGTGTGACTCCCGAAAGATGATGTTTGAGGTAGTGGTCGATGCGCATCAAGGTCTGACCTTTATCAGCCACAATGCGGTGATGTTCGTAATATTCTTCTTCCTCGTCTTCGTTGGGGGGGAGCTGATTTTCTGACATTGAATTTTTTGTTATTTTTCGCAATAAATTCCCAAGGCTCACGTTTCTTGGGCGGTAACTACTCTAACTAATTAACAAACATTATGGACTACAATCAAGGACAAAAGAATGACCGCAAAAGCCTGCTCCTTGCTGCACTAGCGATTTTAGCGCTGCTCAACGTGGTGTTAATTTATTTTTTCTACAAAGAACGGGAAAAGAATAAAGAACAAGAAACGGTGATTGCAGCAAAAACGGAAGAAGTCGTGGCTACCAAAATGAAACTTGACTCAATTTCAGCTCAACTAGACCTGAAAATTGCTGAAATTCAGCAGTTAGGAGGACAAGTGGATTCATTGATTACGTTGAAACAACAACTTGACCGCGATCGGGCTGCGTTGAAAAATTCGGCAACAGCGGCCTCGGTAGATGTGTCAAAATACAAACAAAAAATTGCTAACTACGAAGCAATCTTGGCCCAAAAAGACCAAGATATCGCCAAGTTGAAAGAAGAGTTGGGTATTGTAACCGCTCAGAATCAGGAACTTTCAAGCAAAGTGTCGGGGCTTGAGGGCGAAAAAGCAAACTTACAACGTACGTTTGAAGATTCGGTGGGTAACTTGAGTACCAAAAACAAAGAACTCGCTGATAAAGTAACGATTGCCTCTGCGTTGAAAGCCGAAAAAATTGAAGTAAACGCGGTTTCTTCAAAAGGCAAAGAACGCGACGGTGGAAGCTACCGCGCAAAACGCATCGACAAGTTGAAAGTTGACTTTGATTTGGCGGGTAACCCAATTGCGAAAAACGGAAACCGTGACGTTTATTTGAGAATCCTTGATCCTGAAGGAGCAGTTATGGCAGACATGGCGACGGGTTCGGGTACGTTTTTGTACAGTGGCCGCGAGACTGTATATACCGCAAAGCAAGCACTAAACTACAGCAATGATGGTTCACAAGGGTCTATCATTTACTCAAGAGCAGGTGTTCCGTTGAAAAAAGGCGAACACACGATTGAGTTGTACTGTGAAGGTTTTCGCATTGGTACTACGACTTTCAAAGTCAAATAAGCTGGAAGTTTCGCAAGAAACTTTAACTTTGCACTAAATTTTAAACTTTTTTCACCAAATTTTTGTAGAAAATTCAACTATTCGTTAGTTTTCGCATCAAACACAAGATTACCATAATTTAATTATTGAATGGCTCAACAACAACGCAGACCTTTTCGCCCAGTAAGACAAGAAGAACCGTACCGTATTAATGAACGTATCCGTGTACCACAAGTGCGGATGGTTGGAGAAAATGTTCCACAAGGAATTTTTGACATCCAACAAGCACTTAAAATGGCGGAGGAACAAAACTTAGACTTGGTAGAAATTTCGCCTAATGCCGTTCCACCTGTTTGTAAGGTCATTGATTACTCAAAATTCAAGTACGAGCAAAAGAAAAAGCAAAAGGAAATCAAAGCCAATGCTCAGAAAGTTGTGATTAAGGAAATTCGCTTTAGTCCAACGACTGATGATCATGATTACGATTTTAAATTGAAACATGCCCTTAACTTCCTCAAAGAAGGAGCCAAAGTAAAAGCGTATGTGCAATTCTCTGGTCGTGAGATTGTATTTAAAGACCAAGGATATAAACTCCTTGAGCGCTTTGCCAAGGCATTGGAAGAGGTGGGGAAAGTAGAACTTGAACCAAAATTGGAAGGTAAACGCATGAGTATGATTTTGACGCCCAAGGCGTTGAAAAAGTAGTTGCGTATCATCTATAACTTTAAAAAGCGTGAGTCCATTTCGGTCTCACGCTTTTTTTATAACTGATCAAAAATGGCTTCGTACAGCACACGTCATCAATGGGCTCGTAAGGCTTGCTGGTTATGCCTTGCCTTGACTGCTCTGGGTACCGCAATGGCCCAACCCAATGCTCAAAAACTCGCTACCCTCGACTCCTCTTTCACCTTACTCTATCAACGTGGCATGTTGAATGGTACATTTTTGGTGGCTAAAGAAGGAAAAACGGTGTATAAAAAAGCGTTTGGAACAGTAGCTGCCAATGCTACTCAATCCTTAACAACGGCCTCCGCCTTCAACCTAGCTTCGGTGTCAAAGCAGTTTACGAGCATGATGGTGATGATGCTCAAAGAAGAAGGAAAGCTCCAATACGATGATAAGGTAAAACAGCACCTGCCCGATTTTCCCTACGATACCATCACGATTCGGCATTTGTTGAACCACACCCACGGGTTGCCCGAGTACTTTGATTTGGCAACGCAGTACAACACCACACTTGATACCTTAACAAATGAAGGTGTGTTAAAATTGCTCAAAAACCACCGTCCGCCGTTGCAGTTTCAACCCAATTCCCAATTTTCGTACTGCAATACGGGGTATATTTTGTTGGCGTGTTTAATTGAAAAGTTGACAGCAGAACCTATTCAGCGCTATTTTGAACGGAAAATTGTGCAACCCTTGGGATTAAAAAACACCTACATTTACACCCTTACCATGCCCAAATCACCCGAAAATAGGGTGTATGGCTCCAAACGAGTAAATGGAAAATATGTGGCAAATGATTTGATACGTTTAGATGGAGTTTGGGGCGATGGAAATGTGTATTCGTCGGTGGAGGATTTATTGGTGTGGGAACAGGCGCTGAATACGGAAAAGCTGGTGAAAACAGCAACATTAAAGGAAGCTTTTACGCCTTCGACGCTCAATGATGGCTCAAAATCTTGGTATGGATTTGGTTGGGGATTAGACAAAGACGGTAGAAAAGTTTCCCATACGGGAGGTTGGGTTGGTTTTCAAACAATTATTGAACGGCACCTAGCGCAGCAATGGACGTTTATTGCCCTCACGAGTTCGGAAGACGGGACGGCGATTCGGGTAGCACAACAGGTTTTAGAAGGAAAAATAGCCAAACTCCCTACGACCGAACTGATTACCAACGCCAAAATAGTAGATGGAACGGGCATAGCTTCTTATGCGGGTGCTGTTCGTATCAAAAATAACCGTATTTGGGAAATCGGTGATTTACAGCCTTTTGTGGGAGAAAAAGTGACCAATGCCAATGGATTGGTGTTAGCCCCTGGGTTTATCGACGCCCACAGCCACCATTTCGGAGGACTAGAAAGTCGCCCTGATGCCGAAGCCTTGGTGAGTCAGGGAATTACGACCATTGTGATTGGACAAGACGGAAGTAGCTACCCGATTGACACTCTGCAAAAACGAATGAAGCAACAGCCCGTGGCTGTCAACGTGGCGACATATACAGGACACTCGACCCTACGGGTCAAAGCGATGGGGGCGAAAAGCTTGTTCCGAACCGCTAAAACAGACGAAATTGAAAAAATGAAGCTCGACCTCAAAGCCGAAATGGAAAAAGGTTCGTTGGGGTTGGCGACGGGCTTGGAATATGAATCTGCATTTTTCTCCAACCGTGATGAGGTGCTGCAATTGGCCAAAGTTGCTGCCAAAGCGGGCGGAAGATACATGAGCCACATTCGCAGCGAAGACATTGGGTTTGATGAGGCGTTGGATGAAATCATTGAGATTGGACGGCAAACCAAAATGCCCGTGCAGGTTTCTCACATCAAAATAGCCAAACGCGACCAGTGGGGGCGTTCGCGGGAAGTGTTGGGGACATTGCAAAAAGCGCGAGCGCAAGGAATAAACATCACAGCCGACTGTTATCCCTACGATTTTTGGAATTCGACCTTGCGGGTGTTGTTTCCAAAACGGGATTACACCAACGCCGAAAGCGCCGAATTTGCCGTAAATCAATTGTTTGACCCCTCTGGTTCAGTATTGGTAAGGTATGCCCCCAACGCCGCGTACGTGGGTAAAACGATTTCAGAAATTGCCGCCATCCGAAAAGAAACAACATCTAAAACGCTCATGGGGCTGATTGCGGAAGCGGCAGATTTTGACGAAAAAAATCCTGATTTTAAGGGAAGTACGGAAACAATCATGGGTAAATCAATGAGCGAGAGCGACGTGGCTAATTTCCTCGCTTGGCCGTTCACGGCGATTTGTTCTGATGGTGGTTGGGGTGGACACCCGCGCGGATATGGGGCGTTTACTCGGGTTTTGGGACATTATGTCCGTGACAAACAACTCATGTCCTTAGAAACGGCGATTCAGAAAATGACTTCCTTGACGGCAGAAAATCTAGGGCTTCGGCAAAGAGGACTCATTCAACCTGCTTTTTATGCCGACTTGGTATTGTTTGACCCCAATCGAGTCAATGGCAATGCGTCGATTCAAAACCCAACGGCGTTGTCTTCGGGCATCGAACGGGTTTGGGTAAATGGAGAAGAAGTGTATCACGCCCAAAAATCGACGGGGAAACGGTCGGGGGTGTTTGTTGGGAGGTAACTAATTTTACCTCACTTTTGAACATGCTACTTTTTTTAATGCGTTTAACCTGACCACTCCAAGGAACGCCGCACTACAATGCCACCCAAGTTCAAAAAGAAAGGAGAAGATTAGGAGATGGTGGTACTTATGGTTCGGAAAGGCGTATAGGATATCGAGCCTTACGTGCAGCCAGATTTTCAAGACAAGATTCAAAAATAGTGATTAAAAAGGTTGATGATTTTTTCTCGAATCTTGGTGTTAATTCGAGTACACAAACCAGACGACCAAATAGTCGTGAATGATATGAAAAAGAAAAAAATTGTTGAATTAATTCACTATGTTATTTCCTTATTAACTGAAGGAAAATACAAAAAGGTGTACGATTTAGATTGTAGAAAATTACTTTCGATTGAAGAAATAAAGGATGGTGTTGAGAATTCTGATTCTGGGCTTATTTTAACTCTTCAACCATTGAAAGAGCTAAAAGGTGTTGAAATATACGACGTTGAGGGGGGAAATGAGGTCTATGTAGATGTGGAGTTATGGTATGGAGGAGAGGCAAGTGATACAACTTTAAGTATTAGCATAATTAATAATGGAAAGGACATTTATGATTTTTCTATCGAAAATATACATATCCTTTAATCCACCGTTGTGCGTAGTCTTCAAGATTACCCCCAGTTCGTCGTAGTGTTCAAAAGTAAACAACAAAACCGTTATGCGTAGTCTTCAAGACTGCGTACCAAAAATAAACAAAGTGTTTGTAACACGGTAAGTGCCTAAAAAGTGTCTCAAATCGAGGCAAAATTTTTTTGGTATAAAATAGGCTTCGCTGCTCCGTATTATGCCAATCATAGAGCAAAACCTGCTACTTTGATTAAGTAACACAAATGATAATGAAGTAATGATTATAAGTAGTAATAAAATGAAATGGTTGTCTATATTATTATTATGGCTTATTGGATTTTTAGTTGTAAGCCAGTTATTTATTTGGTTCTTAACACTTGGTAGTGGTCATGACTTGCCTAATGATACTCAAATAGCATTTTTGCGAAATATTATTATTTTGATTGTTCTGTTGATAGGTGTAGTTTTTTGGAGAAGAAATAATCATTAAACGTAAAAAGCCACTTACATAGTGGCTTTTTATGAATATCAGAAAATTAGTTTTCTTAAGTAGAGCGATAATTTGCTGAAATGAAAGATAAATGTCACTTTAAAAATATAAAACGGCTTTGTTGGAAACGATGTGATGAATTACCAAACCTTTTTCAAATTTGAAATCGTTTCGATGGGGTCTTGGGCGTTGAAAACAAAGCTCCCTGCGACCAGCGCTCTTGCTCCTGCATGGTAGAGGAGGGGCGCATTGGCTTGGTTGACACCACCATCTATTTCAATGACTGCTTGGCTACCTTCTTTAGCAATTAAAGCCGCTGCTTGGCGTACACGCTCGTAGGTGCGTTCAATGAACTTTTGTCCCCCAAAACCTGGATTGACGGACATAATCAGTACCAAGTCCAAATCGGCAATGACGTCTTCGAGAACGCTCACGGGCGTGTGAGGGTTAAGTGCAACCCCTGCTTTGGCTCCTAAGTCCTTGATTTGTTGAATGGTACGGTGAAGATGCGGGCAAGCTTCGTAATGAACTGTCAACACCTCGGCTCCTGCCTCACGAAAAGCGGCAAGGTAGCGCTCAGGTTGCACAATCATTAAATGGACATCCAGCGGTTTTTGAGCGTGTTTTTTGATGGCAGCCGTGACGGGTAACCCAAATGAAATGTTAGGCACAAATACACCGTCCATGATGTCAATGTGAATCCAATCGGCTTCACTGGCATTAAGCATTTCAACATCGCGTTGGAGATTAGCAAAGTCGGCGGCCAAAACCGAGGGAGCAATAAGGGGAGAAGTCATGAAAAAAGAAATCTTGATTTTGGCCGCAAAGTTCGCCTTTTTTTTAAGAAATCTGGCTCATTTCCCAGCCCAAAATTGCCTTTTTTCGGGTAATGCCCCAGCGATAGCCCCCAATCCCCCCGACTTTTTGCAAAACTCGATGACAAGGGATGAGATAGGCAATGCGGTTACTTCCAATGGCAGTTCCTACGGCCCGATGGGCATTGGGTTGACCTATTTGCTTGGCAATTTGTTCATAACTAGCTAGTTGCCCTTTTGGAATGGATAGTAAAGCTTCCCAAACTTTGATTTGAAAATTGGTGCCGCGCAACAAAACCGTAATGGGTTGTGTCATATCTTGCGGAACATCAAAAATCTGATTGACCGTAGATTGGGTGATTTCAGGCGCGTGAATCCAGGTTGCATTTATCCACTCCTGTTGGAGTGAATTGGTGAGCGGTTCGGCTTCCTCCCCCTCCAAAAACCTTAATTCCATCACCCCCCGAGCCGTGACCGCAATGAAACAAGCTCCGAAAGGCGTTTCGTGGATGCCGAAGTGGATGGTAAGCCCTTCGCCTTTGTGTTTAAACTCAGCGGGAGTCATGGCTTCATAGGTTACAAACAAATCGTGCAGGCGACTAGTGCTCGATAAGCCTGCTTCGAGGGTAGTATCAAGAAGGTTGGCCGACTGGGCGAGGCGTTCTTTGGCAAATTCTTTGGTTAAAAAACGCAAAAATCGCTGTGGACTTGTCCCCGCCCAACGGCTAAAAAGTCGGTTGAAGTGAAACTCCGACAACGCTACGTGATTGGCAATGTCGGCCAACGACGGCTGTTGTTGAAAATTAACTTCAATAAAACGAATTGCTTTTTCAATTCGTTGGTAATCAATGTTTTGTTGTTCGCTGATAGTGTCCATTTCTGGGGAGATTTCTTTCAGCAAAAATAGGTAGAAATCAGCATTACATTCAATCCGAATCTTGCTCAATTGGCCTCATTGGTCGGTCGAGTCACTCAGCTCGTAGCGCACGTAAGGCGCGGAGGTATCGGCAACCATTAGGCTTTTTTTCTGGGTTTTGTTTCGGCTTCGGAGGGTAGGTTGTTTGTAATTATTGGGCTGACTTTTAACGGATTTGACCGAAAAAGTAATCCCGCCTACCTGTTTTTTACTCATCTGAATCTGTTTCTGTTCTTTGTACGACAAGTGTGGCGAAAAAACAAAAGGTGCTTTGTCCACCTTAATGGTGGTTTTGGGGTTGTTTTGTGGCGAAGGATAATTATTGCGGTCTTCTTTGTTGTGTTGTGCGTTACTGAAATGGGAATTTAGAACCCACAACAAACACATAACCGCCATGCTTCGACATGGAGTTAAGGTACGCTTCATGATGGTACTTGTTCTGATTGGAATACATTACTTAAAGTACCAAAGATAAGCGGAATTACCTGTTTTACTCAAAAAAAGTACTTAATTTTTGTTTGCGTGCCATACGCATAATAGACTCCGAATTGTTGTAAATCGCTACATCTTCCAGCGGAATCCAGACCAAGTTTTTGGATTCATTGTTGATTTTCAAGGGTATAGATTTATTGGCACGTAGCAGAAAACGGATGTCGTAGTGAAAATGAGCGGGATCTTTGGTGTTTGCAGGGATTAAGTGAACATCCACATCATAGATTGAGTGAGACACGACTTCAACAGACGCTAAGCCCGTTTCTTCTTGTGCTTCCTTTATCGCTACTTGCAAAATGTCCCATTCGCCATCGGCGTGGCCTCCTGGTTGAAACCAGCGGTCAAGTTTTCGATGGTGCATCAGTAGGACAAATTGCCCTGTTTCGTCCACCACCCAAGCAGAACCTGTGATGTGACCAATCTGGAGTGAGCGTTCAAAACAGGCAGGATTTTGTTTCACAAATTCAATGGTTTCGAGCCACATGCGTTGTTCTTCGGTGTCGGCGGGTTGGTATGCTTGGAGGAGTTGAAGGAGTGGAGTACGGTTCATACGTTTGTTAAAATTGCACAATATTCAGGGACGAAGGTATGGAATCTATCACATTCTTTTCCGTATCTTCGCCTCGAAAATTTCCCAAAATTATCTAATAAAATACCTAAAAAGATGAAAAAATCGTTGGTAATCACCGCTTTAACTTTTGTTGGCGGTATGGCTATGGCCCAAATCCGTACCCCACAACCTAGTCCAGCAGCGACAGTGATGCAAACTGTAGGAGTCACTGACATTACAGTAAAATACTCTCGTCCAGCCGTAAAAGGTCGTGAGGTATTTGGTAAACTTGTTCCTTATGGACAGTTTTGGCGCACAGGTGCCAACCAAGCAACTGCCATTGAGTTTTCAACAGATATTATGTTGGATGGCAAAACGGTTCCAGCAGGTAAATACTTCCTTTATAGCATTCCAAATGCCGATGCGTGGACGGTAATTATCAATAAATCAGCCGCAACTGCGCCCGAACAATACAAACAAGCAGACGACGTAGCGCGCATATCGGTGAAGCCTGAGCAAGCAGCCATGACGGAATCGTTTGAAATTGGTTTCTCAAACATTACAGACTCTACGGCTAATCTGGACATCAAATGGGACAAAGTTAAAGTAAGCCCATTGTTGGCCATTCCTACGACTAAAATTGTGGAAACAGCCATTGATAAAGCAGCGGAAGCAAGTGCTAACAACATGAATGCGGGCGCAACGTATTTGTTGGGCAAAGGAAGTAATTTACAAAAAGCCCTTTCGATGGTCAACCAAGCGGTAGCCTACAAAGAGACTTTCCGTAACGTATGGACTAAAGCCCAAATTTTGGCCAAGTTGGGTAACTTTGCTGAAGCAGCACCGTTGGCGAAAAAAGCGTTGGATTTGGGTCAGTCGAGCAACGATACTTCTTTCCCATTCTTTAAAGATGCCATCGAAAAAGGTGCCGCTGAGTTTGCCTCAAAAATTCCAGTGCCTGTGTTGCCTACTAAGAAGAAGAAATAAAACGTTCTTTGTTTAACAGAAAAGCCCCGACCAAATCGGGGCTTTTCTGTTGAGAACAGTTGATGAAAACAATTCCCTTTTGCTAGTTCCGACGGGCTATTTCGTCACGAATTTTAGCGGCTTTTTCGTATTCTTCGTTGTTGAGAGATTGCTCCAACACTTTGTGAAGCTCTTCTAAACTCATGTTTTTGATTTGGTCAGTCCACGAACGTGGCTTTGACGACTGTACAATTTCTTCTATGGGTTCGTCGGCATCAGACTGTGAACCAGAGGTAATGCCTGCTTCCGACAAAATGGTTTCGTACGTATAAATTGGCACATTGAAACGCAGTGCAATGGCTATGGCATCAGAAGGACGCGCATCAATGACCGTATCACGAATGCCATCAGTGCATTGCAAACGAGCGAAGAAGATGCCTTCTTTTAAATCGGAAATGATAATTTCACTGACTGAATAATTGAATGCCTTTGCAAACGACTTGAATAAGTCGTGGGTCATGGGACGATTGGGCTGGATTTTTTCTATTTCTATCGCAATGGCTTGCGCTTCAAACATCCCAATAATAATCGGTAAACGACGGTTTCCGTATTCTTCTCCCAATACCAAAGCAAACGAACCAGTTTGGGATTGGCTTGGGGAAAGCCCCAAAATTTCAAGTTTTATTTTTTCCACTATGATAAATGCTAAAGCACGGCTTTTTTTAGGACACAAAAATAGTAAACCTGCGGGGATTTGAAAAGGCTTTCTTTTCTCCCGCAGGTTTGTAACATTGGAACTTTCGACGAAGTTTCAAAATAATAAAAGACAAGTGGCAAATTAGCAAGTGGCAAAGTACTTCTTACCTCTTATTTACTTTCTTTCACCGCTTTTGTCAAGCGAGGTAAAATGTCAAAAACATCACCTACGATGCCGTAATCGGCGGCTTTGAAGAATGGTGCTTCGGGGTCTTTGTTGATGGCCACAATCACTTTGGATGAATTAACACCTGCTAAGTGCTGAATAGCCCCCGAAATTCCGCAAGCAATGTACAAATTAGGTGCCACTTTGATACCTGTTTGGCCAATGTGCTCGTGGTGAGGACGCCAGTCAAGGTCAGAAACTGGTTTTGAACAACCCGTAGCGGCACCAAGTGACTGTGCCAAGTCGAGTAGTGGTTGCCAATGTTCAGGGCCTTTCATTCCACGTCCACCCGACACCACAATGTCGGCTTCGGTCAGCGACAACTCGCCGCTGGCTTTTTCTTGGCTGATTACTTTGGCCACAAAATCGCCACTACCAAGGGCAGGAGCGAAGCCAACGACCTCGGCACTTCCGCTGCCAGCAATGGCCTCGATGGCATTTTTCTTAATACCCAAAATTTTGATTGCTCCTTTTACCGCGACTGTCGCAAAAGCTTTTCCTGTATAAATACTGCGTTTTACCTTAAAACCGTCGGTCAAATCTGGCAGTTCGGTTACGCCTGATACAATGCTTGCCCCTAATTTAGCGGCAGCGCGTGCCCCCATCGAATCGCACAAACCTGATTTTGGCAAAATAACTACCTCAGCTCCTTCCTGCTGAACTGCGGCGGCCAATACCGAGGCGTAAGCCATGGCGTTTTCAGTGGCTAATTCTGCCGCGTTTGCGTGCAAAACTTTGCTGGCACCGTACGCACCTGCGGAGGCTAATTCCGACGTTTCGGCATTGCCAATGGCCAAAACAGTGGCGGTAGTTCCTTTTACTTTAGCAATTTCTGCGCCGTATGCAACGGCCTCCAAAGATGTTTTTTTGATACTACCGTTATCGAGTTCTACAAATATTAAAATTGACATGATTTCTAAGTTTTTTGCGTTTGAAAATTGACAGTTTTTACAACACCTTCGCTTCTGTTTTGAGCAATGAAATGAGGGTTTCGGCTTGGTCGGCAGGAATCATCTTACAAGCACCTTTAGGGGCTGGCAAGGTGTATTTGTCCAAGGTTGCAAGCTCGTCAACGGCCACTGGCTCAACCACTTTTAGGGGCTTCGTACGGGCAGTCATAATGCCACGCATGTTAGGGATTTTCCACTCAGCGATGGGCTCTTGGCAACCAAGTACCAAAGGAAGTGACGCTTCCAAGTTTTCTTTACCTCCTTCTATTTCACGGGCAAACTTGGCGGTTGAACCTTCAATGTCAAGTTTCATGACAGGAGAAAACGACGGAATACCAAGCATTTCGCCCACCAAACTGTGAACAACGCCGCTGTTAAAATCAATGGATTCGCGTCCCATCAAAATCAAATCGTAGCCGCCTTCTTTGGCAATGGCCGCAATTTGGGCAGCGGTAAAGTAGGAATCTTGTGGGTCGCAATTGACACGAATGGCATCGTCGGCTCCAATGGCCAATGCTTTACGGATTTGAGGGTCACTTTCGGCTTCGCCTACGTTCAAAACGGTGATGGTTCCTCCCAGCTTTTCTTTCAATTCAACGGCTCTGGCAAGGGCGTAGTCATCGTATGGGCCGATGATGTACTGCACGCCTGCTTTGTTAAATTTAGTGTCATTGTCGGTAAAACTGATTTTGGCCGTTGTATCAGGTACGTTGGTAATGCAAACTAAAATTTTCATGTGCTTCGTCGGGATTATTTGAAATATAACTTTAAGGAGATTTATTTTGTTGGTGCAAATATATAAAGCACAAGGTTTAAAAATAGTATGCTTGCATAATAATTTTTTATGGACAATAACCGACTCGAATTACTACTTCAATTTTACGAAGAAGATTCTCAAGACCCTTTTAATGCGTATGCGTTGGCGATGGAGTATCTAAACAAAGACACTGCAAAGGCCAAAGTCTATTTTGATACTTTGCTGGATGAGCATCCTTCGTATTTACCAACGTATTACCATGCCGCAGCGTTGTATGCGGCCCTCGAAAACCTCGAACGGGCCGAAGCATTGTACCAAAAAGGGATGGAATTGGCTCTCCAACAACAGAATACCAAAACATACCAAGAGCTACAACGCGCACACCGCCAATTCTTGGATGAACAAGAAGATTGGTAAAGCCTGGCAATAGAGGACGCGAACCCCTTAAAGTTTGTTAAACTCTGCCACTTTGTCAGTTTTGTCGTCTATAATTTGTACCTTTGTGGCTCAATTTTTTTTAACGAATTATTGGAATGATTACCTCAACACTAAAAATATTGTCGGAAAGCGATAAAGAGGCGTGCGAAGTCGTGAAAGTGAGTGAAGAAGAATTGGCAGCAGGCAAAAAACGGCTGTTTATCGAAAGCTATGGCTGTCAGATGAATTTTTCGGACAGTGAAATTGTGGCCGCAGTCATGCGAAATGCCGATTTTGCGACTACTTCTTCGGAAGACATGGCCGATGTCGTTTTCTTAAATACCTGTTCAATCCGCGATAACGCCGAGCAAAAAGTTAGAAACCGGTTGAAACACCTCAACACGTTGAAGAAAAAACGCCCAGGTATGATTGTGGGTGTGTTGGGATGTATGGCAGAACGCCTAAAAACCAAGCTTTTGGAAGAAGAGAAAATTGTTGACATCGTGGCAGGCCCTGATTCTTACCGCGATTTGCCACGGTTGGTAGAGGAGGCAGAAACGGGTCAAAAAGCCGTCAACGTCTTTCTCTCTCGCGAGGAGACTTACGCTGATATTTCGCCAATTCGCCTCAATTCCAACGGAATTACGGCTTACATCAGCATCATGCGTGGCTGCGATAACATGTGTAGCTTCTGCGTAGTCCCTTATACCCGTGGACGCGAGCGTAGCCGTGATCCTTTTAGCGTAGTTCGTGAAGCAAAACAACTCTTCGATGAAGGCTACCGTGAAGTAACGCTTTTGGGCCAAAATGTGGATTCTTATAAGTACAGCCCCCCAACTCCCGATGGGGGAGAAGGGCAAATGGTGAATTTTGCGCAGTTGTTGGAAATGGTAGCGACCATTAGCCCAGATTTACGCGTACGTTTTAGTACGTCACACCCTAAAGATATTACCGATGATGTACTTTGGACAATGAAAAAGTACGAAAACATCTGTAAATACATTCACTTGCCAGCGCAAAGTGGGAATAGCCGCGTGTTGAAAATTATGAACCGCACGTACGACCGTGAGTGGTACATCCAAAAAATTGACCGTATTCGTGAAATTTTAGGGGTAGATTGTGGTATTTCAACGGACATGATTACGGGTTTTTGTTCGGAAACGGAAGATGAACACCAAGATACGTTGACGCTGATGGAGTACGTAAAATACGATTATGCGTACATGTTTGCTTACTCAGAGCGCCCAGGAACACCTGCAGCTAAGAAACTTAAAGATGACATTGCGGAGGACGTAAAAAAACGCCGTTTGCAAGAAGTGATTGCGGTACAATTGCAGCACTCAGGCGAGCGTAATCAACTGGCCGTGGGTAAAACCCATAAAGTGTTGGTAGAAGGGCCATCTAAGCGCTCGGATGATTTCTTGTGTGGCCGCAATGACCAAAATAAAGTGGTAGTATTCCCGAAAGAAAACTTCAAAAAAGGAGACTACGTACAAGTGTTAGTAACAGAATGCTCGTCGGCTACTTTGATTGGCCATGTGGTAGAAACAGTTTAGGATACAATGACAAACCCTGAAATTCAATCCATTAAAAACCGTTTTGGCATTATCGGTAATGCGCCTGCTCTCAACTACGCCCTTAACGTAGCGATGCAGGTAGCCGCCACCGATTTGACGGTGCTCATAACGGGAGAAAGTGGAAGTGGGAAAGAGTCGTTTTCTAAGATTATTCACAATCTTAGTTCACGTAAACATGGCCCATTTATTGCCATCAACTGCGGCGCAATTCCCGAGGGAACCATTGACTCTGAGTTGTTTGGCCACGTGAAAGGTTCGTTTACGGGAGCTATTGAAGACCGTAAAGGATATTTTGAAATTACCAACGGTGGTACAATTTTCTTGGACGAAATTGCAGAAATGCCCGTAGGAACCCAAGCACGTTTATTGCGGGTATTGGAAAACAAGGAATTTATCCGCGTGGGGTCATCGGCAGTACAAAAAACCGATGTTCGTGTGGTAGCGGCAACAAACGTTAATTTGATTGACGCAGTGCAGCGTGGTAAGTTTCGAGAAGATTTGTATTATCGACTTAATACGGTGCCCATTGCCGTGCCGCCCCTTCGCGAACGTGGAAGCGACATCGACTTGTTGTTCCGAAAATTCACTTCTGATTTTGCAGAACGGTACCGAATCGCACCCGTGACGCTGACGAACGAAGGGAAAGAAATGCTGATTAGTTATAATTTCCCAGGGAATATTCGTCAGTTAAAAAACATTGCGGAGCAAATCCAAATCTTAGAAGCCGAAAATAAAGTACCAATTACGCCGCAAGTTTTGGTAAAATACTTACCCAATTACGCATCAACGACGCGCTCGATGACGTTTTTAGGAGCAGGAGGTAACAATGCCGCAGCGGGAGAGTCATTTAATGAGCGGGAATTGCTGTACAAAATTTTGTTTGACATGCGCCGTGACATGAATGACCTCAAAAAGCTGGTATTGAAGCTGTTGAGCGGCGATGCCCACCACGGAGAGATTTTGCGCGAACATGGTAGTCTATTTAGTAGTATAGAAGCCGACACGCAGCCTTTATCAGAAACCACGAAACTGTTGCCAAGCGGAACAGCCCTCAACGCATCCACAACGCAGCATTCATCTGGGTCAATGTCGAATAATACGCCCAATATTATTCAGATTTCCCCTTACGATAGCATTGAGAATGAGGTAGTGGATATTTCGCACGAAACAGCGGAGGATGAGTCGCTCTCCTTGGAGCACAAAGAGAAAGAGATGATTGTGAAGGCTTTACAACGCAGTGCTGGCAAACGAAAATACGCAGCTCAAGCCCTAGGGATTTCAGAACGAACATTGTACCGTAAGATAAAACAGTATGATATTGAAGAAGATTAGTTTTCAGTTTTCTGTTTCCTGTTTCGGGTTTCGGGTTTCCCGTTTCGCGTTTTCTGTTTTGGGTTTTGGGTTTTGGGTTTCTGGTTTTAAACTCCAAACCTCAAACCGTAAACCCCAAACTCTAAACCTCCAAACTCCAAACCCTAAAACCCTAAACTTAATACTCCTAACGACCCTTTTATTGGCGTTGTCAGGTTGTTATTCTTTTAGAGGAACGACCCTTTCGCCCGACATAAAAAGTGTGACGATTACCAACTTTACGATGGGAACGGCAGGGGGGCCAGCCAACATGGCGTTGCAGTTCAATGAAAAAATGAAGGAGTATTACCAACGTAATACCAGTTTGGCATTGTTACCGCTAAACGGCGATTTGCAGTTGGAGGGTTCTATTACAGCTTATGAAGTTACTCCTGCGGCACCGACCGCCAATGACCAAGCGGCCCTAAACCGACTTTCTATTACCATTCAGGTAAAGTTTACCAACAATAAAGATGAAGAAAAGAACTTCGATCAAAGTTTCTCATTCTTCAAAGATTTTCCTCAAAGTCAGACGCTAAGCCAAGTTGAAAGCCGACTTGTACCCCAAATTTTGGATCAAATTGTCCAAGATATTTTTAATAAATCGGCGGGGGACTGGTAGGTTTTGTATAAAACGACCCCATATATGAGTAATCGTTACGTAAAAGAATCATTTTCGTACTGGACGTCGCATCCAGACGATATTACGGAGGCTGACATTCCTCACCTCAAGGAGGCATCCGATTTGTACCCTTATTGTCAAACATTACGGGTATTGATTGCCAAAGCAACCGCACTTCATCAGCCAGAGGTGGCGGAAGTGCCTATTCAGAAAGCCGCAGCGTATTCAATAAGTCGAAATACATTGCGAAAATTAATCCAAAACGAATTTCAATGGTCGCCCAATCTCAAGAGTAAAAAATTTGAAAATGTCTTGTGGCCAGCTGATTATCAGAAAAAGGAAGTGGAATCATTGGCAAAACCCCGATGGAGCTTGCCTGAATTACCAAAAATTAGCCTTTTTGACGAACCATTAGATTCATTACAGCAGAAAACATTGATGCCAGAATTGCCACCTATTGACGACACGACATTGCGCGAGAACGTATTGCAGAATGATTTAGAACAGATTGAGAGTTCGACAGCCGAAGAAAATGTAAAGTTACATCGAGAACTTGAACGCCAAATTCAGATGGACATCATTGATAGCTTCATCGAAAATGAGGCCCGAATTGGTCCCATCCGCGCTAATCTGAACGACGTAGTTAATGTTGAGCCTGAAGACTTGGCCAAAAAACGAAATTCTACTGTAAAAAGAGAGGTAGTAAGCGAAGGGATGGCGAGAATCATGGTGCGGCAAGGAAAAATTGAACGGGCCATTGAAATATACGAGCAACTGATGTTGAAAAAACCAGAAAAAAAGGCGTACTTTGCCGAAAAGATAAAAGACTTAACCACGGAGTAGCAAGTGAAAGGTCAATCTTGAACTAGAAAACTCATAACTGAAAACAAAAAAATGTTTACCGTATTTATCGTTGTAATTGCTATTATCGCTGTATTGTTGGTTTTAATCGTATTGGTTCAAAACTCAAAAGGAGGCGGTTTAGCAGGAGAATTTGGAGGAAGTGGTGCTAGCCAAATGTTTGGTGTAAAGCGCACAACTGACCTTTTGGAACAAATCACTTGGGGATTGGCAGGTGCCATGGCAATTTTAGCGTTGGTATCTCACTTGTTCATCGGACAACCTCAAGCGGCGGGTGGAATCAATAGCGTGAACGTAGAAAAAGCGAACCAACGTTCGTTGCCTGCGGCTCCCGCGCCAACAACGCCTGCTCCAGCAACTACACCAGCTCCTGCACAACAACCAGCGCAGAAATAAGTCAGTGCTGTTGCTTCCAAACGGAAGCCCAAAAAGCTCGAAGAATGATTTCTTCGAGCTTTTTTTGTGGATTATTGTTAGTTTTTAGCAAGATGATTTGCTTGAAATGCGACCATTTTGGGGAAAAGATGTACGTGCTCTTTCGAAACCAGTGGATTGTTGTTGATGGTCAGCCAACGTAAATTGGGGCAGTTTTTGAGGGTTTCTAAGTCCTTACATTGATTATCAGAGATGTCTAAGCGGTCTAAACGTTCAGAACGTAATTGGCTTAAGTCATTAAGTTGACAATGGCGTAAGTAGAGATCTGTTAGGTGCGGAAGCCGAGATAAAGGTTGTAGGTCTTTGATAGGAAAGCCTGATAAATTGAGCCCCGTAACATGGCCTTTTTGAACACAAATCCGAAACGAATTACTTGAGTCAGACAGGTGCCAGTGTTCGGTAAAAACAGCATCGTTGAGGGCCAAACCAGTTTGAAAAACCACTTCCGAAAGTGCCGCTTTTTCAGCTTCTGCAAGCTGGGAAAAATCAGCATCGTATTGACCTTTGCGAGCTTTCCCCTGACTAAGTTGGGAGGTAATAACGAAGGCATACACGCCAAACCCTACGAGACAAAACCCCATTGATAGCAGTGAGGCGAACTTATTGGCCGTAAAACCTCTAATTCCCCACCAAAAAGCCAATAGATAAAGTATCCCAAATCCAATGGAAAGAGGCGTAAAACTCCACGAAGGTAGTTTGTGAAGAAAAGAGTTTGAGTTGGTAATGCCAAAAGTAAAGGTGTAGCCTAAACAGCAAGTAAGCGCTAATGAAAGCAATAAACTTTTAATGGCCATCATACTGCTAGTAAGTTTTTCATGAAAATGGTGTCCGCCAGAGGGGTTTGTTGGTTTTAGTATTAAACGCAATGGTGTAATAGGAATACCTGATTCCCAATTCAAGGTGCATTTCTTTTTGAGCACCCATTTCAACGTAAGCGATACCGTCTTTATAAATCACTGCATTAATCACATGCTTGTCTAAGTTTTCAAAAAGTTTTGAAAACAACACGCTGCCAGAATCAAGATCGAGTACAATGGCTTGCCACGATTGCTTATCTATTCGTTTAATCAAAGAAACGGCGCCGTTGGCGATGGTTGAAATCTTAGCTTTGCTCGGAAAACCCCACAAACGCTTTCCCGTTGCGGGGGAAAATCGTCCAATCGTATTGTGGGGTGTATCCTGAATAAACCAATAGTCACCCACAATGACGAAATCATAGGAGTTTCTAGCTTCGGGCATTTTGGCTTTCTGAATGATTTTGCCCGTGGATGCCTCTAAAATCACGTACTCCCAACCATCTTTTGGGTTTTTATCCAGGTCGGTTTTGCCAATTTGTTGGGGAGGAACGATGTGTAAATACGCGCAAAAAAGCCTGTTCTTTTCTAAAATGAGCGTACTTGAAGAAACGTAAGAATGTTGATTTGAATCATAGGCCGATACTGTTTGCTCGACGGGGAAATCGGTATGCCAACGAACCTTACGGGTTTGAGCATCCATCAATGCAATCCCCTGTTTTTCCAAAAGTTGTTTGTGCTTGTTTTGGTCGCGCGGTAGATACAACTGATTGTCAATTAGAATCGTATCGTGCCAAAAACGGTCTGTCAAGTAGTCTTTCCAAACGGCTTTTGTACTATCAATCGGCAGGTCGAATCCGTAGCGTTCGGTTTCTTTGGGTGAACTCAACCCACAAGCGGCCAAAAACCAAGAAATAATTCCCATCAGTAAGAGAAAGTTTATGTAAGGTTTACAAGTAGGTTTCATGCGTTGAGTCGTTAGTTCCATGTCCATATTTTAAGGCTTTTGACCGTGCCAATGACACTTTCGTTCCAATCGCTGCTGTTGGTAGTAGAGGCGACGAGGCCAATTTTTCCTTTAGCGCGTAAAAATTCGGCTGACTGATTGTCGATTTTTACTTGGTCATTGACGCTGATAGTCAAGTGTTTCCCCTTTTTAACAATTCGTAAGCGTTGTTTGGTAATGCTTTTAAACGTTAGCCCTTCCTTGAAGGTGATTAATTTTTTATAGTCGGCAGTGGTCTTTAGGTACGTGCGAAGGGTTTGAAGGCTGGTAGTAATTTGGTCGCCCGACCACGACTCAAATTCTCCAATCATCGTTTTTTTTAATTTGGCTTCGTAGTTAAACACGAGGCCCAAGTCCAAATGGTCACCAGCCAATTCTAGGTCTAGTTCCGCAATAAAATTCTCATAATCGGTTTTGGTCAACGCGAGTAGGTACGTGCTTGACGATTTTTTGTAAACGAGCGTACTAAACTTTAATTCATTGTCTTTCAGCTTCGTGCCTGTACTTTGGGTGTCCATCAAAACATTCATGTGTTGGTTGGCGAAAGTCTCATGTACTACCAACGTTACTTCTTTGTCGGATTTGAGTTGAAATTCGGCGTCTTTTTTGGCCGCTTCACGTTTTTGTTGCTGTTCTCGTTGTATGTTTTCAATGGCCTGTACACTATCCAGATGGGCTTGCTTTTTTTCTTCGGCTCTTTGCTGGAGTAGAGCCGCTACGTTTTCTGGTTTATTGGCCCACTGCACAAAAAAATAACCTGCAATGACCAGAAAAAGAATAATAACAAGGATAATTCGGAGCATAACTGTTGAAATTAGGCGTAGGCGCTAAGGTAACTTTGGAGCGTTCCCCAATATTTGTGAGGAAGGGAGATACGCACTCCATCAATTTGGCAATAAACCACTTTTCTAAACAAAGAAGTTGTGAGTTCCCAGTGGCGTAATTGGTGCCAAGGAAGTAGCAAAGGTTTATGACCGACTTGAAAAAATGGCATTATGTGCAAATACAGCCCTTTTTCTGTAAAAGCGATTCGGAGTAAGTTGTTGTAACTAGCCAATCCCACCTGTCCACTTACGTTGGTATAAAAACCTTCGTGGAGAGGAGGCGTGGCATACTGGCTCGCTAAATTTTGCCAACCGCTAACGTGCGAAAAACCAAAAACGATGGCTGACCACAGTGCAGTAAAAAACAGGCAAAATGCGATGATGATTCCAACAATAAATAATGCCATTTCCATGAGTTTAGTTGGCTAACCGTTGGGTATGTTGAAAAATGTGATACACTTGCTGAAACACTTTGCGTTTGCGGCGCGCAATAGGTAGGCACAACCCATTTTGAAGATGCACTTCGTATTCAGGAAAATCACAGGATGAGATGGAATCGAGGTTGACCAAAAATGATTTATGTATTCGGGCAAAAGGGTAAGTTTTTAACTCTTGATTATATTCCTTTAAGGTTTTAGCCACTAAAAAACGCCGCCCATCTTTTAGGTAGATATTGCTGTAGTTGACATCACTTTGGATATAGAGTATCTGGGTGATTGGGATACTCACAAAGCGATTCATGTAAGGCAACGTGATTTTTGGGATGGAGACTTTCCGCTGAGGAGGAGTTTTTATAAGCAGAGGCAAAGGCGGATGAGTGAGCGCGTTCATAACTTCAAGGGGTTTTGTTTTTTGATGATTCAAAAATAAATTGGACAAAAGCCCCGAAAAACTACCGATGAATAACTGGCAGCATCTGTAAAAAGGTGGCGGGCTTGGATGTATTTTTGGTAATTTGCTACTTTGGGGATTGTTCAAAACATTGATTAGAAAAACATGCGGCTTAAAGGCGGGCTTTTGTTGTATTTGCTGGGGTGGAGTATCCCGTCGCTGTTTGCGCAGGTGTTTCAGAATGCTTGGGTGGAAAACTTTGACAACCGAAATGGCCTTTCCCAAAATACAGTGTGGAGCATTAGCCAAGATAGTCGGGGTTTTCTTTGGGTAGGTACCGACGATGGACTTTTAAGGTACGACGGGTATCAGTTCAAACCTTATCGGGCGCAGATTGAGCAATCAGTGGTGGGGCTTCCCAGCAATAGTATTCGGCAGTTATTCCACAATGGCGACGAGCACCTTTGGGTAGGAACTCGGAATGGCATTGCCCAACTCAATATATTGACGGATTCTATCCGTACGTTTTTGCCAAACGTTAGAATACGAAAAATCCTGCCAGGCGCAAAAGGGAATCTTTGGGTGTGTAGCAACAAAGGTCTTTATTTCCTAGATACTAAAAGCAAACGTACCTACTGCAAAATCCCTAAGTTTAACATACTAAATGCCGCACAGCTTGATACCAATAGGCTATTGATTTCTACCAGTGAAAACTATTGGTTGTTGGACGTCAAAAAAAACAAGTACAAAGCAGTCTCTTTTGGATTGGCTCCCGACAGTGACATTCGTCCGATGCAAGTATATAACAACTTGATTTGGATAGGGGTTGAAAATGAAGGCGTTTGGGTTTTTGATAGTCATTCCCTGAAATTGGTAAAAAAGTATTCTTTACGAGCTATTTTTCCTGAGCTTATTACATTTCCAATTCGGTCGATGACAATTGGCAAAAATGGGAGATGTTGGTTGAGCCTACAGTCGGGGTTGGTTTGTTTGGATACCAAAACCGAAAAAATGGATTTTCTGCCTTCCGATTTGACGTACCAGCGCCTCAACAGCCTCAAAGGGTCGCCGCTTAACGACATTTTTGAAGATAATTCGGGCTTGGTATGGGTGGGAAGTAATAACAGTGGGCTGAACAAGGTAAATCTGCGGTTGGGTAAATTTCGGACTATAAATCAAGATAATGGGCTGAATTACAACTTCGTTTTGTCTTTTGCCGAAGCGGGCGACAATCTGTTGGTGGGAACAGACGGTGAAGGAATCAACGTTTGGAATAAGAAGACAGGAAAAGTGAGGGTGAGTAAGCCACAAACAGAAGGCCAAAGCCAACTCTATGCGCTGATTGAGGTAGAGCCAGGCCTGTTTTGGGGCGCAACGGGCAATGGCTTGGTGCAGTATGATGCCTCAAAAGGAAAGTTTACCGCACCTTCGCTTGCGTGTAAGGGCATTTTTGATTCGCTTCAATCAACTGCCATTCGGACGATTTACATGGATAGCCGAAAGCGGATTTGGATGGGGACGGTCAAAGGGTTATTTACATTTGATTATCCAACAAAAAAGTATCGTTTTTGGGCCAATGCAAGCGGGTACGACGATTTGATAAACTCATTTAAAGAAGATTCAAAAGGAACAATTTGGATTGGGAGAGGAGTAGGACTGCAAAAGTATTCGCCTATAAATGAGACGATTGAGCCTGTGCCACTGGTGATACCATCGACTAATATTGAGGTGGGGGACGTGAGCAGTGTCAACCTAAGTAGTGATTCAGTTCTTTGGATTAGTAGTTATCGGGTAGGTTTTGGGAAATACAATCCGTTATCTAAACGATTTAAGCTATATACCACCGACGACGGTCTGCCCAACAGCATCGTGTATGGTTCGTTGGTGGATGACAATGGTCAAGTGTGGATGAGTACCAACATGGGGTTGGCACGGTTTAATCCTAAAAATGAGACTTTTACGGCTTTTGATGTACACGATGGTATTCAAAACAATGAGTTTAATGGGGGAGCGTACTATAAGTTAGCTTCTGGAGAAATGGCGTTTGGGGGAGTCAATGGCTTTACTATTTTCCAACCTTCTGGGTTACAACGCCGTGGTAGTTCTTCGCCAGTTGCCATTACCGAGGTAAAAGTGATGAACCATTCGGTGAATGTTTTTGGGAAAGGTATGATCGAAACGAGCTATACAGAAAACTTTTTGTCGTTTGAATTTGCCGCGCTAGATTTTACTTCACCCCAAAAAAATCAGTACGCGTACCAATTGGAGGGAGTTGATAAAAATTGGATATACAGCGGAAATCGTCATTTTGTGAGTTATTCGCAAATACCTCCAGGAGACTATGTTTTTAAGGTCAAAGCGAGCAATTCGGACGGAGTTTGGAACGAAACTCCACTGACGCTGAAAGTACGAGTGACGGCCCCTTTTTGGACAAAAGATTGGTTTCGGTTTTTGGCGATTATGGCGGGTGTTGCGGCGTTGGTGGTGTTTTTTACGGGAAGAATACGACGTATTCAGGAGAGAGAAAAAGAAAAAGCCATGCTCAATCGTCAGATTGCGGCCTTGGAAATGAAGGCGTTACGAGCGCAAATGAACCCCCATTTTATCTTTAATTGCCTCAATTCCATCAATAATTTCATTTTACATGACCAAAACCACCAAGCGTCGAAATACCTCACCAAGTTTTCAAAATTGATTCGGCAAATTTTGGACAATACCGATACGCCACTTCAGCCCATCGAACGAATTGTAACTTTTATGAATCTTTATGTTGAGTTAGAACAAATGCGTTTTGGGAAAAATAAGTTTGATTTTGAAATTAAAGTAGATTCCCGCTTGGAGGCCCACGAAACCGTTTTTCCCACCATGATGATACAACCTCACGTCGAAAATGCCATTTGGCACGGACTGATGCACCGCACGGAACAAGGTAAAATTATCCTCTCGTTTCATCGAGAAACTACAACGTTGGTTTCGTGTACCATTGAAGATAACGGGGTTGGGCGGGTAAAGTCAAAAGAGATAAGTAAACAATTGTCGCCCAGCCGAAAATCCAAAGGGACTCAAAACGTACTCGAAAGCATCGAAACCTTTAACCGTCAGTACAATACCGAAGGAGCCAAAATCATCATCGATGATTTGTACGACAAAACGGGTGAGCCTTCAGGAACAAAAGTAAAAATAGTTTTGCCAGACATTGCTCAAATCAAATTATGTTAAAAGCGCTCATCGTTGACGACGAACTCATGGGGTGCCAAGCCCTTAAAAAACTCCTCGAACTGTATGCTCAAGACATTTACGTGATGCAGTTTTGCCATTCGGCCGACGAAGGTGCCCGCGCCATTCAGGTGCTGAATCCTGATTTGGTTTTTTTGGACATTCAAATGCCTGGTAAAAGCGGATTTGACATGCTCGATGGCCTCGAACGAATTGATTTTGAGGTGATTTTTACTACAGGATTCGATCACTATGCCGTAAAAGCCTTTAAAATTGGAGCGGTCGATTATTTATTAAAACCTATTGATGGCGACGAACTTGAAGCCGCTATTCAACGGGCCGCTGAGCGTATAAAAACCAAAAAATCATCGGCTCAAAATGTAGAAATACTGTTGCAAAACCTTCGAGGAGGGCAGTCGGAGAGTATGCAAATGGCGCTTCCGACGCAAGAAGGGATTTTTTACGTACCAATTCGGGAAATTATTCGCTGTGAATCAGATGCGAATTATACCATTTTTCACTTTATGGGTCGAAAAAAAATAATGGTGTCCAAAAACTTAAAAGAATATGAAGAACTGCTAACCCCTTATGGCTTTGTACGGGTTCATAATCAGTACCTTATCAATTTGCGGCAAGTGAAGAAATACATAAAAGGGGAGGGAGGAACGGTGGTGATGAACGACGATGCTCAGATTGAAGTCGCCCGCCGTAGAAAAGAGGTATTTTTGGTCGAGTTATCAAAATTGACCATTCGATAACCCGCTTTTTGTTGTGAAAGCGCCAAATACGTCGTTGTTTTGTAGCCGAATCAACTAGCTAAAGACATGGACCAAGTTTCGTATTGGCTTCATTACACCATTTTAGAAAACAAAATCAGCGATTTACTTTGGTTTGTAGGCATACTGGGTTTAGGAATCATCCTTCGACGCGGACTTTCCTTTACCGTGAGTCGTACGATTTACCGTTTTATCAAAAGTGAGGCTGGTAATATCCCCGTGGCGGAATTTGTGCGTCTTACTCGCCGTCCTTTTGAGGCGCTTATCACCCTTGTTATTTTATTTTCGGCCTTTCATCACCTCAAAGTGCCTTCCGAATGGAATTGGGCTTCGCCTGAAAAATTTGGCTGGCTGATGCTGTTGGAGCGTGCCTATCAAACAATGTTGTCGGTGGCTATTGGCTGGTTGGGGATTCGTTTGATAAAGTTTATTTCCTTGATATTCAAGCAGCAAGCAGCCGAAACGCCCTCGGCCTTAGATGACCAACTCGTTCCGTTCTTCAAAGACATTGCCATTGTTTTTTGGACACTGACGTGTTTTTTTGTGATGCTTCACAAAGTGTATGAGGTAAACGTTTGGGCACTAATTACCAGTTTGGGGATTGGGGGAGTGGTGATTGCGTTGGCGGCCCGCGAAACGCTCGAAAACCTCATCGCTTCGATAACCATTATGCTCGAACGCCCTTTTTTGGTGGGGCAATCGGTCGTATTGGATAAGATTTCGGGAGAGGTAGAACAAATTGGGTTTAGAAGCACGCGCGTTCGTTCGGACGATGGCAGTTTGATAACCGTGCCCAACCGTTTGATGGTGACCCAAGCCCTCGAAAATGTTTCACAACGAACCCACCGCCGCGCCAAGTATTACGTTCGGTTGGCTTACGATACACCTTCAGAAACCATTGAAAAGATCATCGAGGAAATTCGTGAGTACTTGCTTTCTCAGTACATCACTGGGTCGAAAGAACCCACCGTGCGGTTAGAACTTTTGAGTGAAAGCTCGTTGGACGTAGTAGTAATTTACCACGTGGGTACGTCTGTTTGGAAAGAATTTATGCGGGTAAAAGAAGAAGTGAATTTCAAAATTTTAGAAATCGTGCGCAACCAAGGCGCTACTTTTGCTTTTCCAAGTCGAGCACTTTTTGTGCGTGGGGTTGAAAGTTTAACGCCAGCGAGTGAGGAGGAGGGGTTTAGTAAATCTCAGCTTTCTGAAGCCAAGCCGCTAAGTCCATCAGCCAAGCTACTCCCACATGAACAATAATGCCCCCCCAGATACTTCTAGTTTGTAAGGCCAACACCCCAAGAATATAGCCTCCGAAAATAGAGCCGATGGTTTCGCCCAATGGTTTTCCAAAATGAAGGGAAGCATAACAAACGACCATTGGAACGATGACTCCTCGACCTAAAAAACGAGCCATTCCAATGGTTAAAAATCCTCGAAAAAGCCACTCCGTAATGCAGAAGTCAAAACCATAACAAACCTCATAAAATAAGGTAGTTACCCAAGGATATACCCCAAAAAACGCAGCGGCGTTAGAGCCTTTGTAGGAAGGGTAAGAGCGCAAAAAATCAGGTTGAAACGAAGCCCAGCCAATAAGCGGAACCATAAAAACAACCAAAAGTAAGTAGGGCTTTACAACAAACCATTGGGGGCGTAGTCCGTAAAAGTAAGAAGGCTGCTGGTCAATGAAATAATAAAAGACTAAAAAGGGAAGTACGACTGTTAAAACCGAAAAAAGGTTTGACAAACAATGGAAAGCAAAGATGTAAATTTGTCCATCAAATAGCTCTTTACTCCATTGGTTGTAGGCATAGAAGCCGCCGTCTAAACCCAGCACTCCCAAGATGAATAGACTATACAGCCAGAATGTGGGCGTACGCAGTGCGGAGGTTTCTTTTTTGCAAAGGGTATAAATAAAAACGCCTCCGTAATAAGCGAAGGCGTATAATAAAAAATACCAGAAAATGCGAATAGGGTTGCCACGATAACTATCAATGATTCCCCGCTCTAAATTTATACGGTAATTGATGGCAATGATTACCACCAGAAAAACAGCCGTAAAGCCATACGTTTTAACATCGAAATCGGCTTTTACGTGCTCTTTAAGGCTGTTCCAGATTTTTTTCATGACAAATTGCGGCCAGCTTCAACAGCATTGCGAACGCTTCCGTGGGCATCTAACAGCGCTTGCGCTTGTTCGGGTGTGATGTGTGGCAATTCTTCTCGTACCATTCGGATGGCGCGTTGAACGAGTTTAAAATTAGTCATTTGCATATCCACCATTTTATTGCCTTGTACGCGTCCAAGTTGAATCATGACCGAAGTGGAAATCATATTGAGGGCTAATTTTTGTGCCGTTCCTGATTTCATGCGCGTACTACCAGTAACAAACTCGGGGCCTACGACGATTTCGACGGGATATTCGGCCGCAGCGGCTACTTTTGAGCCTACATTGCACACAATACAGCCCGTTAAAATTCCAGCATTTCGGGCTTGATTGAGCCCACCAATTACATACGGTGTGCGGCCCGAAGCAGCAATGCCAATCAATGAATCTAGTTCGTCAATGTCGTAAGCTTGGAGGTCAAGCCATGCCTGATTGGGGTCATCTTCGGCATTTTCGACGGCTTTACGGATGGCACTGTCGCCGCCCGCCATGATACCGATGACCAAATCAAAAGGTACGCCGTAAGTTGGGGGGCATTCTGAGGCATCTACCACACCTAAGCGACCACTTGTTCCTGCACCAATGTAAAAAAGGCGACCACCTTGTTTCATTCTAACGACGATTTGCTCAACCAATGCCTCTATTTGAGGAATGGCTTTTTCGACTGCGTAAGGAACTGTTTTGTCTTCGTTGTTGATGTTAGTGAGCAACTCCCGAACACTCATTTGGTCGAGGTTGTCATAATGTGAAGTAGATTCTGTCGTAGATAGCATGATTTTTAATGTCGAGACTTATTTTAAATGTGCTAACACCGTGATACCGCCCGTTGTTTTTTCTTCAAGATTTACTTTAATATCAGCATCAAGTGGTAAGTAAATATCGACGCGTGAGCCAAATTTTATAAATCCCATTTCGGACCCTTGGCTTACTTGTTGACCTTCTTTTACGTACCAAACAATGCGTTTTGCTAAGGCACCTGCAATTTGACGAAAAAGTACTTCAACGCCGTTGGGTGCTTTTATGACCGTAGTTGTGCGTTCGTTTTCTGTACTAGATTTGGGATGCCACGCTACCAAGTATTTGCCTGGGTGGTATTTGAAATAGTTAACCACACCAGCAATGGGGTTCCAGTTGATATGGACATTGATGGGTGACATAAAAATAGAAACTTGCCGACGTGGGCCTTTAAAGTATTCTGTTTCAACCACTTCTTCAATGACTACCACTTTGCCATCACAAGGGGCGATTACGTGGTTGGGATGAATGGGCGTAATCCGCGTTGGTTTACGGAAAAATTGAACAATAATAAAAAAGAAGACGAGTGATACCACAAGCCAAGTGGTTGTTAGCCATTCGATTTCGCCTATAAAGTAGCGCAAGAGCCAATTGGTAATTAATACAAATGCGCCTGCTAAACCGATACTAGCGAAACCTTCTTTATGAATTGTCATACGTACGGGGTTTTTAGATAAACGTTGCAAAAGTAGGCAAACCGCTTCAATTTTTCTATCTTTACTTTATCATCAAAGCGACAATTGTACGGCAGCTAGATAAAAAGGGCAAGTTACAATTCGTAACTTGCCCTTTTGGGTGATTGAGTATTTTGAAGGAAATACGAATCTATTATCTAATAACCACCACGGTACTTGTAGGTACTTGCTACTTTGTCGATTGCAACAATATAAGCCGCAAGTCGCATGTTTACTTGGTATTTTTGCGAAGTAGCATACACGTTTTCAAAGGCATCTTTCATAATGCGATCCGAACGGCGGTTGATGCGTTCGAGGTTCCATTTGTAACCAATACGGTTTTGAACCCACTCAAAATAAGAAACTGTAACACCGCCCGCATTGGCTAAAATATCGGGAACAACCATAATTCCCTTTTCATTGATGATGTCATCGGCACTGGCAGAAGTAGGCCCGTTGGCACCCTCCACAATCATTTTAGCTTGGATATACGCGGCATTGTCGTGGGTAATAACATCCTCTTTGGCTGCTGGTACCAACACATCTACTGGAAGCGAAAGGAGTTCTTCGTTCGTTATTTTGTCTGCCTCCTTATAACCCTCCATAATGCCACCATTGGCTGCGCGGTACTTCATCGCATCCTCAATGTCGATACCTCGGGCATTGAAATACCCACCCGAAATATCACTGATGGCTTGCACCGTTACGCCGCGTTCGTGCATGAGAGAAGCCGCAAACATACCAACGTTTCCAAAACCTTGAACGGCGGCCGTTGCTCGGTACGGATTGATGCGCATTTTTTCCATGGCAGCAAGCGCCGAAACCGTTACGCCACGGCCTGTTGCTTCGGTACGGCCAAGCGAACCACCCAATACGAGCGGTTTGCCCGTTACCACACCATGCACGGTCATACCCATGGCTTTGGAGTATTCATCCATCAACCACGCCATTTCACGGGGGCCTGTCCCCATGTCGGGGGCGGGAATGTCTTTGTCGGGGCCAAAAACATCAAGCATCGACAAGGTGTAAGCGCGCATGAGGCGTTCGATTTCACCTGCGGACATCGTACGAGGGTTGCAAGCAATCCCTCCCTTTGCCCCGCCGTACGGAATATCTACTACGGCACATTTCCAGGTCATCCAAGCAGCCAAGGCCCGAACTTCATCAATGTTGACGGCCATATCAAATCGAATACCTCCTTTGGCGGGGCCAAGGATGGTAGAGTGAATGACACGGTAACCTTCAAAGACTTTGATTTGGCCATTGTCCATCGTAACGGGAAGACCGACTACGACCTGTTTGCGGGGGACTTTGAGAATGTGGTACATTTCATCGCTAATACCAAGGAGTTCGGCCGCTTTGTCAAAACGCGACATCATCGACTCCAATGGATTCTCCTTATCTTTGATAGGAGCGGGCTCAATGTAAGTCATAACTTTAAAGAAATCTGATTATTTGGAATGTTCGTTTGATGATAAAATCTCAGGACACAAAAAGCGTCTGAGCTTCTTGGCGCAAACTTACTATTATTATAACAAAAAATACAAAAGGATAGTTTTTTCTTGATATAGTGCAATTTGTGAACATAAAATGAAATAGAACTCTTTGTCAAAAGGTTGAAATAGTCTATAGGTTCTTGGGGTTTTATCCAAATATTACTTGGTATTTATTGGAAAACATAAAATCGACAAAAAATAAGTTTTTATTAAACGGTCGTAAAAATGGTTTGACAGAACCGAATAAAACGTATTTTTGCGGCTTAATTGACTTCCGCCATTAAGTTGTACCCCAAACCAAGGAGTTTTATTATGTCAGCACAGGAAGAAAAAAAACGTTACTCTGAAGAAGAGTTGAAGGAGTTCGAAGAAATCATCAACACAAAACTTGAAGTTGCGCGGAAAGAATTGGCGTACATTAAGGACACATTAAGTCGCAAAAATGACAGTGGTACCGACAATACTGGTGCAGCGACCAAATTGATGGAAGATGTGGACACAAGCGAGCGGGAGCAAATGAGCCAATCGGCTGGGCGTTTGCAAAAATTTATTACGCAGCTTGAAAACGCACTTATTCGCATCAAAAACGGTACGTACGGCATTTGTATTGATACTGGAAAATTGATTCCAAAGGAGCGACTACGCGCAGTGCCACATACGCAACAAACGATTGAAGCAAAACTTCGTCGCGTATAATCAACGCGCGAAACGAGTGAATAAGCAGAGGCGACAAAGCCATTTTTCTTGCCAAAAAGCAAGGACGTGGTTTTGTCGCCTTTATGTTCGTACTTGTCTATTTAAAAATTGCCTCACGTTTCTGCATTTTCGCCTGAAAAGCCTCCATTAGGTCGTCCGAAAGTAACATGGCGGCATTCCAAGTTGCCATATACTCTAAGCCATCGGCTACGGAATGGTCACGGCTGTAGTTCATAATGGCTTTAGTCCCTCTGATGGCTAACGGTGACTTGGTCGCGATTTGTTGAGCTACTTTCATCACTTCGGTGAACATTTCTTCGGCGCTGGCAAAAGTACGGTTGACTAACCCGATACGTTCTGCTTCAATACCTGCTACATTTCTACCCGTAAATGCCAATTCGCGTGCTATTCCTTGAGGAATTATTTTGGGTAAACGCTGTAAAGTTCCTAAATCTGCCACCATTCCCATGTCAATTTCTTTGATGGTAAAATACGCATCATCGGTGCAGTAGCGCATATCGCAAGCACTTATAATATCCACTCCACCACCAATGCAGCCGCCTTTAATGGCCGCAATGACGGGTTTGCTGCACTGCTCAATGGCGTTGATAGGAGCTTGCAGCGCCAATACTTTTTTGCGAAGTTGTTCGCGTTTTCGGCCTTCACAAGCATTTGAAAACTGCGCCACATTCATCAAAAGCTCTAGGTCAATACCCGCACAAAAGTGTTTGCCGTGACCACTCAGCACAATGACTCTAACCTCATCATTCTCATCAAGTGCTTCGAAAATCGCTTTCATTTCATCCCAAGCGGTTTGGTTTAAGGCATTAGCACGCTCGGGTCGATTAAAAAAAACGCGGGCAACAAAGTGCTCGACGGTCACTTCAAAGGTCTGATAGGTGTTCATGGGGAGGTAAAAAGAGTTAAGTCTTATTTAGGATGCAATACAGTATGCAAGCATACTGTATGCAAACGTACGCAAGTAATTTTTGTTTCAAAAAAGATTTGAAGTAAAATTGTGGCGTCAGTTTTTAACGGTTGAAAATTGACAGTACAAACTGCTATTATTTCCATTGAAGACCTATGAATTTTGAAACTTTAGCGATTCAGAGTACCCAATTTCACGATGCCAATGCCAGTGCAGTGGTGTCTCCCATTTATTTGTCAACTACGTTCGAGCGTGAGCCCGATAGCAGTATTCCTCACGGACATATCTATACCCGAGCTAGTAACCCCAACCGAAATTCATTGGAAAAAGCCTACGCGATATTGGAAGGAGGGGAAGTTGGGATGGCTTTTGCGTCGGGTCAAGCGGCTACGGCTACTATTTTTCAGTGTCTTTCTCCCAATGACCACGTCATTGTCCCTGACGATGCTTACTACGGAACTCCCGCTTTATTGCAGGAAATCATGTCCGTTTGGGGTTTAAAATATACAAAGGTGGACATGAGCGATTTAGCAGCGATTGAAGCGGCTTTTTTGCCAAATACCAAATTAGTGTGGATTGAAAGCCCGTCGAATCCCCAACTCAAAATTACTGACATTGCGGAGGTAGCTACGTTGGCTCGTCAAAGAGGCGCTTATACCGTTTGTGATAATACATGGGCAACCCCTGTTTTACAACGCCCACTTGATTTGGGCTGTGATGTGTCGATGCACTCGGCTACTAAATACTTTGGGGGACACAGCGATTTGTTGAGTGGAGCATTAATTTTTAAAGAAAATGGGCCGTTGGCCGAGAAAGCGCGAATGATACAAGCTTTAGGAGGGGCTGTACCTTCACCATTTGATTGTTGGTTGGTTTTGAGAGGACTTAAAACTTTGCCTTTGCGGGTTCGGCAGCAAACGTCGAATGCAGCACAGTTGGCCGAATTTCTGAGTACACATTCTGCTTTGGAAGCCGTTCATTACCCTTTTTTGCCGAGCCATAGTGGAGTAGCAGTGGCCAAAAAACAAATGAGTGCGGGGGGAGCAATGTTGTCGATTCAAGTGAAAGGAGGGGAAGAGGCGGCATTGGCCTTGAAAAGCAAAGTAAAAGTGTTTATTAGAGCCACGAGTTTGGGAGGAGTAGAAAGTTTGATTGAACACCGAGCGACGGCGGAGGGCGTCCATTCGGTGAGTCCTAAAAACCTGCTTAGAATTTCGGTAGGGCTAGAACACATAGATGATTTAATTGCGGATTTAAAGCAAGCATTGGAATAATTTTAACAAATTGATAATCAGCAAAAAGGGCGTTTTTAAGCGCTGTTGAGCTTATTTTTTGGATTTTTTCTGAGAAAAAGCTTGACAAAGCTGCGTAATAGTTCTACTTTTGCAATCCCAAACGACGAGTAAGGGGAAACAAAGAGAGATGGCAGAGTGGTCGAATGCGGCGGTCTTGAAAACCGTTGACTGTAACAGGTCCGGGGGTTCGAATCCCTCTCTCTCTGCTGAAAGGCTGCAAATCATAGATTTGCAGCCTTTTTTGCTTTATTGTTAAACAAAAAATGATTTGCCATAAAATTTCTTAAACAAAAGCTTGACAAAGCTGAATAATAGTTCTACTTTTGCAATCCCAAACGACGAGTAAGGGAAAAACAAAGAGAGATGGCAGAGTGGTCGAATGCGGCGGTCTTGAAAACCGTTGACTGTAACAGGTCCGGGGGTTCGAATCCCTCTCTCTCTGCACAAGCCTGTAAATCACGGATTTACAGGCTTTTTTTGTGCCCATAAGCTATAACAAACCTGCTTTTGGGTGTCGCTTTCTTATTATCCAGTTTTTGCTGCCCGAGTTCATTTTTAGAAAATTTTGAATTGATTACCCTTGGTCGCCAAGACTACGTATTCGACCTTCATCTAACGACTAGAAATAAAAACAATTAAGACCTTATACTTTTAATTGTTTTTTAAACGAAAACTACTTATTTTGGACTTAAAAGTAAGGTTTTAACGACTACTTCTTATGAACTTGATGCCAAAACTTTCTAATAAAAAGTTGACTTTAGTTACGAGTTTCTGGATATTTAGCTTAATTTGGGCTTCGCTAACTGGTTTTTCACAAAGTATTTACATTTATGATGATAATTTTTCCTTAGCTATACGTAGTGCCTGTCCTACCTGCATTGGCCCGTTCAATAACTTGTTAACTCCCGCAGCGACCTTAACAAGACTTGATGTTTCTAACTGGAATATTGCTGATTTGAGTGGGTTAGAAGGGTTTACATCGTTGGATACATTACTATGTAATAATAATCAACTTACTAGGCTGCCTACTTTGCCTAAAAATCTTACGTCTCTTTCCTGTTTTAAAAATCAACTTACCTGCCTTCCTGCATTACCAAATTCGCTGAAGTTCTTGAAGATAGATGCAGATAAAGTGACTTGTTTCGTAAATTCAGTGAACGGTTTAAAAGTGTATGATGTTGACAGTAATTTGATTACTTCCCCACCTATTTGTACTTTTATCCCTGATGAAGGTTTTGCTGAAACTATACGAAGAGTATGCCCTGATTGTATTGGTCTATGTAATAATCTTCTTCCACCCGCAGCGACATTAATATCGTTGTATATAAATGATTATAGTATTCAGGATATAAAAGGAATTGAGAATTTTACGTCTTTGCAAAGTCTAACAATAAACTTTGCACAGCTGAAAAGCCTGCCAACTTTACCCAATAGTTTAAAAGAATTACACTGTACACGTACTCTAATTACAAGCCTGCCTACTTTACCAAGTAGTTTAGAAATATTAGATTTACCATCTAATCGGCTCAGAAGTTTACCTACTTTACCAAATGGTTTAATATTTTTAATCTGCTCATTTAACCAACTTAAAAGTTTGCCTACTCTCTCTGAGAGCTTACTTTATTTAGATTGCCAGGATAATCTAATTTCAAATCTACCTATCTTAACCGATAAATTATGGTCATTAAACTGTGCCAATAACCAACTTTCCTGTTTACCTTTCTTGCCTTTGACTTTGAAATCGTTAAGTATATATGGTAACAGTATTACTTGTTTACCAAATAAGGTAGGAGGACTATTGGTTCAAAGTGGCACTGGTACTTTGCTTCCTATTTGTAGTGTTCCCGATCAAAATTTTGTAAAAGCAATTATGAATTCCTGCCCAAGCTGTATGGATTCGTGCTACAGGTTATTGCCAGCGGCAAGCAGTTTAACGTCACTGGATGTGTCTAATCAAGGCATTAGTGACTTAACTGGGATAAATTTATTCTCAGCATTGCAAACACTTAACATTTCCAATAACCCACTCACCTGTTTGCCTGTGTTGCCAGTTACGTTAACCAAATTAATTGTTAATCCTGATGAAGTTAAATGCTTACCCAAACTAATTCCTAGCTTACAGGTTTATAATAAGAACGGTGAACAAATTGCTACACTACCTGTTTGCCCTCTATACATTCCCGATTCTAATTTTGCCCATGCAATACGAAGAACCTGTTTTAGTTGTATTGATGACTGTAATTATTTACTCCCACCTGCTTTCACTTTAAAGTCGTTAAATGTCTCAGAAGGGAAAATAACCAGTCTATTAGGAATTGATCAGTTTACTTCTTTGGAAACTTTAGATTGTAGTTACAACCTTTTGACTGAGTTGCCTGGTCTGCCACATAGTTTAAAATCATTGAATTGTTCCTATAATAAACTTACAAGTTTACCTTCTTTGCCTATTACTCTCACCAAGTTAGAATGTAATAATAATAAATTGGAACACCTGCCAGCATTACCCGATAAATTGTCATGGTTATCCTGTGCAAATAATCAACTTAATTGTCTTCCCTTATTGCCGAATACATTAAAGTATTTAGTTATCGCAGGCAATAGCAAAGTAGTCTGTTTGCCTAATAGGGTAATGGGTATTTATATTACATATAATCAAGGCATTTTTTATTTGCCAGTGTGTGGGGTTGCTGACGCCAATTTTTTAAAGGTTATCCAAAATAATTGCCCAAATTGTATTGACTCCTGCTATAGCTTATTACCTGGTGTTAAAGATATAACGGTTCTTGATGTTTCCAATAAAAATATCACTGATTTAACAGGTATTAGTGCATTTATAGGATTAAAAACTCTCGACTGTTCCAAAAATTCTATAACATGCTTGCCTGCTTTACCCGCAACATTGAGTAAATTAGTAATAGATGCAGATAAGATTAGATGTTTGCCGAATTCAATACCAGGTTTGCAGGTTTATGATAGTGCAGGCAACTTGATTACTACACCTCCTGTTTGCCCTTTTTTTATCCCAGATATCAATTTCGCCAATGCCATAAGAAGTCATTGCCCTAAGTGTATAGATGATTGCAATTTTTTACTTCCTCCAGCTTCTGAATTAACATCTTTGTTAGTTGCTAACAGCAAAATTTCAAACTTAACAGGACTTGAAGGGTTTCCTTCGTTAGTGTACTTGTATTGCAGTTCTAATCAGATTACAAGCTTACCTACGTTGCCGAAAAATTTGACTCACTTATCTTGTGCGTCGAATCAACTTACAAGTTTACCCACTTTGCCGAAAAATTTGACTTACTTATCTTGTGAGCTGAACCAACTTACAAGTTTACCTGATTTACCCAATTCATTGGTTAATATGTACTGCACGAATAATAAACTGCTAAGTTTACCGCCTTTGCCAGTAAATCTTGAAAGATTACATTGTAGTAACAACCAGATTACCTGCCTTCCTCTTTTACCAAACTCTTTGATAGAGTTAAGCATTGATTCTAATATGATACGCTGTCTTCCTAATACAGTAGCAGGGTTAAAAGTTTATGATAAAAATTTAAGATCTATTTCTATGCTACCACTGTGCCCTGTTTCACTCATTCACCCCACAGGGCTGGTGCCGGTAGGCACCTACATAGCTACTCAAACAATAGAAAGTGGAGCTAGTTTATCGGTAGGTGGTACCAACTATCACGCAGGGCAAAGCATTACATTGAAACCAGGCTTTCAAACACTTGAAGGTAGAACATTTTCGGTGGAAGTAAGAGGGTGTAACTAATTTGATTTTCTATTTGTAAGTTCTCTCTTTGCCCATTTCAATTACTACAGCCTACCGTTTTGGTCTCGACCTTAGAAGACGAAGGCAAAAAAGTCCCATTCTGGAAAAGGACAGACTTCTTGGCATTGAAAACCACTTTTATCGCTGGGTTGACGGGTTTGTTGACTATTATTCTACCGTTTGTTTCAAAAAGATACGTTTTGTAGGTCAGTGGAATATCTATGACAATGTCACTGGTAGGGCATTGGTATTCATAGGCACCCGCGTCGGGACGAAAATTTTTAACCCGTGTTTTACCAGCCAAATCTTTAATTCCTGCGGAGTCTGTTACAACAGAAGAGAGGTCGCTGAAGTCGTACGCGGGGGATGACTCAGAATTGAGCCGAAAATTAGCACTAGCCACATCTTGAAAAAGGGGATTGGCGGAACGTGAGCTTTGGTCTTTGGATTCGTTGGTTTTAAAATTGGGGAGACCATAACTGTCGCGTTTTTCAAACATAAAATGAGGGTTATTGGTAAAGGTGGAGTGCCAAATATTAAAATCGGAGCTCAACCCAATGACAAAGCTTGCGGCTGGTTGCCAGCTATTCAAGAGTTTAGAACGCCCGTTGATGGATGAGTAAAAGATATTGTTTCGGATAACGCAGTTTTCTGAGTAGTCCAAATTAAGTTCGCCGTAATCTTGGGGCGATGTCTCAGAAGGTTCTAGTAATGAACCGTTGAAATTGTTGGCGCAGGTATTATTGATTATCCAACAATCTTTGATGCGTCCATTTTTACACCACGAAGTTTCCTTACAACCGCCTAAGCCAATACCTCCTCGGGAGTTATTGTAAGCCAAGTTGTTGCGAATGATTATCTTTTCAGCGGCAGCGTTGACGACACTAAATTGATTTTCGCAATTGATTTGAAATCCTCGTTGACCGTTTCGGCAGGTATTTTGTTCAACCACAATGTTCTTACCTCCATCGACGTAAATGCCTGCGGCCAAGGCGATGGTGCTTTTGCAGTTTTCGACTAAGTTGCCCCTTATTACCCCATTTCTAGCTTGGGAGTTGGAGGCGGAGCTGTTACACCAGTTGTAATAACCTGCCGCTACAATTCCAATATTTCCAGTGTTATTGATATGGTTATTACTGGCAAGGAAACCATCGACATTCCCAACAAAGGTTAGTGCTTCGCTTACTCCAGTACGGCAATCAAAAATCGAACAACTATCGACTACAATGGCATTGATTGGGGTACTTGGGTGGCTTCCACAAATTACGAGGGGGTTGAACCCTGCGTTAGGGGATGCGTAGAATTGGCTGAATTTGCACTTCTTTAGTTCAAGGTGGTGGGACGTGCCGTCTATTTTGATTCCCCAGGCACTACCCGTTAGATTTTTAAAATGAAATCCCTTGATTCTGAGGTAGTTTTTGCTGCTAATAAGTACAAAATAAGCCGCTGCGGCATTGCCCTCAAAAATGGGTTCTTCGTTGGCATAGTTAAGAAATTCGATGTACTGATTAGCGTTGCCCGAATTGGGGAAGTTGATGTAGGTTTCGTTATAAGTACCTCCTCTAAAATATACTTTGTCGCCAGCGGTCGCCGTACTACACGCTTTGGCGAATGTCCGCCAAGGCGTATTGATATTGGTGGGGGTAGCGGAGGCATCGTTCCCGCTTGGGGAAACGTAAAAAATACGCTGCGCTTGGGTGTTGCTTACCCATATAAGTGCTATAAAAATGGAGAGGAAGCTTTTCATTGGCTATTAGATTTAGAGTGGAGACAATAGAGTTAATAGTAAGTAATTACGCAAAATTAGTTGAGACTTTCCAAGTTTATGACTCTTCAGACTATCAATAGTATAAGCCTAAAACTTGGAAAGTCTATTTTTGCACAAATACTTAAATTAAATCTTTTATTAGTTGAAGTCAATCTATCAAGCGGCAATTTTTGGTTGAGAGGTATATGTTTTAGGTTGAATCCTGTATCTTGCTTTTTTTTCCATCTAACCTATTATCTTACCTTCTTTTCATGAAAGAATCACTGGCGGCACTGGATTTCATACGCCTCAATTTTTCTGCCGAAAGTTCGGCCGTTGTCAATATTGCCCTTGGGTTAATGATGTTTGGGGTGGCGCTTGACATCAAACCGCATCATTTTCAGACGCTTATCCAAAATCCGCGTCAACTCTTGGCGGGAGTGCTAAGTCAGGCAGTGGTGATGCCTGCGGCTACATTTTTGTTGGTCATGGCTTTGGGCGATAATATTACGGTGGGAGTTGCCTTGGGGATGATTTTGGTGGCGGCCTGCCCAGGGGGAAATATTTCCAATTTTATTACTTCGCTTGCCAAGGGAAATGTAGCGCTGGCAGTTAGCCTGACGGCCATAAGTACGATGTTGGCGGTCGTTATGACGCCCTTCAATTTTACTTTTTGGGGAAACTTGTACGCCCAAAGTAGCTCGTTGGTACGGCCGTTGTCGCTCGACTGGCGAGAGTTGCTCAAGTCGGTATCTATGATTCTTGGCTTACCAATGGTGCTGGGAATGCTATGTTCTTATTATTTACCCAAAGTTGCTGCCTTTCTGCTCAAACCATTTCAGGTGTTGTCTTTGTTGTTTTTTGTTGCCTTGGTGGTCATTGCTTTTACACAAAACTTAGATATTTTCTTGAACCACATTGGTTTCGTATTTGTGGTGGTTTTGCTTCAAAATACGCTCGCAATGGTTACAGGCTATGGAATGGGCGCCGTTTTTGGGCTTTCAAAACAAAACCGAAGAACGCTCAGTATCGAAACGGGCATTCATAATTCGGGACTTGGACTGGCCTTATTGTTCAATCCCGCCGTATTTCCTGTGGATTTACCTTTGGGCGGAATGGCCATTATTGCAGGTTGGTGGAGTATTTGGCATATTTTGGCAGGAACGTCGATTGCATTTTATTGGAGTAAAAACAACGCATAATTAAACCTAAACATGACCACATCAGCTATTTCAGTAGGGGTAGTTGGACTAGGGCTTATGGGGTGCAGCATTACTACTTGTTTGCTAATGGCAGGACATAAAGTAGTGGCGGTAGCTCCCTTGCCTTTGGATGTTCCAACTGCACAACCGCGTATTCATGAACACCTTCAAAAATCGCAAGCGGAAGGATTGACCACCTTTGCGCCCGAACATTTTTTTGCTCAATTAACGATTACGGAAGACTATCAATTGTTGGCTGATTGTGCGTTGGTCATCGAATGTACGCTGGAAAGTTTGCCCATAAAAAAATCGGTCTATGAGAAAATTGAGGCTGTTGTCTCAAAAGAAGCGATTATTACGAGCAATACCTCAGCCATTCCCATCAGTATTTTGCAAAAAGAAGTGGCTCATCCTGAGCGGTTTCTGGGGCTACATTGGGCGGAACCTTCCCACACGACTCGTTTTTTGGAAGTAATTTGTGGGGATTTGAGTGATGTGTCAAAAGGGGAGTGGTTGTACGAAGTTTCGCAAAATTGGGGAAAAGAACCCACCTTGGTACGGAAAGATATTCGTGGGTTTATCACCAACCGCTTGATGTACGCACTTTACCGTGAAGCGTTTCATTTGGTGGAAAATGGCTACGCGACCGTAGAAGATGTGGACCGCGCTTGTCGAAATAATGCGGGGTATTGGATGACGCTAGTGGGGCCGTTTCGGTGGATGGATTTGACGGGCGTGCCAGCTTACCACACTGTTATGAAAGATTTGTTCCCGACCCTTAGCACCACAACCGAGGTCCCCAAATTGATTGATGATATTGTGAAAGAAGGAGGGAAAGGAGTGGCGAACGCGCACGGTTTTTATCCGTACTCGGAGGAGGAAGCACTTTTATGGAAAAAAACCTTTGAGGAGTTTAGCTACGAAATTCGCGAGTTAGCTTTACGTTACCCCGCCGACGTAGTCAAAAAGAAAATGGAACAAAATGGATAAAAAAATACCCCGATTCGCATGCGAGTCGGGGTATTTTTATTTGGTTAGATATTTCCTTTTTTGCGTTCCTTCACGGCGAAGTCAACGGCGCGGGCCGTGAGCGCCATATAAGTAAGCGATGGGTTGACGCATGAAGCGGACACCATACAAGCACCGTCAGTAACGAAAACGTTTTTGCAAGCGTGTACTTGGTTATTTCCGTTCAATACCGAAGTTTTAGGGTCGCGGCCCATACGAGCAGTACCCATTTCGTGAATCGCCATTCCGAGCCATGAGCCACGGTCGTATGATTTTACGTTTTTCACGCCCGCTTTTTCAAGCATTTCGGCGGCGTCATTGGCCATATCGACGCGCATTTTCTTCTCGTTTTCTTTGAGTTCGGCGTCAAATACCACCAATGGCATACCCCATTTGTCTTTTTCTTTCGGATCTAAGTACATACGGTTTTCGTGGTAAGGCAATGTTTCGCCAAAACCACCTAAGCCCATGCTCCAAGGTCCTGGTTTGGTCAATTCTTCTTTGAAGTCAGCACCAAAGCTCAATTCGGCCACGTTGCGTTGCCAACTAGCACGGCTTCCGCCACCTTGGTAACCAAATCCGCGTAAGTAATCGCGTTTGTCGTTGCCGATGTTGCGGTAACGTGGAACGTAGATACCGTTGGCGCGGCGACCGAAATAATATTTATCGGCATCGCCTTCCCACGTACCACTCGCTCCCGTGCGGAAGTGGTGATCCATTAAGTTGTGGCCAAGCTCGCCGCTGTCGTTTCCAAAACCTGTAGGGAAACGATTTGAAGTTGAGTTTAACAATACGGCCGTTGTGCCAAGCGCCGAACCGCAAACAAAAATCAAGTTGGCGTTGAAGATGCGTTCTTCAAGCGTCACGGCGTCAATCACGCGTACACCTGTTGCTTTTTTCTTGTTTTCGTCGTAAATCAAGTTGGTTACTACTGAGTCAGGACGAAGGGTCAATTTACCCGTTTTCGCGGCCAATGGCAACGTACACGATTGGCTACTGAAATACGCACCAAACGGACAACCCAAAGCGCATTTGTTACGGTATTGGCAAGCAGCGCGGCCGTTGTCCACCATAAATTGTGTTGGCTTTGTCAAGTTTGCCACGCGCCCGATGGTCATAGTACGGCCAGGGAAATCTTTTTCAATGCGTTTACGAACTTCTTTTTCAACGCAATACATTTCCATCGGTGGCAAAAATTCGCTGTCAGGAAGCTGAGGAAGACCCAGCTTTTCTCCCGAAATCCCCGCGATTTTTTCTACGTAACTGTACCAAGGAGCAATGTCTTTGTAACGAATCGGCCAGTCAACGGCAATGCCATCTTTGAGGTTGGCTTCAAAGTCGATGTCACTCAAACGGTACGACTGACGCCCCCACATGATGGATTTTCCTCCTACGATGTTTGGACGGTACCAGTCAAAGCGTTTCACTTCTTTGTACAATGAATCAGAGTCGTTCATCCAATACTTTTCCGACATCTCGTTGTACGGATAATCGCGGCTCAATTTTGGGTGCGTTTCTTTTTGCTCTACCGTGAGGCGACCGTTGTATTTGGTTTGCCAAGGGTCTTTCATGGCATTTTCGTAGCCCGTTACGTGGTCTAATTTATGCCCTTTTTCAAGCATCAAAACGCGTAAACCTTTTTCGGTGAGTTCTTTGGCAGCCCAGCCACCGCTCACCCCCGAACCCACAACGATTGCGTCGTAGGTCATTTCTTTTTGTGCATCTATATTTAAGTACATGGGAATCTAAATTTGAAACTACTGGATAGATAAATGAGCGTATCAATTCGGCATTGCTCGAATTAAAGTGCCCAGGCTTTTTGTCCTGGTTTTAGCGGAACACATCCTTCAAAACGTCCAGGAATTGGTAAATACTCAAGTGCTTTTGTAGCGCCCACTTCCGAAGTGAAATACCCTGTCACGGTCAACTCTTTCATGCGCAAGAAAAACGCTTTGTCAGTGGTAGTGAGTGATTTAACAGCCTGAATTTTTTGAGCTGCGTCGAGTTCAACAAAACTTTTTCCAAAAGAAGAACGGCTATCGGTGGTCAATTTGGTAAGTCCTGCATAGAATTTTTCTTGGTCTTCTTTAGGGAAACAATCGCGCATCACACGCACGATAAATTTCTCTACACCAGCGGCTTTGGCACCTGGGGTAGAAGTGGTTGGGATGATGACATCGGCTAATTCAGAAAGAAAAGCTTCTTGTTCTGCACTCACGGGAACGCTTTCGCCGAAATTCGTTTTTTCTCCGAGCACTCCAGCCATGGCGGGTGCGGAGATCATGCCCCCTAAAAGGAGAGCAACCTGCTGTATAGCATCTCTACGGTTCATGTTTGTATCGGGTGGTTTTGTATTTATAAAGTATAAGGTAGGAATATCTTACTATTGGTCTGTGCGAAAACAATCACCAAGGGTTATTTTTTTGTAAAGTAATCCCACGTTGCTTTTCCAATATCGGCAATGATTTTTTCGTTGGTTGCTTCGTTTTCGGTGGAATTGGTGACAAATACACTGATGAAGACAGGGCTGCCCGAAGGTAAAATCAGTACTCCTATATCGTTAACGGCGGCCGTGAGCCCTTCTTTGTTTGTTCCCGAAGAACCCGTTTTGTGCGCAAGTACCGTTTCAGGAGGAAGTTGGGCTCTTAGGCGGTTTTTACCCGTCTTGGTTCCTTTCATTACTTTCCACAAAAATTCATGGCTTTTGGCAGAGAGCAATTTCTTGGTATTGAAGTAATAGGCCGTCAAAAGTTCATTGGCGGCTTTGGGGGTTGTCCAGTTTTGGTACTGCAATTCCCAGTTTTTTTGCATCACTTGCTCGTTGATTTTGATGGAAACATTTTTAAAACCACGTTGGAGCAAGTATTGTTCGACGAATTTTGGGCCGCCGAGTAGTTTTAGCAACAGTTCACACCCAACATTATCACTTTCAGCTACGGTGTATTCAATGATTTTGGAAAGTTCAATTTCGCCGCCGTTGGGGTGGGCATCTCGTAGGGGACTGTACAAATCAGGAATGAGGTCTTCTTTACCAACGTTGATGGGTTGGTTTAATTTAAACTTACCCTTGTCCACTTCCGACAACATCGCTAGTCCAATGTGTAATTTAAAAACGCTTTGCATCGGAAAACGCTCATTGCCGTAAAACGACAATGTATCAGTGGGAGTAGGCCCTGAGATGGCGACTCCGACTTTTGCTTTTTTGCCCGCGACGATTTGGCTGATTTTTTTCTTCAAATCAGGAAGCTGGGCCGAGGTAGTGAGTGAAAAAGCAACAAAAAGAAGAAATGAGAGGCGTAAAAAGGAGGTCTGCATAGTTATAAATAGGTCAATGTAAACAACGCTACGAAACTAGGCAGGAAAAAGGAAAATCAAAATTAAAGGAAATTTAGTAGTTGTATCAGTAACTACTTGTCGGCTGTAAGTTTTTGCTTGATATTTTTGACAAATTCAACTGATACACCTGTGATGTCGGCAATTTGTTCGACACTAAGACTCAACTTTTCAAGTAAGTTGGTAACAAACTTAGTTTGTTCCTGTTCTCGGGCTTTATCTTGTCCAATCAAATAGGCTACATCTCTTTTTTCATCTATATATTTCGCAATGCTATCCATGACAATGTCTTTTAATTTTGATTCCAATTTACGAAGTTGTGCTAACACTCGCAATTGATTGATAGCTGTTTATTGACCTGTGTAATACTCCGAAAAATGGTGGAAGAATAATAAGTAGTTAAGCAAAAGTTCTAAAGTAATTCAAAGTAGCCTCGGTAGAGGCGCAACATTTGTAGTAGCAGGAGGAGATTTTTTAATTTTTGCTTCGGATGGGGCCGCCCGTACGGAAGCATAACCTTCATTATGCTTCCGTACGAGTGACATCGTTCAAAGCAATAGGAATCGAACTGTATTGATGGATTGCTCTACCACAGAGGTTACGCTACGAATCTGTAAATGGCCTAAACATATACTGTAACTATTTGTGTGGATTTTTGAGTCCAACGATTTGCAAGGGCGATGCTGCGGAATTTTAATTTGATTAATTGATATTAAGGTATTTATGCTCTTTCTCAATTTGGACGTAAATAGTTGAAAAACTTCGTGAATTTGATGTCACGTAACCAAATTTGAGAACCAAGATAGAGAAGAGTATAGAGTTTACTCTAATCGAAAGTCGCTCATCAAATTTTTACGCCAAGTTCTGAAAAAAGAAACTGAAAATTAAAAGAATTTATTTTTTTAATAAAATTAAGTTAGCACTATGGCGTTTTGCTTTTGTCCATTCGTATGAATCTGCGAAATATTTTATCTGAATACTGAATTAGCCTTATTTGTTAAAAATTATAATATTCAAAAAAATCATTTTCTCTTTTAGTCCATTCGATAAGGTCTTTAAGGAAATAATATTTCTCTATAATCTTTTTATAAACACTAACTAACTCAAAATTTTCAATATTGTTTTCAATCAATAATTCATGTTTTTTAATTTGTTTTGTGATATAATGTAGAATTTCGTCTTTTACTTTCATTACATTTTTATCAGACATTTGATTTTTTGCTTCTTCAAGCAAAGGATTTGTAATTGATTGAGATAATTTTAAAAATGAATGAGTCAGATGAGTTAGTGGGGTGTTATCAAAACCATCTAAATTTTCCTTAATTAACTTTTCAAAAATATTTTGCAAATATTCAATATTCTTTTTTGAATTATCTAAAATATCGAATGGGTTTAAGAAAATCTTTGAAGAGTTGTTTTTTGAAAAAACCAGCATCCCATCAAAAAATAAATCCTCTGTATTTTCAATGAAATTATCCTTTAATCTTTCTAAGACTTTATTGTCAATAACAACAATTGGGTAGTTAGCCAATGTTTCAATTTTGTAAGCCTTCACAAGCCCACCAGAAAAAATCATATTTCTATCAGAATAAAAGTTTCCCATTGAAATTCCCCCTCTTACAAAAAAACCTTTTTGCATCATAGCCAACTGATATGATTTAACTACAAGTGCCATCGAATGAAATTGAATATGAAAATCATTCTCAAATTCAATAAAAGGCAATGAAATACAAATACAATCTGAAAACATTCGATATTCCAAAAACTCTTTGAGGTCTGTTTGCACTTTTTGGTCTAAAACATTATCGATTGATATTTTTATAGCTAATTCAAGAGTCTCATGTAAATCATTAAGTATATTAGATGTTTCATCTGAATCATATTCCTCAATAATCGCTGAAAATCCCAGAATGTCTATAAAAGCAACAATTCTTGGTTCTGTGTCAACAATATTACCTTTGAAAAGCTTTTTAGGGGTATCAATTATTTTTATATTTATTGGGCTTTCTGATTGAATATCAATATAGCAAATCTTTAAAATATCTTTTATAATATTTTTTACTTCATAAATTTCAATTTCTTCATTACTGATTGCTTTATCAGCTTGGGTATCAATCTGATTTAGTAAATTAGGAACTGTAACGTGAAATTCTTGTAATGAATCGAAACTCCCATTATCAAATTTCACATCCAAGCATCTTAAAACAAAATAATTTAATTCTTTAACTACATTAAACCAAAGAAATGCTAAATCTTTATCTTTTTGATAAGAATAATGAAGTTTTCTAATATTTCTCTTAAATGAATTGGTATAATTTTTTACATCACTATGTATAGTTTCTCTTTCGTAATTAATTCTTTTTTTTAGAACATTAGAAATGATTTTTGACATCCACGACTGAAGATGAATTTTGAAGATTTCTGTTAATGAAGCATTAATTGTGTATTGTTTTGGAACGTTATAATTTATTTCAATAATATCTTCTGCATAAATATCAATTAACTGTTCAAAGATTATTTGAGGTGTCCATTTTTCGTAAGAATTAACATGAATTATATCAAAAAAAACTTTTTTTATTCCGTCAAAATCAATAGTTTTTCCAATTGCCCTAAATTCTCGTGTTTTAGTAATTGATGGTTTAATTTGCCTATTTTTACAATACCGCTCTATATCACTTTCAATACTATCAGTCATAATAATTTCATCAATTTTATCACTCAATAAGTTAGATTCTTTTAAAATTTCTAATAATTGGGTAAAATATTCTTTTTGAACGTCATCGAATTGTATTTTATCAAAGTTATATTTTGATAGTTGATTTGTACTAAAAGTTAATTTGATAGGCATATGAAATGTGAATTAAAAGTTATAAATAGGCTTTCAACTTGTTATTAGAGGAAGTTATACTTATGTATAAAAGCCTGATTATTTGATAATTATAGTAAAGTTAGGTGTGTTTTTTCATCAACGCACACAATAGTATCGAATGATAACGATTTTTCCAATAAATATTTATCAAACGGTAAAGTCACTCCCACAACCCCCAAAAAAACAGCCCCACCTCGCGGCAGGGCTATTTTGCATTTATAATTACTGATAGCTGTGAGCGGTCTGACTATCGTCTGACCGTGGACCATCGTCCATGGACTATCGACTAAAAAAAACTATTTTACTTCTTCAAAGTTAACAAACTCACCTTCTTGGCCGTTGCCAGCGTTGGCTTGTTGTCCAGCTCCTGCCGATGGGTCTTGTGGCGCACCTGCGTCAGCACCTGCTGCGTAGATTTCCTGCGAAGCGGCATTCCAAGCTTCGGTGATTTTGGTCATAGCGGCGTCGATGGCGGCAGCGTTGCGGCTGCTGTGTGCCGAGCGAAGCTCTTCCAACGCACTTTCGATGGTTGATTTGCTACCTGCCGAAAGTTTGTCGCCGTATTCTTTCAATTGTTTTTCAGTGCTGAAAATCATTGAGTCAGCTTGGTTTACTTTCTCAATTTCTTCACGAGCGGCTTTGTCCGCAGCCTCGTTGGCTTTGGCTTCCTCACGCATACGTTGGATTTCGGCGTCTGAAAGACCGCTTGATGCTTCGATACGGATTTTTTGCTCTTTGCCCGTTCCTTTGTCTTTCGCCGTTACGTTCAAGATACCGTTGGCATCCACGTCGAACGTTACTTCAACTTGTGGCACACCGCGTGGGGCTGGTGGAATACCGTCGAGGTGGAAACGACCGAGGGTACGGTTCTGAGAGGCCATTGGGCGCTCACCTTGCAACACGTGCAATTCTACCGAAGGCTGGTTGTCCGAAGCCGTCGAGAACGTTTCTGATTTTTTGCTTGGGATGGTTGTGTTGGCGTCAATCAATTTGGTGAACACACCACCCAACGTTTCGATACCCAATGACAACGGAATAACGTCAAGCAAGAGTACGTCTTTCACTTCACCCGTCAATACACCACCTTGTACCGCTGCACCGATGGCTACTGCTTCGTCAGGGTTTACGTTTTTAGAAGGTTTCTTTCCGAAGAACTTCTCTACTTCTTCCTGAACGCGTGGAATACGGGTTGAACCACCTACCAAGATTACTTCGTCAATGTCTGACATACGAAGACCTGAGTTGTTCATGGCGCGCTTGCAAGGTTCCATCATGCGTTGGAACAAGCTATCGGCCAATTGCTCAAACTTCGCTTTTGTCAACGAACGTACCAAGTGTTTTGGAATGCCGTTTACTGGGAATATATAAGGTAAGTTGATTTCTGATTGCGTTGAGCTTGACAACTCAATTTTTGCTTTTTCTGCCGCTTCTTTCAAACGTTGAAGCGCCATCGCATCTTGACGGAGGTCGATGCCTTCATCTTTCTTAAATTCATCAGCCAACCAGTCGATAATCACTTGGTCAAAGTCATCCCCCCCAAGGTGTGTATCACCATCGGTTGATTTTACCTCAAATACGCCATCGCCTAGCTCAAGGATAGATACGTCGAAAGTACCGCCACCTAAGTCAAAAACGGCAATTTTGATGTCTTTTCCTTGTTTGTCCAATCCGTAGGCCAAAGCCGCTGCGGTAGGCTCGTTGATGATACGTTTTACATCCAAGCCAGCGATGATACCCGCCTCTTTGGTTGCTTGGCGTTCGGCGTCGTTGAAGTAAGCAGGTACCGTAATCACGGCTTCGGTCACTGTTTGTCCGAGGTAATCTTCGGCGGTTTGCTTCATTTTTGTCAAAATGTGCGCCGAAATTTGTTGAGGTGTAAACAGATGCTCACCGATACGCACGCGAGGTGTGTTGTTAGCGCCTTGTTCGACAGTATATGCAACGGTCTTTAGTTCGCTTCCTACTTCTGTGAAGCGCTTACCCATGAAACGCTTGATAGAAGAGATGGTATTGTGAGGATTGGTAATGGCTTGACGTTTTGCAGGAGCACCTACTTTGCGTTCGCCGTTTCCGTTGTCCATAAACGCTACCACCGAAGGGGTGGTGCGAGCACCTTCGCTGTTGGCAATTACGACGGGTTCGTTCCCTTCCATTACGGCCACACACGAGTTAGTAGTGCCTAAGTCAATTCCAATTATTTTTCCCATTAGTTGTAAATTTTAAGTGAGCTTTTTAAGCCCGTTTAACAGATTTAAAGAGGGAGGGCTTTTGGCTGTTGCACCCCTCTTACGGGGCTAATATGTACAACGAGTGTGCCAGTGAAAATTTTAAAAGCTAAAAATGACAATTTGGCAGAAAATGCGTCGCTTTGCGTCAAATCGCGGAAAAAGGCATAACGTAAGGATTAGGCTGCCCGTCACATCGTCTTGTTTTGTCAAGCTGCGTTGGGAAAAATAGGCAGTTTTGACAGCCGTTATTCGGGCAAGGATGGTGGATTTACCCAAAACTTTCTCGAAATTTGTGGCACAATTATCCGAACCGAAGATTTTGAAAGGGATTCTGTCAATTATTTGCCTGTGTGTAGCAGTAGTGAGTGTAATAGGGTGCTCAAGCGATACCCGCCAAAGTACCCGTATCCCACCACTGCCGACCGATGATGCCACGCACCGCATCAAAGTAGGGATAGATTACTTAACCACGGTCATCCGAAGAAGTCCCCGTTCGGCCGCTAATTATCACAAACGCGCCGAGCTTTACGTGGCGCTGCGCGATTATGACCGTGCACTCGAAGACATTGAAGAAGCCCTTGACATCAGCCCCAGCAACGGTCTATTTTTGTTGACGCGGGCTAGGGTTTTGCGCCAATTAAAAAAATATGACGAAGCTTTGGCCTCTGCCCGACGGGCGGAAGTTTTGCAACAAGATACGCCTGAATTATACGTGTTGTTGGGAGATTTGACCCAACAAAAACGCCAGTTTCGACAAGCAAAATTGTATTTAGCCAAGGCGCTACAAATGGCTCCTTACGACGGAGAGGCGTATTTTTATACGGGGCTGCTCGATGCCCGACAGGGCGACACGCTTTCGGGGGTTGCGTTGATGCAGCGGGCTTTGGATTTAAAGCCGCGCTTTCTTCCAGCTTACGTAGAGCTTACGACCATTCATACCCGCTTGAGAGAATACGATCAGGCGAAGGAAATCAACAGAATTGGATTAAAGTATTTTCCCAAAGAATCACAGTTGCACTACGCCCGAGGTGAGATGTATTTCACCCAAAAACGGCTGGACAGTGCTTTGATTAGTTATCGAAAAGCCATTCATTTCGATTCTACCAATTACATGGCTGATTTTTATGCGGGAATTATCTATTTAAAATGGAATAGTATTCCGCAAGCCATCAAGAGTTTTCAAAAAGTGCAACGTTTCAATCCAAAATATCCGCAAATACATTTCTTATTAGGTACTGCGTATGACCGCGTTGGTAATTTGGACGGTTCTATCGAACAATACAGCCTTGCCGCCGAGCAAGATCCAGCCGATTGGCGCTCAAAGGGAAGGTTATACCGCGCCCAACAACGTAAAATGTACTTAGAAACCTACGGGACGTTGCCGCCCGTTGCCCCCGAAGCCGTGGCGGAAGCCGAGGATGAAACAACCGCTCCCGAAAAGGCATTGGACCCGTCGCGGGTGCAAATCGAGGTGTTGACCCCGAACCTTCAATTGAAAACAAAGGCAGATACCAGTCGAAACTTCAAAATCAAACCGTAGAGAGGTTGGCAAAATTCAGAAAAAAGCCCAATTTTGCGCCCAAGCAATCCGTGTAGTACAAGTAGTAGATGGTTGTCGTTTAATCGTTCGCCACTGAGGACGTGGATTGTATCTCCAAACAATTTAACAAAATGTCTGAACAAATTAACATTACCTTGCCTGACGGTAGCATTCGTAAGTATGCCGCAGGTGTGTCCAGCATGGACATTGCGCTGAGTATCAGCGAAGGGCTCGCACGTAATGTGCTGGCTGCCAAAGTCAATGGACAAGTTTGGGACGCAACGCGCCCCATTACGTCGGATGCCAACGTCCAATTGTTGACCTGGAACGATACCGAAGGGAAAGCTACATTCTGGCACTCGTCGGCGCACTTGTTGGCCGAAGCCATCGAAGCGTTGTATCCAGGAACCAAATTCGGAATTGGACCAGCCATTGAAACAGGTTTCTACTATGACATCGACTTGGGAGGAAAAACGTTTTCTCAAGATGATTTCAAAAAAGTGGAAGACAAAATGCTGGAGTTGGCGCGTCAAAAAAATGACTATAAGCGCAGCGAAGTTAGCAAAGCCGACGCCATTACGTATTTCACCGAAAAGAACGACGAATATAAGCTGGAATTGATTGACGGATTGGAGGATGGTCAAATCACGTTTTACGAACAAGGCAGCTTTACCGACTTGTGCCGTGGACCGCACATCCCTAATACGGGTTTTATCAAGGCCGCCAAAATCATGAACGTGGCAGGTGCCTACTGGCGCGGCGACGAAAAACGTCCGATGCTGACGCGGGTATATGCCGTGACGTTCCCTAAACAAAAAGAACTAGACGAGTACATCCACTTACTTGAAGAAGCCAAAAAACGCGACCACCGTAAGTTGGGGAAAGAACTGGAGCTCTTTACGTTTTCCGAAAAAGTAGGACAAGGTTTGCCGTTGTGGTTGCCTAAGGGTGCGTTGTTGCGCGAGCGTTTGGAAAGCTTCTTGCGTCGGGCGCAAGTGCGGGCGGGTTATTCGCCAGTTGTTACGCCGCACATTGGGGGTAAACAATTGTACATTACGTCGGGGCACTGGGAAAAATACGGAAAGGATTCGTTCCAGCCGATTCATACGCCCGAAGAAGGGGAAGAGTTTATGCTAAAACCCATGAACTGCCCGCACCACTGCGAAATTTACAAATCTCGTCCGCGTTCGTACCGCGAATTGCCTTTGCGTTTGGCGGAATTTGGAACGGTGTATCGTTACGAACAAAGTGGTGAGTTGCACGGACTTACGCGCGTACGTGGTTTTACGCAAGACGATGCGCACATTTTCTGCCGCGCTGATCAAGTGAAGGATGAATTTAAACGCGTTATTGATTTGGTTCAATACGTTTTCCGTTCGCTAGGTTTTGAAAATTACAGTGCCCAAATTTCGCTTCGCGACCCCGAAAAACCTGAAAAGTACTTTGGAAGCGACGACGATTGGAACAAAGCGGAAAGCGCCATCATCGAAGCCGCCGCCGAGAAAGGCTTGAATACCGTAACTGAATTGGGCGAGGCAGCCTTCTACGGCCCTAAGCTCGACTTCATGGTGAAAGATGCTTTGGGACGCAAATGGCAGTTGGGTACCATCCAAGTGGATTATCAGTTGCCACAACGTTTTGATCTCGAATACATGGGCTCAGACGGTGGAAAACACCGCCCCGTGATGATTCACCGTGCGCCGTTTGGTTCGTTGGAGCGTTTTATTGCGATTTTGATTGAAAACACAGCGGGTAACTTCCCACTTTGGTTGTCGCCTGATCAAATTGCGGTATTGCCCATTTCGGAGAAATATCAAGATTTTGCCAACGATGTGTTTTTGCAATTGCAGGAAGCCGATATTCGTGGCTACGTCGATCACCGCGATGAAAAAATTGGTCGCAAAATCCGTGATGCGGAAGTAAACAAATTGCCGTACATGTTGATTGTCGGAGAAAAAGAGCAAGAAGAGCGCAAAGTGTCGGTACGTCGCAAAGGCCAAGGCGATTTGGGTCAAATGCCCTTGGAAGAATTTATCGCTCATTTTAAGTCAGAAGTGCAAGGAACAATTGCCACATTTGGGTCGTAAAATAACAGTTTGTAAAAAAACTTTTAAAAAGAGCCTCTTGCCTTTCTGGGTTTAGAGGCTCTTTTTTTGATGAATGAAGTTGATGTTTGCGAAAAACTAATAAAAATCTAATGACATTTGTTTCTTAAGATGAGTACCTTAGCACTGAAATGAAGGGTTCTTGCGTTACTTATAAAATGTTCTAAATCGTTCCTCAATATTGAAGTAGCCATGCAAAAAATAATCTACCTAATTTTACTTTTCATCGCCAGTGTAGGATGCTCCTATGCGCAACCACAACAAACGCTTGATGCGAATGAGTTGTTTCTAAAACAAAACCCCCAATACCGTTCTACTTTTACCAAAGATGGTGGAAGGTACTTAGTGTTGGATGTGTACCGAATGGGCAAAATTCGTCGCCACCGTTTTTTTGTAGGAGACGAACTGACATTTTCAACCAAAAGTAAACGGAAAAAAAGTAAACAAACCATCGTGGCGGTTTCGGATAGCTCTTTTACCTATTCTACTTACAACGACATCTTGGGAGAATATGAACATACGGAAGTCATGATTTCTGATGTTCATAAAATCAGGCTTAGCCGAAACATTCCTTTTGTAACCCAAGGCGCTGTCATGTTGCCCTTGGCAGGGGGCGTTTTGTTATTGACAGATACTTTTATTACGAAGGGTGGGGTCGATTTTTTGGTTCAGTTTGACCCCAAAACTGCCCTGATTGCGGGGGGGATAGCTTCGTTAGGAATTTTATGTGCCAAGGCCAGTTTTCCTAAGTATCGGGTGGGAGGGAAGCACCAGCTGAAGGTACTGAAAGTATATTAAAAGTTGTGCCTTCTTCGGCAATGTGCGAATTGGGAAAAACGGCCTGTGCTTCGGTCAAAAATGAATCCACTTCTTTGTAACGCGACGAAAAATGTCCAATCAGCAATTTGCCGACGTTGGCTTTTTTTGCAATGGTTGCGGCTTCACTTGCGGTCGCGTGAAAACGGGCCGAGGCTTGGTGCGCCAAATCATTTTGAAAAGTAGCTTCGTGGTATAAAAGCGAAGCCCCACGAATGATGGGAATAATTGCCTCGTCGTAGCGGGTGTCCGAACAATAGGCATAGCTGCGGGGTGGTGGAGCTGGCAAGGTATATTCAGCCACACAGTAGAGGAGGTTACCACCTTCGTCGTAAATGTCTTCCCCGTTTTTGAGTTGCCGTAAATAGTCAAACGGAATACCGTCCGTAATTTTCTCTTTAATGAGTTTTCGTTTGTGGGGTTTTTCTTGAAACAAAAATCCAGCACAAGGAATGCGGTGACTCAATGGAATGGTAAAAACGGTAAAACAGGGATGTTCGTAAAGTAGCGTAGAGGTAGTTGTGTTGGTTTGGGTAAAAATAATCCGAAACTGCAACGGCGTCTGAGAGTATTTAAACTGGAGCGTGAGTACTTCGTCCAGCCCTTGGGGGCCAAACAACAACAAATCGTCGGTGCGCCCACCGAGGTTGAGACTCGACAACAGACCAATCAGCCCGAAGTAATGATCTCCGTGCAAATGACTAATAAAAATTCCCTTGAGTCGGCCTGGGCGAACCTTGTAGTCGAGCAGGCGAAACTGCGTCCCTTCTCCGCAGTCAATCAGAAAGTGGTCACTTTCGTAGGTGAGTAACTGCGAAGAAGGGTGGCGGTTGAAGGTAGGGGTAGCCGAGCCAGCCCCCAAGATAAGTACAGAGAATGGCATTACGGTTTTTCGCTCTGGGTATAACCGTCCTCGTCCATGTCGTCGTCGTTGAAATCATCACTTTCGGCGCTGAACTCATTTTCCAAGTCATTCATAAATACGGCGTCGATGCCTTCTTCTACGCTTGGGAGAATGGTAACGTCGCGTATTTTGCCGTCGATGAGCAAATCCACAAAGTCGTCGTTGTCAGAAACCAACACCATTAGCCCCAACTCACGGGAACAAAGCATGTTGATTTTTTTGAGAATGCTGATTCCTGCCGAGGCAATGTCAGTTGCCGTTGCAAAATTGAGAATCAAGTTATGGAACCCTTCACGAAACAGTCCACGAGCTAGGGTTTCTAACTCAGCTGCCATGTCATCGTCAAAGTCAGACTCGTGAATATTAACGAGGGCGTATTGTTCGTGTTTTTGAATGGTATGTGTCATAGTCTATAAAGTTAGCGAACGTGTAACATTTTCTTCAATCCGTGCCAAAATATTTTGTGATTCTGACTTAATAAAGGGTTTGCCCGTTACTTTTTCGTAAAGTTCAATGTAGCGGGCCGAAATTTGAAGAATCCATTCGTCCGACATTTCGGGGACTACTTGGCCTTCTTTTCCCTGAAAACCGTTGGCAATCAGCCATTCCCGAACAAACTCTTTGGAAAGTTGCTTTTGCTGAATCCCTTTTTGTTGATTTTCTTCATAAACATCAGCGTAGAAATAACGAGACGAATCGGGCGTATGTACCTCGTCGATGAGGTAAATGGTGCCGTTGTTAGACCCAAACTCATATTTGGTGTCCACCAGAATCAGCCCTTGTTGGGCGGCCATTTCGGTGCCACGGGCAAACAGCGCTAAGGCGTATTTTTCGAGCTGCGTATATTCTGCTTCCGACACAATGCCTTTGGCAAGAATATCTTCGCGCGAAATATCTTCGTCGTGGCCTTCGTGGGCTTTGGTGGTGGGCGTTATGATGGGCGTTGGAAGTTTGTCGTTTTCTTTCAAACCTTCAGGAAGCGTTACTCCGCACAACGTACGTTTTCCTGCTTTGTACTCCCGAGCGGCATGACCCGCCAAATAACCGCGAACAACCATTTCTACGGGGTAAGTGTCGCATTTTTTGCCGAGACTGGCGTTGGGGTCTGGAACTTCAAGAAGCCAGTTAGGCACGATGTCGGCCGTTGCCCGCAGAAAATGCTCCGCAATTTGGTTCAACACTTGTCCTTTGTAAGGAATGGCCCGTGGTAAAATGACGTCAAAAGCCGAAATTCGGTCGCTGGCAATCATGACCACGCAGTTTTCAAAACTATATACATCGCGGACTTTGCCGCGGTAAAATCCCGTTTGGTTGGGAAACTGAAAATTGGTTTGAGTGAGAGTTTGCACGCTATGCGTAGTTTTTGGTGGATTTTTCTACCTTATATATTATATATATTACCACTTTCCTTTGGTGTCGTCGTTGGCGGTCGTTCGGTGGCGTTGTTGTTGTAAGTACTGAATTTCGGATGCTTTCAGAGATTCCAGAATAATCATGGCTTGTTCTTCGCTCATTTTTAAATTTTTGAGCTGGTTCAATAAATTTTTCTTTTCCTCCGTTTGTTTGGCCACCTGCTCCGTTTGGGGCTGGGGGATATTTTTTTTAGGAGTTACGTTGGGAGGCGTTTGGGTAAGCGCTTTGGCTTCTTTTTCTTTGCCATGATAGCGTTTTTTCAGTAGTTCATAGTTGTACTGCGCTTTATCATTGTCGGGATTAAGTCGTAAACTTTGCCGAAAATAAAACAACGCCTGCGCCGTATCCTTCTGCATGGTTTCGATGACCCCCAGTTGGTTTAAGGCCCTTGATGCCAAAAATGGATTAGACACCATGGAGAGCTTGGCATAGTATTTTTGGGCATTGCGAAGCTGTTTCAACTGAAAATAAGTATGTGCTAAATTGAGCCGAGATTCTGGTTCGGCAAAAAGCGAAGCCGTCGAAACATTCTGATAGGCTTCCAGCGCATGTTGATAGTCTTTCTCGTTGTAGGCTTGTTGTCCCTCAATTTTTGCGCGGTTACTCCTTGAAATCGTGTCAAACGAACGATTGTCCCAAATCCAAAGCAGTAATGAAAAAAGCAACGACTCAATCATCGGTGGTTGGTCTAGTAAGGCGGTGCAAAGATAACGTTTTTTAATTTTTGGCACAGTTTTGGAGATATTGGGCATATCGCCTTACATTTGATTAGTTTTCCAATTTGAGCGGTTATGTCAAAATCTAAAAAAGGAGTACCTCAACCCATAAAAACACCTCAGAAACAGCAAGTTGAATCAGATTCTTCTTCCGTTTTATCCACTGAAAGCTTCACTGGAGTAGAAGCAAAAACGCCCGTAAATCCCCCAATTAAGGACGAACTTTTTCGTAAAATTTTTTGGGGACTGGCCTTAGTTTTACTCATTGGTATGCCAATTCTTAGTACGCAGTACGGAATAACGGCCGATGAATGGGGTAACAAAGCCTACGGCGAACTGTGTTTGGATTATTTTACCAGTTTTGGTGATAAAAAAGAAGCACTTTCTTATGCACCTCGCGGAGGAGAGGTAATGTATTGTTATGGCCCCACGCTTGACTTAATTTCGGCGGCCATTTACCGCACCACTGGCGCCGATCCGTACCTGATTCGTCACATGTTACTCTCGCTCATGGGCGTCCTTATTTTTGTGGCAACGGGCTTGACGGGGCGGTTACTCGGTGGAAATTGGCGCGCGGGTCTGTTGGCCTTGATTTTTGCGCTTTTCTCTCCGCGTTTGTTTGGCGATTCGATGAACAACCCCAAGGACATCACGTTTGCGGCGGGATATATCCTGACCATTTGTGCTTTGATTAAGTTTATTCAAGAACTTCCCCAACCCTCATGGAAAACAACCTTGTTGGCCATTGCGGGTATTGGCATCGGTTTGGGAAGTCGTGCGCCAGGTTTGGCCTTGGTGGCTTACGTTCCGTTTTTTGTCGGGGTTGAGGTTCTTTTTCGCAAGCAAGTGCGCCAAGCTGTGTTTGGTGACAGCGCCGTATTAAAAAACGTCGCGCTCAAAACGGGAGTAGCTACTTTGGGCGGCTATTTGCTTGGTATTTTGTTTTGGCCGTTTGCCTTGGCCAATCCGTTGAAAAACCCGTTGACGGCTTTGCAAACCTTGACCAATTTTCCTATTAGTATAAAAACCCTGTTTGAAGGAACAAAAATATACTCAACGTCGCTTCCTTGGTACTATGTCCCCAAATACATGATGGTATCTACGCCTTTGTATTTCCTACTGGGTGTGTTGGTATTTTTGGTTGCTTTTCCGTTGGCGCGGCGGTATTTCAACCAGCGGTATTTGTTTTTGGTGTTGTTTGTCGCCCTTTTCCCGTGGTTGTATGGGGTGTCAAAACATTCAGCTTTTTACAACGGCTGGCGCCATACTACCTTTATTTACCCGCCTTTGTTGGCGCTAACGGCCGTAGGCTTTGAGTATTTCTTCCGTCGATTGGGAGGCGTAGGACAAAAAGCGCTCGCGGGCATATTGGCCGTGTTGGTGGCGTTGCCTTTGTGGTTTATGATTAAAAACCATCCCTACCAATATACTTATTACAACGAACTGACTGGCGGTACCAAAGGAGCATTTGCCAATTACGAAACGGATTATTTTGGGGTAAGTACCCGAGAAATCGCCGATTGGATGAAGACCAATATTCCAAACATACAAAAAGATACGGTGATTATTGCCAGCGATTATTTTGTGCCGTTGAAAGATTATTTTACCGACTATCCCAAGTTGAAAATGGCTTATCGCCGTTATTATCAGCGCTCAGAGTTTGATTGGGATTATGGCGTGTTTTTAACGGGACACCTCAATCCAAGTCACTTCCGAAATGCTGGGGTATTTCCGCCCGCAGGGACCATTCATAAAATTGAGGTCAACGGTGCTACCATTGGGTTGGTGATAAAACGCATCAGCAAAGATGATTTTAAGGGAATTAAACTGATTAAAGAAGGGAAAATTGCGGAGTCAATTCCGTATTTGGAAAAAGCCCGTCAACTTGACCCCAACAATGAGGTGGTTCGTTTGTACTTGGCCAATGCGTACGTGAACGTGGGTAAGTTCAATGAATCGTTGCAGGAATGTCAAAAAGCGTTGGAAATTTTCCCTGAATATTTGGGCGCAATGACCACCATGGCGATTGCGTACATCAACCTCAATCAAAACGACAATGCGGTTTTTATGTTGAACGAAGTGCTAAGTCAAGACCCTACAAACCGTGATGCGGCGCAGTACTTGGCCATCGCTTACGAACGACAGGGCAATACCGCTGCGGCCAACCAAATCAGGGCGCAGTTGCAACAACAACAATGATGAAGCCATCGTTATTTTAGGAGATATAAAAATCCCCGCTCATTCAAGGGCGGGGATTTTTAATTAGAAATTAAGTATTGAAAATAGGCTTTGTTACCTCGAAAGGAGTAACTATGTAGGGTCAATTTAAACACTATACACCAATAATTAGAAAACAGCCTAATTGTCAGTCATTTATGAATCGTAAACTTTTTTGTTCTTTCTTTTTTTGTATGCCTTTTTGCGGCCTAGTTGCCCAAAACCTTCAAATCCGCTTACAAGATGGTTCAAAGGCTGCGGTCATCGGGGCAACACTCCGCCTGGCCGATCGTGCCGATTCTACCAAAAAAATGTACGCCGTGGCCGATACGGCAGGTACGGCCCAATTTAAGGTGACTTTTGGCAAACAGTACTTGTTGGAAGTGACTTCCATTGGTTTTAAGCCTTTTCGGAAATTACTTTCTCCAACTGAGAATCAATCCTCTTTTACATTTTTGATGGAGGCCGACAAAACTACCCTCAATGAAGTAGTGGTCACGGCGCCTAAACCGCTGATTCAACAAGAAGATGATAAAACAATTGTTGATCCCGAACCTTTGGCCAACAGCAGCACCAGTGCGATGGAAGTCATGGAAAAAATTCCTGGCGTTTTTATTGATCCCGACGGCAACATTTATTTAAGCAGCACGACGCCCGCCACGGTCTATATCAATGGCCGTGAGCAAAAACTGAGTACGGCCGACATTGCCTCCTTGCTGAAAAACCTCCCACCAAATAGCATTGCCAAAATCGAAATTTTACGGACTCCCTCGGCAAGGTTTGACGCCAGTGGCAGCGGAGGGGTGGTCAACGTGATTTTGAAAAAAGGGGTTAAGATTGGAGTCACGGGTAGCGTGAACGCAGGTATGAACCAAGGCCGCTACGGAAATCAGCTACTGGGCGTGACGGTGAATAATAACGACGGCAAAAAAACATCGTACGTTGTGGTGAACTACAACCGCCGTAATTCCTACGACCAAGTCGAAACCGACCGTCCTTTTACCTTAGATTCGCTCTTGAGTCAGCGTTCTTATACCACCACCCCGAGTCAAACCTTTTATACAGGTTTTGGAATGGGCTTTACACCTTCCAAAAAATGGGAGTTTAACTTTGACGACCGCATTTCGTGGAACCAATACCGTTCGTCTGCCGAAAATCATAATGAGATTTCGCGATTAAGTGTCGATAAATTGGTGGTAGAAAACGTCAATCAGTTAGCAAGTAAAACCAAAGCGTTTCTATTTAACCAAGATGTATCGACCAAGTACAAAATAGATACGCTCGGGTCGGAAGTGACGGCCGAGGCATCGTATAGCTTTTCAACGAATCAAAGTACCCAACTTTTTTCAACTGATTATTTGTTGCCCGCCCGTTTCAGTACAAGTGGTGATGGAGACATTGGCAACAATCGACATTCCTTTAGTGCCCGTACAGACTTTAAATACCTTTTCCCGCAAAAACTGGTGGTAGAAGCTGGGTTGAAAACCGCTTTTCAGTGGTTTGAGAATGATACCAAGTATTTTAATGTCATTTCAGCAATTCGCCGCGCGGATGTGGTTCGTACCCGTCAATTTGATTATCACGAAAATATCAACGCTGCCTACGTCCAAGGCTCAAAAACGTTTAGTGCTTTTACGTTGAAAGCAGGCGTGCGACTTGAAACTACTTCTATGGACGGTCGCCAGCGGATTCCTACCGATACTTCTTTTCGACTAAAAAGGGCGGATGTGTTTCCGTACGTGTATTTAAGTCGGCGATTGGCCAAAATTGCAGGATATGAAATGCGTGGTTACTTGGTTTATCGGCGCTCGATTACGCGTCCCGTTTATGAATACCTCAATCCTTCGCAGCGGTATTTGGATCAGTATTTGTTTGAAACGGGCAATCCGACCCTGCGTCCGCAGTTTACCCAAAACATCGAAGCCAATATTAGTGTTGAAGAGCGGCCCATTTTTGCGATTGGGAAAAATTATACGAGCGATATTTTTACCAACGTGGTTTACCAAGACCCCAAAAACCCAAGCGTTGCGTTTCGTACCTACGATAATTTAGGTAAGAACGAAGAAACCTATTTTCGGTTGATGGGGGCCATTCCGCCAGGAGGTAAGTACTTTTTTGTCGTAGGAACTCAGTACAATCACAACAAATATGAAGGCTTGTACGAAGGTAAACCATTGACTTTTCAGCGCGGTTCGTGGTCAATTTTCACTTTTCACCAACTCAAACTGGACAATCGCTCAACCCTAAGCCTCAACGGTTTTGTTCGACTCAATGGGCAATTGCAGTTTTATGAGTTGAGCAACTTTGGCGGGTTGAATATGAACATTAACCGACGGTTTTTTAACCGAAAAATGACCGTAACGATGTCGATGAATGATATTTTCTACACCTTACGAAATGAATTTACGTTGAAGCAAGGAAGTGTAACGGCTTCGGGAATGCGCCAGGGAGATACGCGTCGTTTCGGGCTCAACTTGGTGTATAATTTTGGTATTCGTAAAAAAGAAGAGCGTACGAATATGATGAACTTTGAGTCTTTGGAAAAAAGTGTGAATTAAGTTTAAAACGCTTTTTCCCAAAGAAAGCACTGAATTTCCTCAAACCCTCTAGGCTGCAACGAGTTTGAGCATTAGATATTCAGTACACTTTATTTTTTACCCGCAGAAAGGCGCTGAATTAAAAGCGCTGATTTTCGCTGACAAAGGGCTTTATATGGCCATAAATCAGCGTCATCTGCGACTTTCAATCGGCGTAAATCGGCGGGTAATCGTTAAAGAAACCTACTTAACAATATATTCTTAGTAATTTTGCTTTGTTCCTTATTGGAGCAATTCTTTAATAATCAACGTCATAAGCGGCTCTGCTTGGTAAGCGGCCGCTAAAATTTTGCTCAATTCGGCCTTCTCAAGGGTTTCGGGAATGCACATATCAGTGATGACCGAAATGCCAAAAACGGGGAGATTCATGTGGCGGGCTACAATCACTTCGGGAACGGTACTCATGCCCACGGCATCTGCGCCAAGTTGGCGAAGCAGTCGGTACTCCGAACGGGTTTCGAGTTGCGGACCCGTTACGCTTACATATACCCCTTTGTGCGCCCGAATGTGGTGTAATTCGGCAATTTTGGCCGCTTTTTCGAGCATAGAGGTGTCATAGACTTCGCTCATATCGGGGAAGCGGTCGCCTAATTCGTGGAGGTTGGTACCACGGAGTGGGTTTTCGGGTAAAAACAAACTGATGTGGTCTTGAATCAACATCAAATCGCTGGTTTGGTAGGCAGGATTTAGTCCTCCTGCGGCATTGGAAACTATCAGTTGCTCAATTCCTAACAGTTTCATTACCCGAACTGGAAACGACACTTGTTGTATCGAGTATCCTTCGTAATAATGAAAACGACCTTGCATACACACTACCTTTTTGCCCGAAAGGGTTCCAAATAATAATTTTCCTTTGTGAGACTCAACGGTAGATACGGGGAAGTGAGGGATGGTCTCGTACGAAATACTTGCTTGAATTGTAATGTCATCGACGAGGCTACCAAGGCCAGTTCCTAAAATAATACCCACTTGAGGTTGAAAATCCTGCGTTTGGTTTTTAAGAAAGTCAACGGCCTCTTGAATGTGTGAAAATTCCATGCGTAAAATGAAAAATAAGTGATGGATGAAGGTCGATAAAATTTCTGTGATTACAAAAAAAAGCCGATACCTTCTCAGGCATCGGCTTTTTCGTCAAATGATTATTTTAAGGAATCAATTTCACGGTATGGCAACCTTTAGGGGCGCTAATTTTTGCCATTTGTTTGGTTAACGAAGGCGTACCACCTTTGTTGACTTTGAAAAACTCAATACCACCACTACGCTGGCCGTAATCGAAATATTCATAAACCGATACGGCTACATTTTCGCCTGTTTTATCAAAAATGATACTTTCTGGGGCAATTCCATCAAGGTCATAGTCAGCCACTTTGGTTGCTTTTCCATCTTTAGCTAAAGTTAAAAGCGAGACACTTGCTTTGCCGATGCTACCTGACCAAGGTTGGGCAGAGTTGCCTTTATTGGCAGTAACGAGCATTGTACCATCAGCACTGATGGCAAAGCTTTCAACCCCTGAACCAACGGCTGTTTGAGCTACAATTTTATGCTCTGCTGTCTTAGGATCCGCTGCTGTTGTGTTAAACTGAATTGCTACCAACTCGCCCGCGGCTCCGTCTTTCAAATCAGAAACGATAAATAAGCTACCATCTGCGGTAAACGAGCCAGGTCCTGGTTTTCCACTTATTTTTACTGGAGAACCAAATGGTTCAAAGGTAGCAATTTTACTTTGGGCATTGAGTTTTGCTTTGTAGAGCCAAATCTCCTTCGTTTCCTCCATGGTGATTGCAATAAATTCGCCATCAGGATGCCAAGTGACGTCAGTAGCACGCGCATTTTGAAGGTTTAATGGAATCGGCAAGTTACGGGTAGGTAATCCACCAGGGCCAATCTCAAACATCCGTAATTCTTTGGCGGGTTCCTCCGAGGTAATGAGTAAATTACTACCAAGCATATCTACGGCGAGTGGATTTTTGCCAACAGGAGCTTTACGCGCAGAGGGCTTGCCCATGTTTGAAATATCCACAATGTACATGGTACTTCCTGCGGGGAAATCAGTGGCAATGTCTTTCATTACCTTGGCGCTATCGGCGGTTTGTCCTCGGGTTTCGATTACAAAGGCAAACCGACCATCTGAAGTAACTGCGGCCGTGCGTGACCAACCAATGGCAGAGTTAGGGACGGGTGAGCTGCCAATTTCTTGGCCTAATTTTAGTGGTAGTGGATAAACTGTTAAAGCGTCTTTTACGCCAATTTCTTTCAACAGCTTTCCGTCCACTACAGCCGAAGCGGCCATATCTCCGTCAGAGAGGGCCAAAATTCCACGAGCGTTGAAGTTAATGGTGGGTGTTTGGGCAATGGCAGTGGAGGCACTTAATAGCGCTACGCCCAATGTTAAACGCATTTTATTCATGAGTTTTAAGTAATGGTTAACGAGTTATACAATTATTTAAACTAAAAATGAATGCGCATTATACGAAAAAAACCTTTAAAGCACGGAGCTTTAAAGGTTTTTCTTTGCAAAAAAGTACAATTTATGCAGTTGCTACCGCAAGACGATTAACGTGTTTCGCCAATTTAGACTTGAGGTTACCCGCTTTGTTTTTGTGAATGACATTCTTTTTTGCCAATCTGTCAAGCATAGAAGATACAGTTTTGTACAATTCTGATGCAACAACTTGGTCTTTAGTGTCACGCAACTTACGTACCATTGTACGCGTAGTTTTGTGTTGGTAGCGATTTCTAAGGCGTTTTGTTTCGTTGGCCCGGATTCTTTTTAATGCTGACTTATGATTTGCCATTGGTTTTATAAAAAAATAATGTATTTCTGTTCTATAAAAGGAGTGCAAAAATAGTCGTTATTTACTAGAGATGCAATTTTTTTGAAGGAAAATTATAGCAAATATTTGACAACGTTAGAAACGGCATTAATTCGTGTTTTGTATGAAGGAAGAACAATTTATGGGCAATGAACCAAGGAATTTATACGTTTTAAAGTTTGTTTTTCGTTCTTTCGCAAAAATAAATCTTGTACGGAAATTTTATCGTACTTTTCGATTTTTACATCCTTATTTACCACATGTTTCTCAAACGCAGCCTTCTATCCCTGTCCCTTTGTGCCCTTTCGTGGGAGGCGATTCACGCCCAAAACACCCTCGGTTATACTGAGGCCGATGTTCACTACCGAAATGGGGTCGAACTTTTTGAAAAATCAAACTATTCGGCGGCCAAACAGGAGTTTCGCTATTATTTGGAAAAACGCCCAGCGTTGCTCAACACCAACGATTACACCGCCGTGACCGCCGAGTACTACACCACCCTGTGTGCGTTGTATGCCGATGCGCCCGAAGCCGAGCTGGCCGTCGATCGGTTTGTCCGCAATCACCCCGAGCACCCCAAAGCAGCCCTCATCTACAGCGATTTGGGAAAGTATTATTTTGATCGGGGAGATTATGCCAACGCCATTACGTACCTCTCCAAAGCATTGGATCGCAGTTCAAACTACTACGCTGCCACCGAAACCCGCTACAAATTAGGGTTGTCGTATTACAGCACCAAGCAGTTTGCGCCCGCACTCCGTTATTTTGCGGAAGTACAACAAGACGCCACCAGCGATTATTTTGCGCCAGCGGCTTATTATGCGGGGGTCATCAATTATCAAAACGGCAAATACGACGATGCTTACCGTAATTTCAAAAACATCGAATCGCATCCGCAGTACAAAATGGACGCCCCCAACTGGATTGTGTCTTCGTTGTACCAAGCCGAGCGCTACGACGATTTGATTGCGTACGCCGAGCCGTTGTTGCGCCGTTCGCAAGGAGGAGGAGTCAAACTGAATGACGTTGCTTTGTACGCCGCCGAGGTACTTTACAACCGAGGTAATTATGCCGATGCGGCCAAATATTATGCCCAGCATGTTCAGTTGAAGGGACGTGAAACCCCCATGCCAGCACCCATTCAGTTTCGATATGGACATTCATTGTTCAAAACGGGCAATTATCCTGGGGCGGTCGATCAATTAAAAGGCGTTGCAACTCGCAAGGACACAACGGGGCAGTTTGGGTCGTATATTTTGGCCATCAGCCACCTTCAGACCAAGAACCCCCAAGCGGCGTTGACGGGCTTTGACAATGCGGCCAAGTTGAAGTTTAACAAAGTGATTCAAGAAGAAGCGTCTTTCAATCACGCCAAAGTTCAGTTAGAGCTCAACAACCAATCGGCGGCTTTTACGGAATTTCAGGAGTTTATCAAAAACTTCCCGAACAGTGAGTACGAAGAGGAGGCCACTAAGCTATCAATCCTAGCTTTGACCAAATCCAACAACAGTGCAGCAGCCGTGGCTTACATCGAAAAGTTAAAAAAAATAGATGAGGCGACCAAAGCTGCCTACCAGCGCCAAACCATGAACTTGGGCATTGCTGACTTTAACGCCGAACGCTACGCCCAAGCCATCGTAAATTTTGACAAGTCGCTCAAATATACCCCCGATTCAGAAATTGCGTTGGCGGCTACCTACCAAAAAGGAGAAGCGTTCTCGGCCTTAAACCGCTACGGAGAAGCCATTCCGATGTATCAGCAGTTGATACGGAGCAACCCCACGTCATCCTTTGGCATTCGTAGTTTGTATTCAATGGGGTACGCCTATTACAATACCAAAGACTACAAAGCGGCTGTGACGAATTTCCAACAATATATTACAAAAGGAAAAGGCGTAGGAGAGCCCCAAACGATTGAGGATGCCACCATCCGCATCGCAGATTGTTATTTGACCGATAAAAACTACGCGCAAGCTACCGCCATGTACGACAAAGCCATCAACGATGGCCGTTTAGACCGTGACTATGCTTTGTATCAAAAAGGGTTGATTTTAACCTACCAAGAGAAAGACACGGAGGCAAAAGCGCAGTTTGATAAGGTGATTGCCCAATTCCCTACTTCGCGCTATGCCGATGACGCCTTGTTTCAGTCGGCCAACATTGATTTAGAAAAAGGAAATTACCAAGCGGCCATTCGTGCTTACACACGTTTGGTGAAAGACAAACCACGTAGTTATTTGATTCCGCCTGCGTTGTTGAAGCGCGCCTTGGCTTATAACAACATTCAGGTATATGAAGAAGCCATTCGCGACTATAAGCAGATTTTGTCGGAGTATTCAGATGCCCCAGCGGCCAAAGAAGCCTTATTAGGATTACAAGCGACGTTGGAAAACGCAGGAAGAACGGAAGAAATGTCGAATGTATTGGCTGATTATAAAAAGAAAAATCCGCAAAGTACTGAAACTGAAAAATTGGAATTTGAAACGGCCAAAGGTTTGTACGGCGATGGCAAGTACCCACAAGCCATCAAGGCACTCCAAAGTTTTATCCGCGATTATCCCAACAGCAAATTGGCGACGGAAGCCCGTTATTTGGGGGGAGAAAGCTATTACCGCAACAACGATAACGCCAATGCCCTCAAACTTTTCAGCTTGGTTATTTCGGAAGGTGATCAGCGGTTTTCACCCAAAGCAGCTTTGCGGGCGGGAGACATTGAAGTGCAAAACCAAAACTACCCGCAAGCGGTTCGCAACTTTAATTTGCTCTATGCCCAATCAGATAGCAAAACAGACCGCGTGACGGGCTTAATGCGTTTGATGGATACGTATTTTTCGATGAAAAAATACGATTCAACGGCCTATTACGCGCGTGAAGTGATGAATGCAGGAGACGTGATCCCTGGTTCGACCAAAAAAGCGCAGATGCAAATGGCCAAGGTCTATATTGAAAAAGCAGATTACAAAACGGCGGATGCAGAATTGAAAAAAATAGTGGCTGCCAACAAAGACGAATTTGGGGCTGAGGCAAAATACTGGGCGTCAGAATCATTGTTTCGTCAGGGCAAATTGAAAGAAGCACAGGCGTCGGTGATGGAACTCAACAAACAATACGCCGATTATGAGCGTTGGCGGGTTCGCGCCTTTATTTTATTGGCCGATGTGTATGTAGGGCTAAAAGACCCCGACCAAGCCAAAGCCACTTTGCAATCGGTCATTGAAAATGCCGAAGACAAAGACGCCATTGAGTTGGCCAAATCAAAACTAGCCGCTTTACAATAACCTTAGCACTTAAAAAGAATGAAGAAAGTCCCATCGATAAAACCTCTCCGCTTGCTGGTTGTGGCAAGTTGTTTTTCGCTGCCTGTGTTGGCACAAAAACAATCGGGAGAAATTGACAGCCAAACCTTTGAAGTAGAGAAAAAGAAAAAAATTGAGCTGCCCCCCGCCAACCGCCTTTACAACAAACTGCAACCTTTTACCAGTGAGGAGGACAACCGAAAGTTGAATTATGAGTTTCGTACGCCCAAATTAACGCTCGGAACGCCCAAAATCACGCCTACGGTATTGCCAGTCAACGGGGAAAACAAAGAAGACGAAGGCGGCAACCTCAATAATTACGTCAAAGTAGGGGGAGGTAATTACGGTAAAATTTACGGAGAAACATTTATTGGTAACAATACCGAAGATTTAGCCTACGACATTCATTTCAAACACTTGTCCAACCAAACGGGCCCCGTTGACGCTCAAAACTCGGCCAACAGCGAAAACCGCCTCAAACTCAACGGGCAGTACATTGGTAATTCGTTTAAATTGGGCGGAACGGCCTTTTACGACCGCGACAACTATTATTTTTACGCCAATCGTTCGGCACCCAACGCCGAAATTTTGAAGGGAAATATCCGCCAAACAATCAACACCTTTGGCGTACAAGTGGGGTTAGATAACATTGACAACAACAAGTTTATTGATTATTCCATCAAAACGTCCCTGTACCGACTCAGCGACCGTTACAGTGCGGCTGAGACCGATTGGGGTACCAATTTTTCGGGTTCAGTTCCCATTACCGAAAACATTTTTGCGTTGTTGAATGCCGATGCTTACGTTTCTCAACGCACCGATGCCGAAACTTTCAAACGGAATTTGTTCAGTGTCAAACCAGCTTTTAAATTTTCGTACGATGCCTTTACGGTAACGGCAGCTTTCAAAGCCGTCAACGAAACTGACGACCGCCTCAAAATCAACCGTACCGTTGGCTTCCCGCAAGTAGAAGTGGATGTCGTTCCATTGGCGGGTGTACACGTATTTGCGGGTTACGGTGGCGACCTCAACCGTAATACTCTGCGCTCGTTGTTGGGCGAAAATCGTTGGTTAGCCCCCAATGTTACCATCGCCAATACCGAACGTAGCCGAGATATTTACGGAGGTTTTAAGGGGGAGCTAGGCCCTAGTTTTCAATTTGAAGGAAAAGTGTCGTACGCAACTTTCAAAAACTTCTACGGCTTCAACAACGATTGGTTGGATAGCACCAAATTTGCGGTTGTGTATGATGCCGACTACATCAAAGTCTTAACCGTGTCGGCCCAAGTGGGGTACCAATACCAAAACATTGTTCGCTCGACACTTCGGGGAGATTTTTATGATTACAACGTCAAACGCCTAGAAGCACCTTGGGGCCGCCCACGTTCGACAGTGACTTGGAATAACTCTTTTGTATTCAGCAAAAAAATGTTTGCAACCATCGACGCCTATTACATTGGTGGGTTAAAAAACAAAAACTTTCAAACGGGCACAACGCACAACCTCAAGCCGATCGTCGATTTAAACCTAAAAATAGATTATTTATTGACGCGTAATTTTTCAGCATTCGCTTCCATCAATAACCTATTAGGTAAGAACTACGAACGCTATTTGTATTATCCTCAACAGGGTCTTAACTTCTTAGCGGGATTGTCGTTTCAGTTTTAGATTATTTTTTTTGGACGCCATACAGTTCTAATCTAAGCAATTAACGCACTTTATTCGACCTAATTCAAAGCAATAGCCCGCGCGGCTATTGCTTTTTTTTTATCTTCTCTGTACCTTAGTACCCAAATCCCCATAAACAGGTTACATAACAAACATGATTTCTGTCCTAGATTACACCCGTAAACTATTGTATGAACATGACTGCGTCGTGCTCCCCGATTTGGGTGGTTTTTTGGCGTATTTTAGTCATGCGTTTTACAGCGAGCAAAACGCCCTTTACCATGCACCGCAGAAGCGAGTAGCGTTCAATGAGGCGTTGAAACTAGATGACGGATTGCTGACTCACTACATGACTATCAACGAACAAATTACGCGGGAGGAAGCCCAAACGCGCGTTCGTCAGTTTGTGGAGGAGATCAAAAATACCATCAAAGAAAAAGGTAACTATACGTTGGACGGAATCGGTATCCTTGATACCAACGATGAAGGTAAACTTCAGTTTGAACCAACAGTTGATACTAATTTTTACGCAGAAGGCTTTGGCTTAAAGTCGGTTTCGCTGGCACCTGCCGCTTCAATTGACGTATCTGGAAAATCTAATGAGGATTGGACTTCTGACGACCGTCCTGCGGAAGAACTCGAACTCGAAATTCCTCGCCGCCGTCGTACCCGAATTGTGATGTACATCGGTGGGGTACTATTGATTGGTACGGTGCTTTTTGCCAGCATCACCCAGCTTCCATCCGAAAGTTTAAAGTCAAGCCTCAATCCTTTTGAATTGATAACGACAGTAAAGGGGTGGTTAGCAACTGATAAAAAAACTAACACTGTTAAAAAAGAAGAAGTTGTAGCGACTGAAAATGTGGTTGCACCGAAGGAAGAGGTTGTTAGTGAGGTAGTTGCTCAAGAAGAGCCCGCGGTAGTGATTAAAAAAGAGGAGGAGCCAGTAGCAGCAACCAAAGAAACGGTGAAAGTTGAGGAAAAACAAGTTGCTCCTGTTAGAAGCCAAGAAACGGTGGTAACACCCGCGCCTAGTTCGGATGTAAACGGGGAGTTTTTGGTGATTGCAGGTGGATTTTCTAAAATTGAAAATGCCCGTAACTTGACCGCCAAGCTCCAGAGCCATGGCTACAGCGATGCCACGATTTTGAATCCAGAGCCAAACGATGGTAAACTGATCATTGTATCGGCCATTGCCTGTGAATCATCGGCCAAAGCCAAATCACAAGTAGCGCAAATCAGTCGCTTGGCAGGTGCAAAAGCGTACGTGATTCATAAATAATTTAGGTAGTAAATAATTAAAAAAGGGGCAAAAGCCCCTTTTTTTTGTGCTCGTATATATTTTACCCTTATTTTGCGTTAATTCAAAAATTACACACATTCACCCATGTCGATACTTGTCAATACGAAAGAAGACAGAGAGCACCAAATGATAGGATTTGCGGGTGCGACTATCATTACCTCTGCGCTTATTACGATTACACTTTTTGTGAAAATTTATCATGCGCTTCCCAAAACGGAAGCCATTGAGTACGTGGAAGTGAATTTTGGAACGGACGATGCGGGTTACGGAAAAATCCAGACCTATAACAAAGCCAGTGATTCGCCTCGGGCTGAAAACGTAAAAAAATCGGATGATACGCCCAAGGTAAAAGCCACGCCAACACCTAAGGTTACACCGCCACCCACGCCTAAAGTAGAAACGCCTAAACCTGTAAAAACGGCACCCGTAAAACCGCCAATTACGAGTAAATTGGAAAGCCCCGTCGAAACAAAGGCCGAAACCAAACCTACCAAAACGGAGTCAAAATCAACAACGCCCGCGCCACCTGCTCCTACAAAGACTGCCCCTGAGCCCAAAAAAGTGGATGAAGATGCTTTGTTTAAAAAATCATCGGGTAGTTCAAAAGGAAGCAATGGAACCAACGGAACTGCCTCGGGAACTGGTGGAAATAATAATGGTGACAAACCAGGAACGGTAGGAGACCAAGGAAACCCCAAAGGAAGCATCGACGCTAGTAGCCTTTATGGTAAGCCAGGCGGTGCTAAAACAGGCTTGGCCCTCAACGTATCTGGGTGGGGAATGGGTGCCCGTCCGCAAGTGAATGACGACTCTGACGAATCGGGACGGATTGTTTTTGAAATTACCGTGGACGATACAGGCGACATTATCGGTGTGCGGGTAAAAGAATCAACCGTTAGCCAGTCGGTAGTAGAGGTCTATAAACGGGCTGTCAGCCGCATGAAACTGGTACCAAAGTCAGAAAATGTGCCTTCCACTTCCAAAGGAACCATTACTTTCAATATCAAGAGTAGATAATTCTTTCCATAAAAAAATTCCTGAAAAGGGAATAAGGGGGCTAGATTGCCCCTTTATTTTTGTTATCCCATGAACTACGAACAAACCATCTCCTATTTGTACAGCCGCTTGCCCGCTTTTCATCGCGTAGGAGCAGTGGCGATGAAAGCAGGATTAACCAACATTACGGCCTTGTGTGAAGCTTTGGGAAACCCACATACCCAATTTAAAAGCATTCACGTGGCAGGAACAAACGGCAAGGGGAGTACTTCACATTTGCTTTCGGCGGTGTTACAATCGGCTGGCTATACCGTCGGATTACACACATCACCGCATTTAAAGTCGTTTACCGAGCGCTTTAAAATCAATGGTCAACCGTGTCCAACGCAAACGATTGTGGACTTTGTAGCCAACCACCAAGACCTTATTGAGCGCATACAACCCTCATTTTTTGAAATAAGTGTGGCGTTGGCGTTTGATTATTTTGCCCAACAACGGGTGGACATTGCCATCATAGAAGTGGGTTTGGGCGGACGGCTGGACTCTACAAACATCATCACACCCATTCTGTCGGTCATTACCAACATCAGTTTTGATCATACTGATTTGTTGGGAGATACCTTAGAAAAAATTGCGGGAGAAAAAGCGGGAATTATTAAACCCCATGTGCCCGTAGTGATTTCGGAAACTCAGCCTGAGACGGAACCCGTCTTTTGGGTCAAAGCCCAGGAATGTCATGCGCCCATTGTTTTTGCGGATCAACACTTCCAAGTCATGGAGACATCGCTATCAGCGGGGTATCGAGAAGTTACAATTAAGTCTATGAATTCAATCATTAAAACCTATAAAATAGACTTACTTGGTATTTATCAGGCTAAAAATATCTTGGGTGTTTTGCAGGCTGTACAAGAATTAAGAATGCAAGGGTGGGAGATAAGCGATGCACAGCTAGAAGCAGGTTTGTCCCAGGCCACACAACTCAGCCAGTTGAAAGGACGTTGGCAAGTTTTACGACAATCGCCAATGGTGGTGGCTGATGTCGCTCACAATGATGGAGGACTCAAAGAAACCCTGAACCAACTTCATTACTACGATTACACAGGGTTGCGTTTTGTACTTGGTTTTGTCAAAGACAAAGACGTAGCTGGCGTACTTGGGTTATTTCCAAAAGAGGCCACATACTATTTTTGCGCCGCTGATTTACCAAGGTCTTTGCCTGCAATCGAATTACAAACCGTTGCGGCCACTTTAGGTTTATCGGGGGAGACTTATCCCACCGTTGCGGAAGCTTTAAACGTAGCTCTTAGTGAATCCTTGCCCACCGATATTATTTATATTGGCGGTAGCACATTCGTAGTCGCTGAGGTTTAACATTAGTCTATATAACCTATTTATACTACTATAATTATTATATAGGTAGGTTTAAAAGTTTTTATTCAAAATGTGGTTTTTTGTACTTTTACAATTCGATGAGAATTGATTATACAGTACCAGATTACAGTTAACTTTTAAATATCAAAATCTTGAGCCGTCAGAAACTTATACGTTTTGCCGCAAATGCACTGGCTACCAATGTATTAGAGGTAGGAAAACCCTTGTATGAAACCATTAAAGGAAAATGGAACGAAACCTACTTTTTGAACAACAATCCCATCGTGCTTGAATTAGCGTGTGGAAAAGGGGAATATACGGTCGGATTGGCCCAAGTTTTTCCAGAAAAGAATTTTATTGGCATTGATGTCAAAGGAGATCGCCTGGCGATAGGCAGTCAGCAGGCGATTGACCTTGGTTTAAAAAACGTCGCCTTTTTAAGGACGAATGTTGAGTTTCTTCAAAACTTTTTTGAAGCAGGGGAGGTCGCTGAAATTTGGATAACTTTTCCCGACCCGTTCAATATTAAAAAGAGCCTGAGGCGTCGATTAACGCATCCTCACTTTCTGGAAAAATACGTGGATGTTATCAAAAAAGACGGGTTGTTGCACTTAAAAACGGATAATAGAGAGCTTTTTGACTTTACATTAGAGGAGCTTGCGCAATTTGGTTTTTATGATTTGGTCGCAACTTTTGACCTTTATCAGTCAGAATTACACGCCGAACACTTCGGAATTAAGACGCGTTTTGAGAAAATTTTTACAGAAAAAGGCTTCCCTGTTCACTATTTGAGGGGTCGTTTTTTGAGAAATTAAATGTATCTAAAGGTGCTTTCACTGACGAAGCACCTTTTTTATTTCTCCATAAATGAATAAAAATTCAAATATGAATAAATTTTCATTATATAAATAAGTGGTTTATTATCAATAAGTTATGGAGATGTGTTTTTTTGAGAATGAATAGGAGAGAGGTATAAAAAAGGGGCTTTCTCATGATTGAGAAAGCCCCTTTAAATGATGGCCTTTTATTACAAGAGAAAATTAAAAAGGTGATTTTTCTCAATGTAACGAGAGGATTTTGCGAATTATTGAGAAATCAATTGTGCAAAAAACTTAACTGTACGAACTAGCTGGCTTACGTAGCTCATTTCGTTGTCGTACCAGCTTACAGTTTTTACCAATTGTTTGTCACCAACAGTAACAACTTTTGTTTGCGTTGCATCAAACAAGCTACCGAATGAAGTACCGATGATGTCGCTGCTTACGATTTCGTCTTCATTGTATCCGAAACTTTCGTTGCTAGCGGCTTTCATTGCAGCATTTACTTCCTCAAGCGTTACTTTCTTATTCAAAATAACAGTCAATTCTGTTAAGCTACCAGTGATTGTTGGTACACGTTGCGCACCGCCGTCCAATTTTCCTTTTAGTTCAGGCAATACTAAACCGATTGCTTTAGCGGCGCCTGTGCTATTAGGAACGATGTTAGAGGCAGCAGCTCTAGCACGTCTTAAATCGCCTTTAGGGTGAGGAGCATCAAGGGTATTTTGGTCGTTTGTGTAAGCGTGAACGGTGGTCATGCTACCAATTTCGATGCCAAAGTTGTCATTTAATGCCTTTGCCATAGGAGCAAGGCAGTTGGTTGTACAGCTTGCGCAGCTAATAATTGTTTCAGAACCATCCAAAATAGAGTGGTTTACGTTGAAAACAATCGTTTTAAGGTCACCAGTAGCAGGTGCACTGATAACAACGCGCTTTGCACCAGCAGTAATGTGTGCTTCAGCTTTGGCTTTATCAGTAAAGAAACCAGTACATTCTAATACTACATCCACGTCGTGTGCTCCCCAAGGAATTTCTGCGGGGTTTCTTTGAGCGTAGATAGTAACTTCTTCGCCATTAACGATAATACTATTATCTGTAGATGTAACAGTTTCGTTGAATTTACCTTGAGCTGTGTCGTATTTTAGCAAATGGGCTAGTACTGAAGGGCTAGTAAGGTCATTAATAGCTACTACGTCAATACCTGGCATGTTGTAAATCTGACGGTATGCTAATCTTCCGATACGTCCAAAGCCGTTGATTGCTACTTTTACTTTTGTCATTTTGCTTTTTGGTGGTTTAATGGGACATCTTTATTTACTTTCATGGGCAAAGATACTTATTTCTTTTTTATTTGTGTAAGGATTATTTTTTAGTAAAAGGACGAATATTAGTCTTATTGTTTAGTATTACTTAGCTAAATCTACTAACATTTAGGTGTATTTTTAGTATTTAAACTAACATATCGCTAAATACTTAGCATATTGTTTAGTAATTTACTAATAAAACTACTAAATCGTCGATTATTGTACTAAATTCAATACTAATTATACAATTTAGCTAAAAAGGAGTATAATATCCATTAGTAAAAATAGACCGAAACGAATATATACAAATAGGAAATAGAGTAGGAGAGTAAAACAGACGTAAAATTGGAAAAGAGCGCATTTATTAGTAAATTACAGTATAAACCGAAAAGAAGATAAAAGCATTAAAACACAATGATTACAAAAGCAACAACACAATAAACACAGAAGAAGAACATAAGACCTTCAGTACACATCTTTAAGCAACAAAATAATATAATCCTATAGAAAAATACATTTTTACATATTAAATAAATAAAGAGTGTTATAACCTTAAATAAACCTATATCAGAAGGTTAGATTAATTTAATTGAAGTACAACTTTAATAAGTAATGAAAGAAAAAGTACAAATTGAAGCTGCTTGGGAGAACAGAGAACTCACCAAAGACCCAGAAATCATCAAGGCCGTAGAAACAGTTATTACTGCCTTAAACGATGGAAACATCAGAGTTGCAGAACCAACAGCAGAAGGATGGCAAGTAAATGACTGGATCAAAAAAGCAATCCTCCTTTACTTCCCCATCCGTCAAATGGAACTAAAGGAAGTTGGTATATTCGAATACCACGACAAGATGAAACTAAAGACTGGCTACAATGCTTTAGCCGTACGGGTCGTACCACCAGCTGTAGCACGCTTTGGAGCGTATTTAGCAAAAGGAGTTATTCTCATGCCTTCTTATGTTAATATAGGCGCCTACGTTGACGAAGGCACGATGGTCGATACTTGGGCAACTGTTGGTAGTTGTGCACAAATTGGAAAGCACGTGCACCTAAGTGGGGGCGTAGGAATAGGCGGCGTTTTGGAACCACCGCAAGCAGCACCTGTCATTATAGAAGATGGGGCTTTTATTGGTTCACGCTGTATCGTAGTAGAAGGCGCTCACATCGGGAAGCGTGCTGTTCTAGGAGCAGGAGTAACCATAACTGGTAGCTCAAAAATTTTGGATGTGACTGGCGACACTGTCATCGAATACAAAGGATACGTTCCCGACGATTGCGTGGTTATTCCAGGAAGTTATCCAAAAACCTTTCCAGCTGGCACTTATCATGTACCATGTGCCTTAATTATTGGTAAAAGAAAGGCCAGTACCGACTTAAAAACATCGCTTAATGAAGCCCTCAGAGAAAATAACGTTGCTGTTTAAGCAGGCGAGGAGAGAGGCCATTATAAAAAAAGAGACACTATCAGTGTCTCTTTTTTTGTGCTATTACCCCATAAAAATTACTGTCGTGTCAGCAAACTCTTTCAATAGAGAGTATTACCTCTGCTATCTTCAGCAATTGTTGACACAAACATAGATGTAATTTACAATGTTTACAAATATATTGTCGTAATTTTTTTGTGAGCACCCGAAAAATGAATTTTAGGGTATTTACGCTTGATATTGCCATTAATAGCAAGACAATCACCTAAAAACAAGGCAGTTACGTATATTTACAAGTGTTTACAGAAGTGCACAAAGCTTCTCATGTAAACATATTGTAACCAAGTTGGCGTCAACTTCAGTAAACAATACATCACATTTGTAAACACAAATTTGTTTATTGTTTACATTTTATTACATTTGTGTAAATATTAAACGTTTACAATTCTATGGCAATCTATTCCGATTTTACCGAAAATCGCTATCTAAAAAACAATAAAATACGGGTAATACTTGATGAAAATCATTTGAACGCTTCCCAGTTTGCTGACGCTATTGATGTGCAACGCTCTACCATTTCCCACATCTTAGCCTACCGAAATCGCCCAAGTCAGGACATTTTGGAGAAAATAGTGGCTTGGAACCCAAAATATAGCTTCGATTGGTTTAAAACCCAGACCCCTGAAGAGGATAAAATAATAGCCAAACTCATTGAAAATCAAGGCTATGGAGGTGCAAAACTGCAATCACAAACCGCACCAGAATTGCGTGAAAAAGAAAAGCCGAACAAGATTACAGCTACAGTAGATTCTCGTTCCTCACAAATCAAGCAAGAACCTGTCGTATCTTCCTTTTCCAGTGAAGTTTCTAAACCTCGCAAGGCTGTGCTTATAACCATTGTTTATGACGATGGTAGTTCCCAAGTGATTCCCGTCGATCCTAACTTCAAGATAAACAATTTACTAAGTCAATAGTTCCAACTTTAATTTCACCCTATTTATCACGCAAGCGCTTTTGATTTTAATCTTCCCAATAGCTACCAAAAGCGCTTGCGAATCTTGATTTAAAATCTGTTTTATTTGACTTTTAAAGCCTATTAAACGCTTAAAAATAGACAGACATAAAAGAGACACCTTTTACGATTAAATGGCTTAGGAGACACTTTATTGATTATTTGAAAGTCATCAAACCGAATTGCTTTGCTAAAAAATGTTGTTGGTTTTCTCCACTATAGGGGAACGTTTAACTGTATATTATTAAAAAATATTAATATACAGACTAAATAGACTTAATGTTTGTAAAACACTACAAAAAAGTCATAATAAACTAATTATCAATACATTACAAATACAAGTTCCACACATGTTTCACAAACGTTCCACGTGAATACATAACTATCTCATTATCAATAGTTTATTTTTTTGCTTCAAAAGGGTAGAAGAGTGGTGTTTAGGGCCAGGTAACACGACCTTGAGAACGCAATTGTCGCGCTTGTAGAATTTTGAAGAGATGCGGGTATTTGAAGTTCAATTTATAAAAACCTTGCGAATCAAGTTTGATGTGCTCGGGTAACAATCCAAAAGTATCGGCAGGTAGCAAAACCTCCATTCGGGCAATGGGAACGTTATGCCCATCAATGGTCGAACAAATGGTATAAAGGCACTCAATGTCATCGTAGCTAAACCGACCTACGTAAGCCAGTAACTGCGCACAGAAAGACTCCGCGTCATTGATGGATACTAAATTAATGGAGAGCGTCGCATTCATAAAATACGTTCCCGTTCCTTTATAAATCCCGTTCAACGACCGTACAATCACTTTACCGTCGGAGCCTATACTTACCAAATCCTTGATAATTAATTTTCGCTCTTCATCTAAGTAATATCGTTCGTACTTTCCGTGAAGATGTCGAATGCTCTGGTTTTGTTCAACGGGAAAATGTTCTTGCGCTTTTTCATAAGCGCTCGCTGAGTCGCTATTAAAAAAGTAATCCTGAATATCGGTTGGCATCGGCATTTGCTGACGACGTTTCTTGACATTCTTGGCCGTTTTTTTCAAGGCAGGAATCATTCCTTTATTCATAGGATTAGGATGCTGTAATTAGGTTCTAGGACGTTAGAGACGCTGAAATCACAAATCATACCAAATATAAGTTTTTACACCATTATCTCTATTCTATTGTACCTATATATTATAATTACCGACATAGAGAGAGAAATAAATGTATTATAATTTACATTATGTTAAATAAAACAATCACATTTCTAATATACACCTTAAATACACTGTATTTACAACCTTTTTCTACCAAAACACGTCTTTCATTTACTTTGTAGAAACTAATTTTGAACAATTACATATCCCCATGAAAACCATCATAATCACCTTATTTTTAGGTACTTTGATAACAGCTTGCCAGTCTGATGTAAATCCTAATCGTGTTTTGACAAAAGCAAAACTTGTCAATGCACTCGCAGTTGATGGCTGTGGCTGGCACTTTGAAGTAAATTTGACCGATGAAATTGGCTCCTATGTCGCCAGCGATGCTTCAAATGAGAAAGTAAACGCCTTAATCTCACAAGCAAGAGATCAATATGGCATTTATGTTTTAGAAGTAGAAATGAGCTTTGAACTCACTGGGAAAAAGAAAAAAGTTATGTGTGGCTGGGGTAAAACTCCTGAATTTGACGAGATAAATATCCAAGAAATCAGGGTTTTACGTTAAGCCCCTCCCCTCCCACACACAAAAAAAGCAGCATCGTAATGATGCTGCTTTTTTATTTTATATGAAGTAAGTGTTGTTTATTTTGCTTCTTCGCAAGCTACTTTCTTTTCTTCAAATTGCTTCAAAATGATATCCAATTGCTTCATAATCTCTACCACTTGTTCTTCTTCCTTGATGGCTTTTGCCTTTACGAAATATGGTTGAGATTGTTTGAATTTACCACATACTTTGGCTTCAATTTCTTTACCTTTCGTGTTGTAGTCTTTCATATCCATCGCGTCCACCACGCCTTTCATCTCAACCGCTTCGTTGAAATAAAATACGCCCAAGTTAAAAAGTGCGTCGTAATTGTTACCATCAATGGCTAGTGCTTTGTCGTAAGCTTCTTTCGCTGCTACACGCGCTACATTTTGCTTGGCAGTCAAAGCCGCTAGTTTCGCTGTAACATCACCCAAAGCCGCTACTTCTTCTTTGGCTTTTGTTAGTTCTGCTTTAGCTTCTTCCCAAGCCGCTTTGTTTTCCTTTTGCTTGGTTTCTGCTTCAGTTTTTTGACGCTTTAAATCCGCGTTTTTAGGTTGCTTTGCAATCAAACCAGCAATACGCTTAATTTCATCTGCAAACACCTTATCTGTCTCTTCAGCATCTTTTATTTTGCGCTCTACTCCTGTCGTCTTCTTAGAACTATCTTTCAATTTGCGAATTTCATCCGAAGCTTCCTTCGCTTCGTTGTCATTAATAATACCCAAGTTTAACGGATACTGCGCATTTTTAGGATCAAGCTCAATCAATTCTTTCAAACCAGCCTTAGCTTCTGGCATTTTGTTCATATCCAAGTACACATTTACTTGTTCTGATTTAAAAGCGGTCTTACTTGCTGGTAGCGCTATCATTCCTTTTTCGAGGATTTGAAGCGCCTTGTCGTTTTTCTTTTCTACCCGGTATAGCTGTGCCAATAACGAATAGTTACTGGCGTCTTTACCACCTTTTTCGATATAGCTTTCCATCATTGTAGCCGCCACATCATTTTTTTGGCTTTGCATGGCGCTATAAGCTCCGTATAATGGTGCTAAAGTATCTTTAGGATTAACTTCTTGGGCTACCGTAAAAAACTTGATAGCGCCAGCATAATTCTTCACCTGAAACTTCTCAGCTCCTTGTTTAACAAGCGCCTGTCCCAAATTCACACCAGAGTCATCAGTACCGCCTGTTAAAAACTTTTGGGCTTCTTTGGTTACTTTTCCTGGCTTTGCCGCATCAACCTCTACCGCTTTTTTGAAAGAATCATAGGCTACCATCGCAGCACTTGAGTCCATTTCGGTGTATAAGCGAGCGATTTCATCATAGAGTTTACCGCGATCTAACCAGGTTGAAGATTTTGCAGCCGCCTTTGGATCTGCAATTGCTTTATCACTTTTCTCTTTGTCTTTTTTCTTTTGCTCTAACAAAAGTTTGTCCACCTGGGCCGAGGCAGAAACGGTAAACAATCCGAAAGCAGACATTAAAAACAGCTTCTTCATTTTTGGATTCGTTGTGTTAAGTGTTAAGTTGAAAATTTGTGCAAAAAACGGATACTAGTTAGGTTTATTGTTATTCAGTCGTTTCGGTTGATTCAGGAGTTTCGGTAGTATTTTCCGCTATCAACCCTTCTTCTTCCTCCAATTCGTCTTTTTCAATTCGAGTAACCGACGAAATTTCGTCACTGTCGCTGAGTTTGATAAGGCGAACACCTTGGGTATTGCGACCTGCAACGCGAATTTCTTGAACCGACATCCGAATGGCAATGCCAGAACGGTTGATAATCATCAAATCATCGGTTTCACTTACCTCTTTGATGGCGACAAGGTTTCCTACTTTATCCGTGATGTTGAGGGTAGTTACCCCTTTTGCTCCACGGTTGGTAACCCGATAATCTTCGATTGGCGAACGTTTTCCGTACCCATTTTCTGAAACTACCAAAAGTTGCTTATCGGTACCGCTCACGCAAAGCATACCAATCGCTTTATTGTTCCCTTCTTCACCCAATTCAATACCCTTTACTCCAGCTGCGGTACGACCCATCGGGCGAACGCGGCTTTCGTGGAACCGAACGGCTTTACCTTCTTTTGAGGCAATCACAATTTCATTATCACCATTGGTTAGGGCTACATCCAACAAGCGATCTCCTTCATTGATTGAGATTGCGATGATTCCATTAACCCGTGGGCGTGAATACGCTTCTAGGAGGGTTTTCTTGATGGTACCCGATTCGGTACACATAATCAAGTAATTGTTATTGATGTAATCTGCATCACTCAACGTACGCACGTTGATTACAGCCCGTACTTTATCGCCCGATTCAATGTTGATAAGATTTTGAATGGGTCGGCCTTTTGATACTTTTGAACCTTCGGGGATTTCATACACTTTTAGCCAATATAGGCGGCCAAACTCAGTAAAAATCAAAAGGTAGTTCAACATAGTTGCCGAAAACAAATGTTCGGTAAAGTCATCGTCTTTGGTCGTAACACCACGAGACCCCACTCCTCCCCTGCCTTGGGTACGGTACTCACTCAAAGGGGTACGCTTAACGTAACCTTGGTGCGAAATGGTAATCAACATTTCCTCATCCGCAATCATGTCCTCATCGGCAAACTCTTCGGCAGCGTACTCAATTTTTGAGCGTCTTTCGTCACCATAACGTGCGCGAAGCTCGGCAAGTTCGTCCTTGATAACTTGGAATTTACGAGGTTCATTCGCCAAAATATCCTGTAAATCAGCGATCACCTTCATCAACTCGTCGTACTCAAGAATGATTTTATCACGTTCCATACCCGTCAAACGTTGGAGACGCATATCAAGAATGGCTCTGGCTTGGGGTTCGCTTAAACTGAATTGCTCAATCAGACCATTACGGGCGGTTTCTGGGTCACGGGCACTACGGATAAGGCTGATGACCGCATCTAAATTGTCTAAAGCAATCAACAACCCTTGTAAAATGTGTGCCCGCTTTTCTGCCTCTTTGAGTTCAAATTGCGTACGACGCGTCACGACCTCTAAACGGTGTTCAACGTAGTATTTGATAAGGTCTTTGAGATTGAGCAGAGCAGGACGTCCTTTTACAAGCGCAACGTTATTGATGCTAAACGAAGACTGTAACGGGGTATATTTGTACAAGTGGTTTAAAACAATATTTGGGATACTGTCTTTTTTCAACTCAAATACGATACGAACACCTTCACGGTCAGATTCATCGCGAATGGCTGAAATTCCCTCTAATTTTTTCTCATTGACCAAATCAGCGATACGTTTAATCATATCCGCTTTATTGACCATGTACGGAATTTCAGTCACTACTATTTGCTCGCGTCCCGTTTTGGTTTGTTCAAAAGTTGCCACTGCACGCATCACCACGCGCCCACGCCCTGTTTCGTAAGCAGAACGAACCCCCTGGTACCCGTAAATAATCGCACCTGTTGGAAAATCTGGTGCTTTGACGTACTGAATCAATTCAGAAACGGTAATATCATTGTTATCAATGTAGGCAATGGTACCATCAAGAACCTCGGTAAGGTTGTGAGGTGCCATGTTAGTCGCCATACCTACCGCAATCCCAGATGAACCATTGAGGAGTAAGTTGGGAAGTTTGGCGGGAAGAACACTCGGCTCTTCGTCCGAATCGTCGTAGTTTGGTTGAAAATTGACGGTATCTTTGTTGATATCCACCAGCATTTCTTCTGCAATGCGCTTGAGACGTGACTCGGTATAACGCATCGCTGCGGGTGAATCTCCATCTAACGAACCAAAGTTTCCTTGACCATCAATCAATGGATAGCGTAACGACCAAGGTTGCGCCATACGAACCATGGTATCGTAAATGGACGAATCCCCGTGTGGGTGATACTTCGCCATTACGTCCCCGACCGTACGTGCCGATTTTTTGTAGGGGCGATTGTGCAGGAAGCCCGATTCAAACATAGCATAAAGCACCCGTCGGTGGACGGGCTTGAGTCCGTCGCGGGCATCGGGAAGGGCACGCGAGATAATTACCGACATTGAATAGTCAATGTAGGCCGTCCGCATCTCCTCCTCGATGTTAATTGGGATAATGTTGCTGGTGTTTTCTGACATAAATTAAATTTAAATGCTTATATGTACAAAAATACACCAAATACTTTAGATAGGCAAAATTAGCGACGTTTACCCCGTTTTTCGGAGGCTTGGCTACGCTTTTCAGCTTTTGTTCTGGGCATTCCAAACAGGTAAGGTTTGGGTAATGTGCCTCTACCGCGTACTACCCGCTTTCCGTGGCTGTGGTTGTATTTCACTTTGCATCCTTTGATAGGGCACTGACGGTACCAACATCCCTCAAGTGTGAGTACTAAAACAAACATTAAGATAACTAAAGCGGCACGTTTCATGGAATCTTATTCATCAAGAAGACTAAGATAGTGAGGCGACGTACAAAAACCAAAAAGTTCAGTTGCTCCATCAGTTGAGCTGTGGAGGCATTTATTTCATCAAATCAATTTTAAGTAAGTAGCAGGGACAAATTAGTTTGCATTAAAGGGGCTGAAATTAATATTGAGATGGTTTCCGACATTGGCTAAACATCTATTGACTGCATAGGCTAATGTTTCTTGGTCATAGTAGTCAGTT
>Ga0209794_1000276_pt1 | contig 101458 bp, 80 predicted proteins | sample EBPBio232013_DNA_FD_185869 | JGI IMG/M metagenome (GOLD analysis project Ga0209794, IMG submission 185869) | Wastewater treatment Type I Accumulibacter community from EBPR Bioreactor in Madison, WI, USA - Reactor 1_5/23/2013_ DNA (SPAdes)... | ecosystem: Engineered > Bioreactor > EBPR >...
GGCCCGGCCTGTCCTCGCGCACGATCACCGCGACATCGGCAAGCGCCGGAAGCGCGCGCAGGGCAGCCTCGACCTCGCCCGGCTCGACGCGGAAACCGCGGATCTTCACCTGATCGTCGGCGCGGCCAAGGAACTCCAGCACGCCATCCGCCCGCCAGCGCGCGATATCGCCGGTGCGATACATCCGCGCGCCGGGCTCGGGCGAGAACGGATCGGGCAGGAACATCTCAGCCGTCGCATCCGGCCGGTTGTGATAACCGCGCGCCGGCGCCATCCCGCCCACATGCAGCTCCCCCCACACCCCAACAGGGCTCAAACCATATCCCCCATCCAGGACGTAACACCGGACATTCCATATCGGGGTGCCAAGGGGGATCTCGGCCATGGCGGGATCGAGCGCGCCGGCAAGCACGAAGCCGGTGACGCTGATCGTCGTCTCGGTGGGGCCATAGGTGTTGAGCCAGCGCACGCGATGGCCCGCGTTGAGATGGCTCCATTCCGCGAGCTGGGCGCGCGTGACCTTCTCGCCACCCACGATGACGAGGCGCAGGGCCGGCGGCAGCGCCAGGCTGTCGCGCCGGCAATTCTGCACCCATTGGTGCCAGAACTGCGTCGGCAGATCGAGGACGGTAATTGCCTGTGCTGTGAGGAAGGCGCCGAAGGCGGTGCCTGAATCGAGGAAATCCGCCGGGCGCAGCACGAGGGTCCCGCCGGCGGCGAGAGTCGCGAAGATTTCCTCGACGGCGGTGTCGAAGTTCAGCGTCGCGAATTGCAGCACGCGATCGCCGGGGGTCAGCGCGCAGACATCGATATGCTGGCGCGCGTGATTGAGGAGGCTCGCATGGGGAACGACGACGCCCTTCGGCTGGCCTGTCGAGCCCGAGGTATAGATGATATAGGCCGCGCCGGCCGGGAAACGCGCGGCATCCGGCGCGGTTTCGGGGCAGGAGGCGAGCGCCTCCGCCAGCGTATCGAGGCCCAGCACGGCGAAGCCGGCGAACGCGGGGGTGTTGTCCGTCGCGGCCAGCACCAGCCGGGGCCGGGCGTCGGCGAGCATATGCGCGAGGCGCTGCGGGGGATAATCAGGATCGAGCGGGAGATAGGCCGCGCCGGTCTTGAGAACGGCGAGAATGGCGATGATCGCGTCGAGCGAGCGCTCGAGATGGATGCCGATCCTGTCTTCGGCGCGAATGCCGAGCCCGGCGAGATGATGCGCGAGGCGGTTGGCGCGGGCGTCGAGTTCGGCATAGGAGAGGCTGGCATCGCCGAGTTTGACGGCGATCGCCGCCGGGGTCTGTCGGGCCTGCGCCTCGATGAGCGCGACGACATCCTGCGCCTCGGCCGGGGGGCGGGCGGTATCGTTCACGGTTTCGACAAGGAAGCGCCGCTCCTCGGCAGCGAGCATCGGCAGATCGCGGATCGGGAGTGCCGACGTGCGCGTGATGGCTTCGAGCAGCGCCATGAAATGGCCGGCCATGCGCTCGATCGTGGCGCGGTCAAAGAGATCGGTCGCGTATTCGAGGCAGCCGTCGAGCTGGCCATTGGTTTCCGTCAGGCGCAGGGTGAGATCGAATTTCGAGACATAGCTGTCATTCGTCAGCGGCTCGGTGGAGACGCCGGCCAGTTCGAGCTTGTCCATCGGCGCGTTCTGGAGCACGAAAACCACCTGAAAAAGCGGCGAATGGCTCAGATGCCGCTCGGGCTTCAGCGCATCCACCAGATGCTCGAAAGGCAGATCCTGGTTGGCATAGGCGTCGAGCGCGGTCTGGCGAACCTGCCTGAGCAGGCTTTCGTAGCTCGCCTCCGGTTCGATGCGGGTGCGGATAACCAGCATGTTCACGAAGAAGCCGATGAGGTTCTCGATATCGGCGCGGTTGCGGTTGGCGATATAGGTGCCGACACTGAGATCGTCCTGCCGGGCATAGCGCGCGAGCAGGATGTTGAACGCCGTCATCAACGTCATGTAGAGCGTCGCCTGATGGCGCGCGCCGATGGCGTAAAGCTCGGAGACGAGGCGCTTGGGCACGGTGAGCTCCACCGTCGAGCCACGATAGCTCTGGGCGGCCGGGCGCGGCCTGTCCGTCGGCAGGGCGAGGACCGGGGGCGCGCCTTCGAGCTGGCGCGTCCAGTAGCGCAGTTGATCCTGCAACACCTCGCCGCGCAGCCAGAGGCGCTGCCAATTGGCGAAATCGACATATTGCAGCGGCAGGTCCGGCAGCGGGTTCGGCTGGCCCTGCACGAAGGCGCCGTAAATCGCGATGATCTCCTTGACCAGCACGCCCATCGACCATCCATCGGAGATGATGTGGTGCATGTTGAAGAGGATCACATGCTCGCGCTCGGAGAGCTTGAGCAGGGTTGCGCGCACGAGCGGTGCGGTATCGAGCTTGAAGGGTGTCTGCGCATCCTCGGCGGCAAGGCGGCGGGCCTCGGCTTCGCGCGCAGCCGGTGCGAGATGGCTGATATCGACGAGCGGAAGCGCGAGTTCGAGCTGATCGAGCACGATCTGGATCGGGCGGTTATGGCGCGTCACGAAGATCGTGCGCAAGGAATCGTGGCGGCGGACGATCTCGTTGAGCGCGCGGTGGAAGGCGGCGACATCGAGCGCGCCGCGCAGCCAGGTCGGCGCGGGAATGTTGTAGAAAGGGTTGCCCGGTTCGAGCTGGTCGAGGAACCACAGGCGCTGCTGCGAGAAGGAGAGCGGCAGGTCGCGGTCGCGTTCCACCTTGTGGATCGTCGTCATCGCCGAGCCCGATTGCGTGCTCGCCAGCTCCTCGACGAGCGGCGCCAGTTCCGCGATGGTCGGCGTGTCGAACAGGATGGCGCGTAACGGCACATCGACCTGCAGGCGCACGCGGATCTTGGAGATCGCCTGTGTCGCGAGCAGCGAATGCCCGCCGAGCGCGAAGAAATTGTCGCCCATGCTCACGCGGTCGAGGCCGAGGATCTCGGCCCAGATCTCGGCGAGCACGGCCTCGGTATCGGTGCGCGGGGGCAGGTAGCCCTCCTCGCCGCGCGTCTGGTCCGGCGCCGGCAATGCCTTGCGGTCCACCTTGCCGTTGGCATTCACCGGAAACTGCGCAAGGCAGATGAAATGCGCCGGCACCATGTAATCGGGCAGGCGATCGAGCAGGGCCTGCCGGATCGCGGCGATGGCGGCGCCCTCATCCGCCGCGACGGTTTCATCCCCCACGAGATAGGCGACAAGGCGGCGGTCGCCGTTGAAATCGTCGCGCGCCATCACGATGGCCTCGCGGACCTGATCGAGCGCGAGAAGCTGCGCCTCGATCTCGCCCAGCTCGATGCGGAAACCGCGGATCTTCACCTGATCGTCGATGCGACCGAGATATTCCACCGAACCATCCGGCAGGTGGCGGGCGAGATCGCCCGATTTGTACATGCGCGCGCCGGGCTCCGCGCTGAACGGGTTCGGGATGAACTTGTCCGCCGTCAGATCCGGCCGGTTGAGGTAGCCCCGCGCGAGGCCCACGCCGGCCAGATGCAGCTCGCCCGCCACGCCGAGCGGCACCGGGTTCAGTTCGGGATCGAGCACATGGAGCTGGATATTCGCGATCGGATGGCCGATCGGCACCGAGCTTTGCCCCTCGATGGGGCGGCAATGCCAGAAAGACACCTCGACGGAAGCTTCCGTCGGCCCATAGAGATTGTGCAGCCCCACATGCGGCAGGAGTGCGAGGAAACGCTGCTGGAGCGCCACCGGCAGCGCCTGCCCCGAGCACATCACCTTGCGCAGCGAGCGGCAGGCCGTCAAATCCGCCAGGTTGAGGAAGAATTCCAGCATCGGCGGCACGAAATGCATCGTGGTGATCGCCTCGCGCCGCACCAGATCCGCGAGATAGGCGACATCCTGGTGCCCCGCGGGCCTCGCGAGAACCAGCGTGGTGCCGCTGATCAGCGGCCAGAACAATTCCCACACCGAGACATCGAAACTGTAGGGCGTCTTCTGCATGACGCGCTCGTCATCGGCGATGCCATAGGCTTCCGATTGCCACATCAGGCGGTTGGTGATGCCGGCGTGATCGACGCCCACGCCTTTCGGCCGCCCGGTGGAGCCGGAGGTGTAGATCACATAGGCGAGGTTCCTCGGCCCGGCGATAAGCGCAAGATTATCCTCCGCCTCATCCGCCAGCTTCTCCCAATCGGCATCGAGGCGGAAGACAGGCAGATCATGCGCCGGCAGGTTCTTCTCCAGCCGCGCCAGCGTAAGGATGATCGCGGGGCGCGCATCCTCGATCATGTATTCGAGACGGTTCTCGGGATAATCGGGGTCGAGCGGCACATAGGCGCCGCCAGCCTTGAGGATCGCCATCAGCGCGACCATCATCTCGAGCGAACGCTCGATGCAAAGGCCGACCATGACATCCGGTCCCACGCCCTGCCGGTGCAGGTAGCGGGCGAGCTTGTTCACCCGCGCGGCGAAGGCGGCGTAGGAGAGGCTCTCGCCCTCGAAGACCAAAGCGGTATGATCAGGCCGGCGCGCGGCGGCGGCATCGAACAGGGCCGGAATCGTCGTCGGCGGCCCGAAATCGCGCGCGGTATCGTTGAATTCGACGACAAGCTGGCGCCGCTCCGCCTCGGGCAGCAGGACCAGCCGCGCGACCTGCTCGTCGGGATCGGCGAGCAGCGCGTCGAGCAGGGTGGAGAAATGCCCGGCCAGCCGCGCGATCGAGGCTTCCTCGAACAGATCGGTGCAATAATCCACGCTGCCGCGCAATGTTCCGCCTTCCGGCGCGAGGCGCATCGTGAGGTCGTAGCGCGAGAGCACAAGCGCCGGGGCGGTGCGTTCGACATCGAGCGTATCGAAGACCGGCAAGGCCCTTTCCTCGGGCGAAAGATCGAGCATCACCTGGAAGAGCGGCGAATGGCTCATGTGACGCTCGGGCTTCAGTGCCTCGATCACCGCTTCGAAGGGAGCGTCCTTGTTCGCCTCGGCGGCCGTGAGAATCCGCCCCGTCTGCGCCAGAAGCGCGTCGAAGCGCTCGCCGGGCGCGAGCGTGGAACGGATCACCACGGCGTTCGAGAGCGCGCCGATCAGCGTATCGAGCCCGCTGCGCCCGCGATTGGCGACCGGCATGCCGAAGGTGATGTCCGCCTGCCCCGAATAGCGATGGAGGAGCACGGCGAAGGCCGTGGCGAGGAGCTGGTCGAGGCTCGCGCCCTTTTCCGCCGCCAGCGCCCCGAGCCGCGCGGTGCGCGCGCTGTCGATTGAAAAGGCGTGCCGCGCGCCGCGATGGTTCTGCACCGCCGGGCGTGGATGATCGGTCGGCAGATCAAGCAGGACGGGAATATCGTCGAGCTGGCGGCGCCAATAGCCGATCTGCCCTTCGAGAACCTGCCCCTGCATCGATTGCTGATGCCAATCGGCATAGTCGGCGTAGTGCAGCTTCGGTTCCGGCAGGGTCGAGGCGCGCTGCTGCGCATAGGAGGAATAGAGCGCGCCCAGTTCCCCGAGCATCAGTTCGAGCGAGGTTTCATCGGCCACGATCTCGTGCATGGCGAGATGCAGGTGGTGGGTCTCGTCATCGAGCGCGATGAGGTCGGCGCGGCAGAGCGGCGCGCTCTCGAGCTTGAAGGGCTGCACCCTCAGCTCGGCGAGGCGCTGGCGGAGCGCCCCCTCGCGCGCGAAAAAGGAAACCTCCTCGAGGCTTTCCGGCGCGAATGCGAGCCGGGCATGGGAGGCGACGCGCGCCGCCGGCTGCCCGTTCTCGAGTTCGAAGAAGGTTCTGAGCACCTCGTGCCGGCGGATGATCTCGTTCAGCGCCTTTTGGAGCGCGGCGACATCGAGCTTGCCGACAAGCTTCAGCCCGGCCGAGAGCACGTGCATCGGATCGCCGGGGTTGAACTGGTCGAGATACCACAGGCGCTGCTGCACCGGCGAGGCGGCGCGCGCGGTGATGACCGGCGCGGTCGCGGCGGCCTCCTCGGCGATGCGCTTTTCGCGCAGGGAACGGTCGATCTCCTCGGCGAGCTGCGCGATGGTCGGGTTCTCGAACAGCGCCTTGAGCGATAATTCGATGCCGAATGCCTCGTGCAGCGCGGAGATCACCTGCGTCGCGAGCAGGGAATGGCCGGAAAGATCGAAGAAATTGTCATGGATCGAGAGCTGCTGGACCTCCAGCATCGGCATCCACAATTCAACCAGCTTTTTCTCGGTGGGCGTCGAGGGCGGGGTGAAGGCGATGGTCGTGGTGCCCGCCCCTTCCTCGCCGGCCGCTTCGTCAAGTCGCCAGGCCCAGAGCGTGCTGAAGCCATCACGCAAGAACAGCTCGCGGCTGCGCCCGCGCTGGATCTTGCCGCTCGATGTGCGGGGAATATCACCCGTCTTCACCAACAAGACGGCGGCGAGATCGAACAGATCATGCTGCTCGGCCAGGGTCGCGCGGATGCGCTCCACCAGTCCCTCGGTCTCCAGCTCGCGGCGGCTGAGCACTTCCTGCACGATGACGAGCCGCGTCACCGGCCCTTCCTCCAGCGCGAAGACGGCGCAGCCATTCTCGCGGAAGGACGGGCTCAGCGGCTCGATCGTGGCCTCGATATCCTGCGGATAGAGATTGCGACCGTTGAAGATCATCATCTCCTTGATGCGGCCGGAAACATAGAGATGCCCGTCCTGCACGAAGCCGAGATCCCCGGTGCGCAGGAAGCGTCCCTCGATCCCCGGCACGCGGTGACCGAAGGCGGCGCGCGTTTCCTCGGGGCGGTTCCAGTATCCCCCCGCGATCGAAGGGCCGGAAAGCCAGATCTCGCCCACCTCCCCTTCGGCGCGGGCCTTTCCGGTCTCGGGATCGACAATGGCCGTGACATGGCCGGGATGGATGATCGGCCCGTTGGAGACCAGCCGGATCGTGCTGTCCTGCGCACCGGCATCCGCCGCGGGCGACGCGAAGCGGCCTTCGGCGAGCGCTTCCGCCGCGGCTTCCACCATGCGCGGATTCTCGCTCATCGGGCTGATGAGGGTCGAGACGAAAAGGGTCGATTCCGCGAGGCCGTAGGCGGGTGTCATCGCGCCGCGCCGAAAGCCGTAGGGCGCGAAGGTTTCGGCGAAGCGCTCGACCGTCTCCGCGCGGATACGCTCCGCGCCATTCACCGCGAGCCGCACCGAGGAGAGATCGACCCCCTCCATCTGTTCGGGCAGGATCTTGCGGTTGCACAATTCGTAGGAAAAATTCGGCCCACCCGTGAAGGTGCCACGATAATCGCTCAGCGCCCGGAGCCAGCGATGCGGGCGCATCATGAAATAGGCCGGCGACATGTGAACCGCGTGGCAACCCGCATGGACAGGCGCCAGGATCGCGCCGATCAGCCCGAAATCGTGATGCGGCGGCAACCACGAGACAATCACATCCTCCGGTGTCACCCGGAAGGCGGCCCGGCTGATGGCGAGATTGCCGAGCGCGTTTTCGTTGCGCACCATCACCCCCTTGGGGGCGCCGGTGGAACCGGACGTGTATTGCAGGAAGAGGATATCGGAACCCGCGACGCCGGGATGCCTCCATTCCCCGCCTGTTTCGGGTCTGTCGGAAGCGAGCCATTCCATGCCGGTGATCCCGGCATCGAGCGCGTCCGACTGTGCGAAGCGGTCGCAGATGGTGGCCGGCGCCAGCGCCAGGGCGGGCGTCGCGTCGCGGATGATCAGCGCGAGGCGCGGAAGTGTTTTCGGGTTCGAAGGCGGCAGCGCCGGTACCGCGATCACCCCGGCATAGACGCAGCCATAGAAGGCAATGATGTAATCCAGACCGGGCGGATAGATCAGCAGCACGCGATCGCCCGGCTTCGTCCGCGCCTGAATTCGCGCGGCAAGGTGGCTCGCCCGCTGGTGCAGATCGGCAAAAGTCAGCGTTTGAGGGCCCGTCTGACCGTCGCCAAGGAATGTGAAGGCCGGCTTGTCAATATCGGGCGAAAGGCCGCCAACACGGTCAAGCATAAGATCAAGAAGAGTGAGGCGTGGCTGCTGCGCAACGATATTCATTCGCCTCTCTCCCTATATATGCAAAATTATTTTTCCGATACAGGCGAGGTTTTTTGCTCGCGAGATCTTGCCCGAAGCTTTGAGTCGGAAGAGTCTATTTTGCTTTGTTTCCCGGATCAGTGGTTGTTTATTGTTTATTTGTGAACCGATACCCCCTGATCCGAGGGCGGTTTGATGGCGCGGGAAACTGGCAGAACGTGAGCTGATCTGCAAGCAGATTTTGGCGAGGATTTAATCAAAAATGGCACTATTTTACGTTACAAATATGTGATTTTGCACAAAATCGCGAGGAATTCCCTAGCGGTTAGGGTGGTGGTGCTGCGGCTTTGTTGTGCGATGCAATACAGATGGGCTATTGACTGCATTCCCCGCGCTTATGCTAAGGACCTCGCCCGCGAAAAAAAATCGAGGCTGGGCCAATACCGGCTGTTTCCGGGGAGACTATTATGACGGGTCAAATGAACACTGATGCTACGAGGTATCACGTCGTCGTGAACATTGAAGAGCAATATTCCATTTGGCCGGACGGTAAGCCCGTGCCGGAAGGCTGGCGTCTCGAAGGCATGAGCGGCGATCGCGAGCATTGCCTCTCCCATATCAAGGACGTGTGGACGGATATGCGTCCGCTCAGCCTGCGCAATCAGATGGGCGGCTGAGCCATTCGCGTCCCGGATGCGCGAAGCTTATTGCAAGTCCTTGCCGGCTTTTTGATCTCTCGCCGCCCTTTGGCGGGCCCTCTTAGTGGGCCTGCCACCCACCGCCGCACGAAAGGCCGTGCAGGTCATCACGCGCCTTGAGCTTGAGACGAAGCGGTGGTTTCAGCCTTCCGCCGGCTGACCGGATGCTGCCGAACAAGGCCCTGCGGGTCGCGTCATCCTTGTTGTCGTGGCAAAGGATTTCATGGATGATTGCCCCGGCGTCGGGGTAGCTGTTCGGCCTGGTTTTCCAGGGGGGCTGGTTGCCCGCCACGCTGGTCCCTGCTCCCTCCTGCGAGGCAAGTCTGGTTGTGCAGCCCGCTTCCGCCCGAAAGCTCTCCTGTCGCGCAGTTCTCGCGGGCCTCGCCTACTGCGCCGCCATCCTGTTTGGAGGGAGCCCCGCCGCCGGGGCGGACAGTCGCGCCACAATCCTGATCGTCACATCCTTTCCATCGGCGTTTTACGAACCCTTCCGGCGCGCCTTCGAGCAGAAGGAACCGGGTTACCGGCTTCGGATCGTCAACCGCAAGACGGGCACCGCGATCATGCAGGTGAGCAACGGGCAATTCGCGCGGGCCGACGTGTTCTGGGCTTCCTCGCCGGATGCGTTCGAGGTGCTCAAGGCGGAAGGGCGCCTCGCGCCGCTCGATATCCGGGTGGAGACGCCGGAACGCGCGATCGGCCGCTTCCCGCTGGACGACCCGGATGGGCTGTTCCGGGGCTTCGCGGTCTCGGGCTACGGGATGATGTGGAACAATGCCCTGCTCCAGCGCGCGAACGTGGCCGCGCCGCATGCGATCACGGATCTCACCGATCCGCGCTATCGCGGGCTTCTGGCGATGTCGTCGCCTTCGCGCTCCGGCACCACGCATCTGATGGTGGAAACGGTGCTGCAACGCCATGGCTGGGAAAAGGGCTGGGCGATCTGGCAGCGGATCGCGGGCAACCTGGCGACGATCACCGCGAGAAGCTTCACCGTGTCCAATGGTGTCGCGCAAGGGCGGTTTGGTGTCGGGCTCTCGATCGATTTTCTCGGAAGGAGTAGCGGTACGCAGGACCTTCTGGGTTTTGCCTATCCGGCGGAGAATGTCTTTCTTCCGGCCAGCATCGCCCTGCTGGCGCAGGGGCAGGAGCCGGAGGGCGGGCGGCGTTTTGTCCGCTTCGTTCTTTCGCGCGAGGGGCAGGCGTTGCTTTCCCACCCGGATGTGCGGCGCCAGCCGCTCCGGCGGTCTGGCGATGGCGATCTGTTTACGGCCGCCCAGGCGAAACCGGATGCCATCTTCGATTCCCGCCTCTCCGGCGGGCGATATGAGTTGGTGAACCTGCTCTTTGACGAGTTGATCGCGGAACGTCTCGTGCGGTTGCAGCGCTTCTGGCGGCGCTTCGAGGAGACCCGGCAGGTGGCGATGCAGGATGCCGAAGCCGGCAAGAAGCTGGCGGAGATCGAAGCGGATTTCCAGCGCCTGCCCCCGCTCATCGCCGGGTTCGGGCACGAATTACCGCAGATCGCGTTCCGGCGGCTGCCGCGCGGGGTGCAGCCGGGCGAAGCGCAGGCCGAATTGCTCGAACGCATCCGCCAGGAGGCGGAGGCAAAGCTGCTTGTCGCCGAGCGCGCGCTCGAAGCGGTATCGGCTACGCTTGAGGCCGGTGCGCGCGCAGCGGATATGGGGCCGCGATGAGCACCGGGCGTATCCGTTTCGGCATCGGCGGCAGGCTCGGCCTTGCCTTCGCCGTTTCGGCGGCGCTGGCGATCGTCGCCTGCATCATCGGCTGGCTTTCCTATGAGCGGCTCAGCCTTTCCATGCAGCAGATCAGCCGTGACGATCTGCCCGCCGCGATTTCCGCGACACGGCTCACGCAGCTTGGCAGCGCGATTATCGGAACGGCGCCGGTTCTCTCCCAGGCGGAGACCGCGGAGAGCGTCGCGCGCATCGACAGGCAGATCGCCGGGCGGCTGGCGGAGATGCGCGATATTCTGGATGCCACCGAAAGCGACGAGCTGAGCCCGGTGCGCAAGCTGATGGGACCGCTTGCTGAAAATCTCGCGCAGATCCGCGCCGAAACCCTCAGCGCGATCACGATGCGCGGGCGCAACGAGGCGTTCCTGCGCGAGATCATGGCTTTGCACAGCGATTTCGTGGATGAGGCCGAGCCTCTGGTCGATGATGCCCGCTTCATCGCGCAATCCCTGCTGGAGGATATCGGCCAGCGCGGCGGCAATGCACGCACGGCCAGCGAGATCACGCAGCAGACGAAGAAGGCGGAGGCCATTCTCCAGCTTTCCTCCCATGCCAATCTCGCGATCGGGCTGATCAGCCGGATCGCTTCCGTTTCCACACAGGAGCACCTGGCGATCGACGGGCATTTCCTTGCCGAGACGCTTGATTTCGTCCGCCCCCTGCTCCCCTCGCTCGACAGCGCCAGCGACACGATCAGCCTGCGACAGATCGTCGCGCGCCTCTTCGAGATCGCCGATCCGGAAAACGGGCTGCCCGGCCTGCGCCGGCTCGAACTCAAGCAGCGCGATCGCATGAATGCGCTGGTTTCGAGCAATCGCGAGATGATCGCCGAGCTTGATCGCGCGCTTGCCGGCGTGCTCGAAGCGGCGAAGCAACGTGCGAGCGCCTCGGGCAGGGCGGCGGAAAAATCGATCCAGATCGGGCGCAACGCGCTGCTTCTCATTGCGATCGGCGCCGTCGTCGCCTCCCTGATCGCCGGTTTCCTCTATGTGCGCTCGAACCTGATCCGCCGGATACGCTCGATCTCGAACGCCGCACGCCTGCTCGCGGACGGACGGATGCCCGGTCCGATCGCCATCACGGGATCGGACGAACTCACCGACATGGCCCGCGCGATGGAGCGCTTCCGCCATGCGCAGGAGGAGCTGGTCCAGGCGGCGAAGCTCGCCGCGCTCGGCAATCTCTCCGCCGGCATCGCGCATGAGATCAACCAGCCGCTCAACGCCATCCGCGCGCATGCCCACAACGCGCTCATCTGCCAGCAGCGCGGCGATTCCGCCGGACTCACACGCGCCTTGCGCAAGGTGGACAGTCTCATTGCCCGTACCGCGCAGATCATCACCCATCTGCGGCGTTTCGCGCGGCGTTCGGAGGTCGCACTCTCGCCCGTCTCGCTGCTTGATGCCGTCGAGGGCGCGATTGTCCTGCTCGGCCCGCATATCCGCAATGCCGACGCCAATGTGAGCTGCAAGGTGGCGCCGGATATCCGCGTGCTGGCGGAAGACATCCGGCTTGAGCAGGTGGTGGTGAACCTTCTCGCCAATGCCGTGGATGCCGTGGCGCGGCAGGAAAGACGGGATGTGCAGATCCGGGCGGAAACCGCAGGCGGGCTCGTGCGCCTGCATATGATCGATTCCGGGCCGGGTATTCCAGCCGAGCTTGCCGCAAGCCTTTTCGATCCGTTCGTCAGTTCGAAGCCGGCCGGCTCCGGGATGGGGCTGGGACTTTCGATCTCCTACAATATCATGCGCGATTTCGGTGGCGCGCTCCGCGTGATCGACTACAAATTCGGCGCGCATTTTCTGATGGAGTTGAAAGATGCAGCCGGAGGCATGGCAAACGACGCTGCCGCTGCTACTGATCGACGATGATCGGGAGGGGCTGGAAGCTCTTGCCGAGACGCTTGAACTTGCGGGTTTTTCTGTCTCGGCAGCGGCGAGCTGGGTCGAGGCGCGGCCCTTCGTGAGTGCGGGCAAGGCTGAAATTGTCATCACCGATATCCGCATGCCCGGCGAAGACGGCTTTGTCGTGCTCGCCGCTCTGCAGGCGCTCGACAAGGAAATTCCGGTCATCATGGTGACCGGCCATGCGGATGTACCGATGGGCGTGCGCGCGATGCAGCAAGGCGCCTATGACTTCATCGAGAAGCCGATCGACCCCACCTATCTGCTCGAGCTGGTGCGCCGTGCCGTGGACCATCGCCGGCTTGTTCTCGACCACCGGAGCCTGCGCAATGCTGTGCAGTCCAGGTCGGTGGAGGGGCGCATTCTGGGTGATTCCCCGGCCATCCGGCGCTTGCGGGATATGGTCACCGGGCTTGCGCAGGTCGATGTCTCCGTGCTGGTCCATGGGGAGACCGGCACGGGCAAGGAGCTGGTTGCACGCGCGCTTCACGATTTCGGGCCGCGTTCGGGGGCGAATTTCGTCGCGATCAATTGCGCCGCCCTGCCTCCCACCCTGCTGGAATCCGAGCTTTTCGGCCATGAGTCGGGGGCTTTCACGGGCGCGCGCGGGCGGCGCATCGGCAAGATCGAACAGGCGCATCGCGGCACCTTGTTCCTCGACGAGATCGAGGGCATGTCGCTGGAGGCGCAGGCGCGGCTGCTGCGCGTGCTTCAGGAGCGCCGGGTCGAGCGTCTCGGCGGGGAGAAGGAGATCGATGTTGATGTCCGCCTCGTTGCTGCGACCAAGGCGGATCTCGTCGCGCAGGCCATGAAGGGGCTTTTCCGCGAGGATCTGGTCTACCGGCTCAATGTGGTCTCGCTCGAAATCCCGCCGCTGCGCGCGCGCGGCGAGGCCGATATCGAGATGATCTTCCGGTATTTCTTCTCGGAGGCCGCCGCCCGGCTCGGCGACAAGGCGGCTCCCCTGCCCCCGCTCGCGCCGCTCGCCCGGCATGATTGGCCGGGGAATGTGCGCGAATTGCGCAATGCCGCCGAGCGCGCCGCGCTGGGCTTTCCCGTTTTCGCCCAGAAGCCCGGCGAGGCGGTTACGCCATCCCGCGAGACGCTGGCGGCCCGGATGCATCGCCATGAGCGCCGCGAGCTGGAAAGTGCTCTTGCCGAGGGCGGCCAGCTCCAGCATATCGCGGCGGATCTCGGGATTTCCCGCAAGACGCTTTACCTGAAAATGCGCGATCACGGCCTCGCCCATCCCGGCCTTGGCGAGGAAAACGAGTAAATTCGGTAACGTGGAAATCCCGCGCGGGTAATACAGGTAACGTCGTTCGCGGGGAAATCCCATCAAGGCATTGAAATACAAAAGTAATTTTATGACGAGATTTTGGCACGGCTTTTGCGAAACAATCGGGAGGCCCGGCTGCGTAAGTCGCCGGGGATAATGAAAAGGGAGACGCCTCAATGTTGAATCGCCGAACCTTCACCTATGCTTTTGCACTCGCGGCTGCTGTTTCCACTTCCGCTTTCGCGCAGGCGCCGACCGGCAAGGTGACGGTCGTGACCTCCTTCTCCAAGGATGTGACCGACCCGATCAAGAAGGCCTTCGAGAAGGCCAATCCAGGCCTCGTGCTTGAAGTCCAGAACCGCAACACCAATGCGGGTGTTAAATTCGTCGAGGAGACGCGGTCAAACAACCAGTCCGACCTCTTCTGGGCCTCGGCGCCGGACGCCTTCGGCGTGCTGGTCAGCAAAGGGTTGCTGGCAGCCTACCAGCCCAAGGCAAAAGGTATTCCCGAGCGCATCGGTCGTTTCCGCGTGAACGATGTTTCGGGCAAGTATTTCGGCTTCGCGCTTTCCGGCTACGGCATCATGTGGAATGACCGCTACGCCAAGGCGAACAAGCTGCCGGACCCGAAGGAATGGTCCGATCTCGCCAAGCCGGTCTTCCATAACCATGTCTCGATCGCTTCGCCCGGCCGTTCCGGCACGACGCACCTGACCATCGAAGCCATTCTCCAGGGCGAGGGTTGGGAAAAGGGCTGGGGCACCATCAAGGCCATGGCGGGCAATTTCAACCAGATCGCCGAACGCTCCTTCGGTGTGCCGGATGCGGTCAATTCCGGGCAGGTCGGCGTCGGTATCGTGATCGACTTCTTCGCCTATTCCGCGCAGGGCGCCGGCTTCCCGGTCAAGTTCGTCTATCCCAGCATTTCGACCCTGGTTCCGGCCAATGTCGGCATCATCAGCAATGCCCCGAACCGGGCGGGCGCGGAAGCTTTCGTCGAATTCCTGCTGTCCCCGGCCGGTCAGGAAGTGCTGCTGGAGCCGACCATCCGCCGCCTGCCGGTCAATTCGGCGGTCTATGCCAAGGCGCCGGCGGGTTTCCCGAATCCGTTCAAGGACCAGCGCTTCAATTCGATGCAGGATTTCGACACGGTGAAATCCAACGAGCGGACCGAGGTGGTCGACACCCTGTTCGATCAGCTGATCTCGTTCCAGCTTGAGGACATCAAGGCCATCACCCGTACGCTTCACGAGGTGGATGCCGCGATCGCCAAGAAGGCCAATCCCGCCGCCGCCAAGCTTGCCGGCGAAGCGCGTGCGCTGGTTGCCGCCATGCCGATTTCGGAGCCCGAAGCCTCGGTCGATCCCGCCATCAAGGCCGCCTTCCGCGGCGGCAAGGATGCCAAGACCCGCCAGGCGGAGTTCGAGCAGAAATGGGCTGCCTTCGCCAAGGAAAACTACGCCAAGGCCAAGACCAAGGCTGAAGAAGCCCTCAAGCTCACGCGCTGACACGGCTTTCGTCGCCAGCCCTCCGGGGCTGGCGGCCACGCCTACCCCTCCACCCACATCGATTGCCGCAGCCTTCCAACAGAAGGTCTGTGAAAGGATTTCGCATGTCCACGCATTCGCTCGCGGCGCCTCAGAGCTCGGCTTCCAGCAAGCCAAGCCTCGCGACGCCAGGTCAATGGCTCACGATCGCCGGAATTGTCGGCTTTCTTGGCCTCTTCCTCATCGTGCCGGTTGGCATGGTGATCCTGGTCGCATTCAAGGACCCGAATACCGGCGCCTTCACCCTGGTGAATTTCGCCGATTTTCTGAAAAACCCGCTTTTCCTGCGGGCCTTCTGGAATTCCTTCTATGTCTCGATCATGTCGGTGGTCTGGGCCAGCGTGCTTGCGTTGCCACTCGCCTATCTCACCACGCGCTTTGATTTTCGTGGGTCGGGGGTCATCCAGACTCTGGGCATCATCCCGCTGATCATGCCGCCCTTCGCGGGCGCGGTCGCGATGCAGCTTCTCTTCGGGCGCAATGGCACGATCAACCTGCTGCTCGGCGATTGGTTCGGCGTCAACATCCCCTTCATGGAGGGGCTGAACGGGGTGATCTTCGTCCAGTCGGTCCATTATTTCCCCTTCATCCTGATCAACCTCACGGCATCCTTGCGCAATATCGACCGCGCGATGGAGGAAGCCGCCCAGAATCTCGGCTGCTCCGGCTTCCGTCTGTTCCGCCGCATCGTGTTTCCGCTTGCCATGCCGGGCTATGTGGCGGGCGCGAGCCTCGTCTTCATCAAGGTCTTCGATGATCTGGCGACGCCGCTGCTGCTCAACGTCAAGGACATGCTGGCGCCGCAAGCCTATCTGCGCATCACGTCCATCGGCCTCAAGGACCCGACCGGCTATGTGATCTCGGTGGTGCTGATCGTCTTCTCGGTGCTCTCGCTCTGGGTCGCTTCGCTGGCGACGCGCGGACGGGACTATGCGACGGTGCAGCGCGGTGGCGGCGGGCTTTCCAAGCGCGAGATGAAGCCGCGCCACATGATCGCCGCCTATGGCGTGATCGCGCTGATCCTCTTCCTCGTGCTCAGCCCGCATATCGGCCTGTTCCTGCTCTCCATCTCGACCATCTGGTCCTATTCACCGCTGCCGGATGCCTACACGGTGCAGCATTATTCCCGCGTGGTCATGGAGAGCGGCCAGTTCATCACCAACACGCTGCTCTATGCCTCATTGGCGGGGTTGATCGATGTGGTGCTCGGCACGGCGATCGCCTATCTCGTCATCCGCACCAAGATCGCCGGGCGGCAATGGCTTGATTACCTTGCGAGCGCCGCGATCGCGGTTCCCGGCGTGGTGCTCGGCATCGGCTATCTGCGCGCCTATTACGGGGTCAGCCTGCCGAGCGGGCAATCCGTGACCAGCTTCTGGCTGATCATCGTCATCGCGCTTGCCGTGCGGCGGCTGCCCTATGCGCTGCGGGCCTGCATGGCGGCGATGCAGCAGATCAGCGTCTCGCTCGAAGAGGCTGCCGAGAATCTCGGCGCGACCAAGGCGCGGACGATCCGCCGCATTGTCGTGCCGTTGATGACCGGCGGCATCGCGGCGGGTTTCGTCACCAGCTTCGCCACCGCCGCCGTGGAACTCTCGGCGACGATGATGCTGGTCCAGAACACGTCGGACGCGCCGCTCGCCTATGGGCTCTACGTCTTCATGCAATCGCCGGCCGGACGTGGCGCGGGTGCCGCGCTCGGCATCATCGCGGTGCTGATTGTCGGTATCTCCACCTATCTGTCGAATGTCATCGCCGAGCGCGACCGCGCGGCGAAGGCCGGCCAGACCTGATCCTCGCTTGCAAGGAAACCTTCCATGTCTCTCAATGTTCACAACCAGCTCATGGACGATATCCGGCACAACGCTGCGGGAATCGTCATCCGGGATGTCAACCTGTCCTATGGGCAGACCCACGTTCTCAAGGGCATCAACCTCACCATCGAGCCCGGCGAGTTCTTCGCCTTTCTCGGCCCGTCCGGCTGCGGCAAGACGACCCTGCTGCGTCTGATCGCCGGCTTCAACATCGCGCAGACCGGCACGGTCAGCGTCGGTGGCGCGGATGTCTCCGGCCTGCCGCCGTGGAAGCGCGATGTCGGCATGGTGTTCCAGTCCTATGCGCTCTGGCCGCATATGAGCGTGGCGCAGAATGTCGCCTTCGGCCTCGAGGAACGCCGGATCGCGCGTGATGAGATCATCTCGCGCGTCGATCAGGCGCTGGAACTGGTCGGCCTGCGGCACCTGAAGGATCGCAAGCCCTCGCAGCTTTCCGGCGGGCAGCAGCAGCGCGTGGCGCTGGCACGCACCATCGCCATCCGGCCCAAGGTGCTTCTGCTCGACGAGCCGCTCTCCAACCTCGACGCCAAGATGCGCGTGCAGGTGCGCCGCGAATTGCGCGAACTCCAGCAGGAACTGGGGATCACGACCATCTTCGTGACGCATGATCAGGAAGAGGCGAACACGATCTGCGACCGGATCGCGGTGATGCATGACGGGATCGTGCAGCAGGTCGGCTCGCCGATGGACCTGTATGATCGTCCGGCCAATCTCTTCGTGGCGAATTTCCTCGGCACGGCGAATATCCTGCCCGGAACCCTCAGCTCGGATCGCAAGCTGTTCCGCCTTGCCGGCGGCAGCGACATTCCGGTCGCGGCGGATGTGCTGGCGCTGGACAAGCCCCAGCTCGTGTTCCGCCCCCAGAATGCCGCGCTTGCGGATGAGCGCGGCCAGGCCGCGGAAGGCCGCACCCGCCTTGCCGGCGAGGTGACGAACAGCGAATTCCTTGGCTCTTCTGTGCGCTATGGCATTCGGATCGGCGGCACCGACGTTCTGGTGGATGTGGCCCATCAATCCGGTGTGGAGCCGCTCCGTCCCGGCTCGCGCGTGGCGGTCGATCTCGATCACGCGCGCGCGCTCTATCTCAACGCCTGACACCCTCCCCGCCCGGCCCCTGAGGCCGGGCGTTCCTTTTTTGCAGAGGCAAGCATGTTCCGCCAAAGGCAAGTCAAGATCGTCGCGACGCTCGGTCCCGCTTCCGGCTCTCCCGAAATCATCCGCGATCTCGTCAGCGCCGGCGCCGATGTGTTTCGCCTCAACATGAGCCATATGCGCGCGGAAGCGCTGGCGGAACGGGTCGAGCTGATCCGCGCCATCGAGGAAAAACTCGGGCATCCCGTCGGCATTCTTGTCGATCTTCAGGGGCCGAAACTCCGCGTCGGCAATTTCGCGACCGAAGACGGCGTCATGATCGAGAGCGGCGCGCGTTTCACGCTCGATTCGGACCCCGCGCCCGGCGATTCACAGCGCGTCTGCCTACCTCACCCCGAAATTCTCGGCGCGCTCGCGCCCGGCCATGCGCTGATCCTCGACGACGGCAAGCTGCGATTCGTCGTTGAGGCGGTGGAGAAGGACAAGGCGATCGCCCGTGTTGTCGTCGGCGGTGTCCTCAAGTCGCGCAAGGGCGTCAGCCTGCCGGACACGATCATTCCGGTTTCCGCCATGACCGAGAAGGATTACCGCGATGCGGCCGCAGCGCGCGCCGCCGGTGCCGACTGGATCGCGCTCTCCTTCGTGCAGCGCGCGGAGGATATCGCCGATCTTCGCCGCATCGTCGGCGATGAGGTGCGCATCATCGCCAAGATCGAGAAGCCGCAGGCCGTGGAACGGCTGGAGGATATCCTCGAAGCAGCGGATGGACTCATGGTCGCGCGCGGCGATCTCGGCGTCGAGATGCCGCTCGAGAAGGTGCCGGGACTGCAAAAGCGGATCATCCGGCTGGCGCGCCGCCTCGGAAAGCCGGTGATTGTCGCCACGCAGATGCTCGAAAGCATGATCACCGCGCCCACGCCCACCCGCGCCGAGGTCTCGGATGTCGCCACCGCGGTGTTCGAGGGCGCCGATGCCGTGATGCTCTCGGCGGAAAGCGCATCGGGCGCCTATCCGCGCGAGGCGGTGGCGATGATGGACCGCATCGCCCGCGAGGTGGAGAGCGATCCGCTTTTCCCGGCGTTGATCGCGAACCAGCGCTCCGCCCCCGAGATCACGGGGGCGGATGCGATCGCCGCTTCCGCCCGCCAGATCGCCGAAACGCTGGAATTGCCGGCCATCTGCGCCTGGAGCTTCTCCGGCGCCACCGCCCTGCGGATCGCGCGGGAACGTCCCCGCGCCGCCATCCTCGCGCTTTCGCCGCGCCGTGAAACCGCGCGGGCGCTCAGCCTTGTCTGGGGCATTCACCCGATCATCACCAAGGATGCCAGCGATATCAACGATATGGCGATGCGTGGCGCGAAATTCGCCATGCGCGCGGGGATTGGGAAACCGGGGCAGCGGATCGTGGTTGTCGCCGGCATTCCCTTCGGCACGCCCGGCGCGACCAACATCGTGCGCATCGCGCATATTCCCGGCGCCCAGCCGGGCAGCAAGTCCTGAATCTGGCGCCATGTCCTGAGCCGGGAATCCCGGCCAGGAAACGCTCTCAGCCCAGGATGCCGAGCCGCTCGCCGGCGATCCATGTGGTGAGGATGTCGCGCCCGTCGAAAGCCACGAGATCGGCCTGGAAGCCGGGTGCGATCCGCCCGAGCGAGGCGTCGAGTCCCAGGAAGCGGGCGGGCGTGCGCGAGGCCATGATCAGCGCGTCGGCGAGGCTGGCGCCCATCATCTCCACGGCGTTTTGAACCGCGTCGATCATCGTCAGATGCGCGCCGGCAAGGGTGCCCTGCGCATCCGTGAGCTTGCCATCGCGCAGCAGGATCGTCTTGCCGTCCAGCTCGAAGCCGCCTGCGCGTCCGCCGGCGGTGGACATCGCATCGGTGACCAGCATCACCCGCTCCGGCCCCATCGCCTTAAACGCGGCGCGCAGCGCGAGCGGCGCGACATGCAGTCCGTCGCAGATAATCCCGGCGATCAGCCGCGGATCGGCAAACGCCGCGCCGACAATGCCGGGGGCGCGCGCGCTGAGCTGCGACATCGCGTTGTATAGATGCGTGACGCCTGTAACGCCATGCTCGATCGCGCTCAGCGCTTCTTCCGCGTTTGCCTCGCTATGGCCGATCGCGAGGCGAAGCCCCGATTGCGCGAGTGTGTCGAGCACTGTCGAGGGCATGGTTTCCGGCGCGAGCGTGACAAGCGAACGACCGATTGCGCCGAAGCGCTTCAGTGCTTCGATATTTTCCGGGTTCGGCTGGCGTATCCAGGAAACGGGGTGAATTCCCTTGCGCGCGATATTGAGGAATGGCCCTTCGAGATGGAAACCCAGCACGCCCGGCAGCGCGAGCGATTGCTCGGCGCAGGAGGCCAGCGCGGCGAGCTTCTCCGGTGAATCCGTGATCAGGGTGGGCAGCAGGCCGGTTGTGCCGAAGCGCCGATGTGCCCGCGCGATGCGCTGCACGCTTTCAAGGGAGGGGGCGTCATTCAGCAGCACATCGCCGCCGCCATTGACCTGCGTATCGATGAAGCCCGGCGCGAGGATGCATCCTTCCGGCAGGGTGAGCAGCGGCAGGCCGCCGGCATCTCCGCCGCGCGCATGGAGCGCGACGATGCGGTCGTCGCGAATTTCAAGCCGGGTATTGTGGCGGAAACTCTCGCCGTCGAAGAGGGTGGCGGCGTCAATCAGGGCGTGGTTCGGAAAATTCTGGTCGAATCCCAGCACAGGCGTTTTGAAATCGGGCATCGACAGGTAATTCCGTATTCGGCGCTAGGCGTGAAGCGGCCTGTGCCGTGTGGTCCTAACTTGACAATACCAATATAACACCATTTAACCTGTTACAAGTGCCGTCTCTTCATGTTGCAGGATCTCGCACGGCTTGAGGCCGTGAAGACAGGAGGCCGGATGGATCGCCTTCGGATTGCCGGTGGCAGGGCCTTGCGGGGTGCTGTCACGATCGCCGGCGCCAAGAATGCCAGCCTGCCGGCGCTTGCCGCCGCGCTGCTGAGCGAAGCGCCGCTCACCTTGCGCAATCTGCCCGCTGTCGCGGATATCGGCAGCATGATCGGCGTGATCCGGGCGCTTGGCGCGCATGTCGAGCAGTCCGATCCCCATGTCGCGCATATCGATGCCGGTACGCTCCTCTCGCAAGATGCGCCTTACGATACCGTGCGGCGGATGCGTGCAAGCGTGCTGGTACTGGGGCCGCTGTTGGCGCGGTTCGGCCGGGCGCGGGTCTCGCTGCCGGGCGGCTGCGCGATTGGCGCGCGGCCGGTCGATCTCCATATCAAGGCGCTCGCGAGCCTGGGCGCCGAAATCGGCATCGAGGGCGGACTGATCGTCGCCAACGCCGCCGGCGGGCTCAAGGGGGCGCGTATCGTGCTCGGCTCGCCTTCCGTCGGCGCGACGGAAACCGCGATGATGGCCGCGACCCGCGCGCGCGGCGAGAGCGAGATCATCAATGCCGCACGCGAGCCTGAAGTCGCCGATCTCGCCGAATGCCTGATCGCGATGGGGGCCCGGATCGAGGGCGCCGGGACGCATCGGATCCTCATCCAGGGCGATACCGCCTTCCGTGCCGCGAGCCATGCCATCATCCCGGATCGGATCGAGGCCGGCACCTATGCGATCGCCGCGGCGATTACCGGCGGACAGCTCGAACTCACCCATGCCCGCCTCGAACAGATGGCATCGGTGGCGGAAGTGCTTGAAGCGACGGGGGTGCGGATCTGGCCGGGGGATCGCGGGCTGATCGTCGAGGGCGGCGGCGGGCTGCGCGGTGTCGATATCACCACCGAGCCCTACCCCGGTTTCCCGACCGATCTTCAGGCGCAGTTCATGGCCCTGATGACGCAGGCCGAGGGCGCGGCGATGATCCGCGAAACCGTGTTCGAAAACCGCTTCATGCATGTGCCGGAATTGCAGCGCCTCGGCGCGAATATCGCGCTTCAGGGCACGTCGGCGCTCGTGCGCGGCGGCGGGCGCCTCAAGGGCGCGGAGGTGATGGCGACGGATCTGCGCGCATCGGTTTCCCTCGTGCTGGCGGCGCTCGTCGCCGAGGGCGAGACGGTAATCAACCGTGTTTACCACCTCGATCGCGGCTACGAGCAGCTCGATGTCAAGCTGCGGCGTTGCGGCGCGGAAGTCGAAAGGCTGCGGGGCTGAGATGGAGAAGCCGGAACCCCGTTTCTTCCTTGGCGTCGATGGCGGCGGCACGGGCTGCCGTGCCCGGCTGGAAGATGCCGGCGGCGCGGTGCTCGGGCAGGGGCTTTCCGGCCCGGCCACGACCCGGCTCGGGATCGATGTCGCCTGGGGCTCGATCAACCATGCCATCGATGCAGCTTTGGATGAGGCGGGCTTCGGGCATGAGCGCCGCGGCGAAATCGCCACCGGCATCGGCCTTGCGGGCTATGGCAGGCAGGGCGCGCGCGAAGCTCTGGAGGCTTTGCCCCATGCTTTCGCGCGAATCGCCTTTTCCACCGATGGTCATGCCGCGTGTCTGGGCGCGCATGGCGGGCGCGATGGCGGCATCGTCATCGCGGGAACCGGCTCGCTCGGGCTCGGCTTTGTCGAGGGGCGCGAGATCCGCGTCGGCGGGTATGGTTTTCCGATTTCCGATGAAGGCAGCGGGGCGGATCTCGGCCTGCGCGCCATCCGCCTCGCCTTGCGCGCGCAGGACGGGCGCGCCGAAATGACCGCGCTGCTGCGCGAGGTGATGGGCCGCTACAACGACGACCCGATGGAAGCCGTGGCCTGGATGGATCGCGCCCATGCCACCGATTACGCACGCCTCGCGCCGCTGGTGATCCGGCACGCGGATCAGGGCGATTCGGCAGGAAGGCGGATCGTGCAGGCTGCTGCCGAGGAAATCGACGGCATCATCCGCGCGCTGTTCGATCGCCAGGTGCCGCGCATCGCGCTGCTCGGCGGGCTGGCGAGCGCCATCGAGCCTTGGCTTTCGCCCGATCTGCGGCGGCGTCTGCGTCCTGCGGAGGGTGATGCGGTGTCCGGCGCCATCCTGCTCGCACGCGGGCGGATTGGCTGAGCGTGGCGATTGCATCGCGCGCGTTCGACTGGTATCTCTCATTTCTACAAAGGCATTTAACTGGTATCAATACGGACACAGCATGGCCACCGAGGATGTCGATCCCCGTTTCACTGATCTCGATGCCTGGCCCTTCGCCAGCGCGATCGAGGCGATGTGGGAGGGCCAGCTGGCCGCGGTCTCTGCCGTGCGCCACGCGCTCCCCGCGATCACCCTCGCCGCCGGGGTCGCGGCGGAAAGGCTGGGCGAGGCGGGGCGGCTGATCTATGTCGGCGCTGGCACCTCCGGCCGCGTCGCGGTGCAGGATGGCGCCGAATTGCCGCCAACTTTCGATTGGCCGTCGGAGCGTCTCGGCTTCGCGCTGGCGGGGGGCGAGAAGGCGCTGATCACCAGCGTCGAGGGTGCCGAGGACGATGCCGGCGATGGCGCCGGGCAGATCGACCGCGCGCAGATCGGCCCGGAGGATGTCGTGATCGGCGTCGCGGCGAGCGGGACCACGCCTTTCACCGTCGCGGCGATCCGCCGGGCGCGCGAACAGGGCGCGGTGACGATCGGCATCGCGAACAATGCCGGCTCGCCCCTGCTCGAGGCGGCGGGCTATCCGGTTCTGGTCGAGACCGGCAGCGAGCTGATCGCCGGCTCCACGCGCATGAAGGCGGGCACGGCGCAGAAGGTGGTGCTGAACCTGATTTCAAGCGCGATCATGCTCAAGCGCGGGCGCGTCTATCGCGGCATGATGGTCAATATGCGCGCGGCGAATGCGAAACTCCGCATTCGCGCGCAGCGCATGGTCGTGCGGCTCGCGGGCTGTGACGAGGCGCGTGCCGCCGAGGCGCTCGATGCCGCGGGCTACGATATCAAGCTCGCGATTTTTCTCGTGCTCGGCCATGACGAGGCTCGGGCGCGGCATCTGCTTGCCCGCCATGACGGCAATCTGCGCCTCGCCCTTCAGGCAGCGGAAAACGGAGCTGAAACATGAGGAAGCTTCTGCGCAGCCAGCTCGACGAAGCCAGCCCGACGCCGCTCTATCTCCAGCTCGCGGAGCTGATCCGCGCGCAGGTGAAGGACGGCGATATCCGTGTTGGCGAGGCGCTGCCTTCGGAACGCGAACTCTCCGATGCGATCGGAATCTCGCGCGTGACCGTGCGCAAGGCGCTCGACGTGCTGCTGCGTGAGGGGCTGCTTTCGCGCCGGCATGGTTCAGGGACCTATATCGCCCCGCGTATCGAGCAACCGGCGGCGCTGCTGGCCGGCTTCACCTCGGACATGACCAATCGCGGCCAGGCGGCGGGTTCGCTCTGGATCGAACGCATCACCGGCATGCCGACGCCGGATGAGGCGGTGGCGCTGGCGCTCGGGCTTGATCAGCCGGTGCATCGGCTGACGCGCGTGCGCATGGCGGATGGCGAGCCGCTCGCCATCGAGCGCGCGGTGATCCCGGCTTTCGCCCTTCCTTCGACCGACGTAATCGGCGCCTCGCTCTATGACGCGCTCGAGGCGCGGGGCATGAAGCCGGTGCGCGGCTTGCAGCGGCTGAAAGCCTCGCTCGCGACATCACAGGAGGCGAAGCTGCTTTCAATCCCCGTCGGCGCGGCGATCCTGCGCATCGAACGGCACGGTTTCCTCGCCAATGGCAATCCGGTGGAATTCACGCGCTCGGCCTATCGCGGCGATCGCTATGATTTCGTCGTCGAGGTGCGCGAGATGCGGGGCGAGAATACCCGTCAGGAGACGTCGAAATGACCCATCCCTCGGCCATGGCGGCGGAAATCGCCGAAGTGCCGCGCATCGCGGCCGCCTTGCGCGAAATCCGCGCCGAGACGGCGCGTCTCGCGGCCTATCTCGATCTCAAGCGGGTGCCGTTGGCGCTTGTCTGCGGGCGCGGCTCCTCGGGCCATGCCGGCGTGTTCCTGCGCTATCTCATCGAGACGCGGCTGGGCCTGCCGGTCTCGGCGATCGCGCCCTCGGTGACGACGGCGCTGGCGCGGCCGCTGAAGGTGGCGGATGCCCTGTTCATCGTGATTTCGCAATCGGGCGGCTCGCCCGACATCATCGCGACCACCAAGGCCGCGCGCGAAGGCGGCGCCCTCACCGTGGCGATGCTCAACGCGGAAGGCTCGCCGCTCGCGGCGGAGAGCGAATTCGTCCTGCCCCTCAAGGCCGGACCGGAGCATTCCGTCGCGGCCACGAAATCGGTGATCGCCTCGATGATCGTCGGGGCGGAACTGGTCGCGCATCTGGCGGGGGATACCGCGCTGCTCGCGGCGCTGGATCGTCTGCCGGCGCGGCTGGAAGCGGCGCTCTCGCTGGACTGGAGCGCCTTCGGCACCGCTTTCGCGAAATCGCCCTGCGGTTATGTCACCGGGCGCGGTTTCGGCCTTGGTCCGGCGCGGGAAATCGCGCTCAAGGGCGCGGAAACCCTGCGCATGCCGATCCTCGCGTATTCCTCGGCGGAATTGCTGCATGGTCCGCGCGCCGCGCTCGATGCGACGACGCCGGTTCTTGCCTTGCGCTTCGAGGACGAGACGGCGGCAAGCGTCGATCATCTCGTCGCGGATCTGCGCGCGGGCAATGTCCCGGTTTTTCTTGCGGGCGGCAAGGCGGGCACCCTGCCCTGGCTGGGGGATGATCACCCCGTCACGGATGCGATCGCGATGCTGGTTCCGGTCTACCGCGCGATCGAGGCGGCGGCGCGGGCACGCGGGTTCGACCCCGACAGGCCGCCGCATCTCAACAAGGTGACACGCACGCTGTGAGCGTGCGTGCACGCTGTGAGCCTGCGTATGCCTCAGGGCTTCTCGTAGCGGCAGAAATCGCAATCCGCGCCGGCGAAGGCGCGGCGATATTGCGCGGCAAGACGCCATCCCTGGCGTTCATAGAAGCGCCGCGCGCCGGCATTGCGCCCGAAACATTCGAGCGAGGCTGCGCCCTTCCTCTCCAGTGCGGCGAGGAGCCGGGCGCCGAGACCGGCGCCCTGCACACCGGGATCGATGAAGAACATGTCGATATGCGCGCCCGTCATCTTGGCGAAGCCGAGCGGCTTTTGCGCATCCGCGATCACAAGAATGGCTTCGCGATTGGCCTCGAAGCGGGAGCGGAAAAAGGCGTCATCGTAGCTTTTCCAGTCGCATTCGGGCAGGAGCGGCGCGAAATTCCTGCGGTAATTCGCCAGGCTGATCGCGACAAGATGATCATCATCCGCCGGTAATGCCGCGCGGACCCATTCCTGCTCCCCGCTCACTTTTCTCCCCCGGTCACTTTTCTCCCCGAAGGCGTGGGTCGAGCATGTCGCGCAGCACATCGCCCAGCAGGTTGAGCGCGAAGGCGAGAAGGAGGATCGCGAAGCCCGAGAAGATCGCGCTCCACGGCGAGAGCATGAGGAAGTTGCGCCCTTCCGAGAGCATGGTGCCGAGCGATGGCGCGGGCGGCTGCGTGCCGAGCCCGAGGAAGGAGAGCGAGGCCTCGACGAGGATCGCGGCGGAAAGCAGCAGGCTGGTTTGTACCAGCACCACGCTCGCGAGATTGGGCAGCACGTGGCGGAAGAGAATGCGGAAATCGGAGGCGCCGATCGCTTTCGCACCGGAAACGTAATCGCTCTCGGTGATCACCAGCGCTGGCCCGCGCAGGAGGCGTGCGAAGATCGGGGTGTAGACGGTCGCGATGGCGAAAGCCGTCGGCCCCGATCCCGGCCCCAGCATCGCGATGATGCCGATGGCGAGCAGCATCACCGGAAAGGCGAAGAGGATATCCATGAGGCGCATCAGGATGCGCTCGGTCCAGCCGCGATAATAGGCGGCGGCGAGGCCGATCGTCCCGCCGATCGCGAGCGCGATGGCGACCGCGGCCGCCGAAATGGCGAGCGAGGCGCGCAACCCGTGCAGGATGCGCGACAGCAGGTCGCGGCCGAACTGGTCCGTGCCGAGCCAATGCGCCGCGCTCGGCCCCTTGAGCCGCGCGATGATGCTCTGGGCGAGCGGATCATAGGGCGCGATGACGGGTGCGAACAGCGCGACCAGGACGAGGAGCGCGACGCCGCCGCCGGCGAAGAGAAGCAGGAGCGGCGGTTTATGACGGGAGGCGGTTGCCATGATCACAGCCTCACGCGCGGATCGATCGCTGCATAGAGCAGGTCGACCACGAAATTCACGAGCACGAAGGTGAAGGTGATGACGAGGATCGTCGCCTGCACCAGTGGATAATTGCGCTCCGCGATGGCGCCGAGGATGAGCCGGCCGAGACCGGGAATCGCGAAGACCTGCTCGACCACGATGGCGCCGCCGAGCAGATAGCCGGTCATGATGCCGGCGCTGGTGACAAAGGGGATGAGCGCGTTGCGCAGCGCATGTTTGAACAGGATGCTCCCCTCCGGCACGCCCTTGGCGCGCGCGGTGCGGATGTAATCCTGCTGGAGCGCATCCAGCATCGCGGAGCGGACCAGCCGCGCGAGATTGGCGAGAATAGGCAGCGCCAGCGCGATGGCGGGCAGGACCAGCCGGACGAGATTGCCGGCGGGGTCCTCCGAGAACGGCACATAGCCCAGCACCTGCAGCCCCGGCGCGAAGGCGGTGAGCGCGAGGATCATCATGATGCCGAGCCAGAAGGAAGGAATGGTGAGCCCGACAACCGAGCCCACCTGCAAGGCTGCATCCCAGCCCTTGCCGCGCAGCCGCGCCATGGCGACGCCGAGCGGCACGGCGAGTCCCGCGCCGAGCGCGAGGGAGAGCAGCGTGAGCTGGATCGTCGGCCACATATGCGCGGCGATTTCCTCGATCACCGGCCTTTTGGTCCAGATCGAAAGGCCGAGATTGCCTGCGAGCACGTCCCTCATCCATTGGAGGTATTGCACCAGCATGGGCTGATCGAGCCCAAGCCGCGCGCGCAACTCGGCGATCCGCTCCGGTGTCACCTCGGTATTCGCGCCGAGCATGATCGCCACCGCATCGCCGGGGATGAGGCGGATCATCAGGAAGGTCAATATCGAGACGCCGAACATCACCACGAGGAGATCGACGAAGCGTTGGCGAAGAAAACGCATGGCGGGCCTATAAAAATCCGGCGCCGCGTCTATCCCTTACAGGAGCACGCGGCGCCGGCGGTTCATCAACGCTGGATGGCGGTATTGCCCAGATTGACCAGCGAGCGGTTGGCGATGATGTCGAAGCCGGTCACATTGGCCCGCATCGCCGTGAAGAGCTGGCCATAGGTGAGGAAGGAGATCGGCCCCTCGCAGGCCAGCATCGCCTGCACCTTGTTGTAGCTCGCCTTGCGGGTGGCGGCATTGCCCTCCGCGCGGGCGGAGTCGAGCAGCTTGTCGAGATCCGCATTCGAATATTTGAACACGTTGGTCGAGCCGCCGGTCTTGAAGGTGCGGAAGAACGTGTCATCCGGGTCCGGCGAACCGGCATTGGTGGAGACGAAGGCATCGAAATTCGAGTTCCGCCAATCCTGCACGAACTGGCCGAGTTCGGGGATCTTCAGCTCCACCTTGAAGCCAGCCTTGTTGAGCTGGGCCTGAACCACCTGCGCGATATCGCGGATATCCTGACGCGGCAGTACCAGCAGCGTGAGCGTGACCGGCGTTGCGACGCCGGCGGCCTTGAGCAATTCCTGCGCTTTCGCGGGGGAATGCTGGTAGCAGGCGAATTCCTTGGTATCGAGCGCCCAATCCTTCAGCGCGGGCGAGAGCGGCCCGCCCGGCACACCGGCGCCGAACAGGGCGGCTTGCACGATTTCCTGCCGGTTGAGGGCGTAGTTCAGCGCCTCGCGTACCTTCGCATTGTCGAAGGGCGGTTTCGAGACATTCATGCCCACCAGCGTATAGGCGAGTTCGAGCGTCTCGGCGATGTTCACGCCCGGCTTGCCCTTGATCTGGAGCGCGGTCGCCGCGTCGATATTCGGCAGCATCGCGTATTGCCCGGAGGCGATGCCGACCTGGCGCGTCGCGGATTCGGGAATGATGTTGAACTTCACGCCGTCGAGCTTCGGCTTGGCCTTGTTCCAGTAACCGGCGTGCTTTTCCAGCTCGATGAAGCCGTTGGGCTGCCATTCCTTGAACTTGAACGGCCCGGTGCCGTTGGGCTGGCGCTGGAGCGCGTCTTTGTTGGTCTCAAGCCCGCGCGGCACGATGGCGATCGCGGCGAGCGTCGCGAGGAAGGGCGCGGAAGCCTCCTTCATCGTGACAACAACCGTGCCGGCATCCGGCGCCTCGGCCTTTTCCATCGCCGCGAGGCGGCTGGCATTGGGAGAAGCGATATCCTTCGAGAGGACGCGGTTGAAGCTCGAGACCACATCCGCCGCCTCGACAGGCTTGCCGTCATGGAAGGTGGCGCCGGAGACGAGCTTGAACGTATAGGTCTTGCCATCGGGCGAGACATTCCAGCTCGCGGCGAGCGCGGGGGTGACGCGCAGATCCTTGTCGATCGCGGTCAGCCCTTCATACAGCGTGCCGTTGACGATCTGGAACGAGGTGAAGGCGGTGACGATATGCGGATCAAGCCCGGCGGGTGATCCATCAACCGCGACCTGGAGGACCTGGGCCTGTGCGGCGCCGAGGCCGAGGGCCAGCACCATCGCGGTGGAATTCAGAAAGCGTTTCATGGCGATACTCCCTGTCGGTCTGTTGGTGTCCTGCACGTGGGCGGGATGTGTTTCCCTCGGTTGCCTCCCGAGTGGTCTCAAACTATGCTAGCCCTCTAAGATACCAATTGCAAGGCAGGGACAGGAGCGACCAGCAGCATGACGCAAAGGTTTTATACCGCGCTCGGCGCGATCAGCGGCACCTCGATGGATGGAATCGATATCGCGATCGTCGAGACGGACGGGCGCGAGCATGTGCGGACCGGCGCGGGAGCGACGATGCCCTATCCGCCTGATCTGCGTGCTGATCTGCTCGCGCTGCTCGAAGACCCATCCATCGCCGAGCGCGATCCGCTTTACGCGCTTGAGCAGCGCGTCACCGATGCGTTCACACAGGCGATCCGCGATTTTCTCGCGAAAGAGAAGATCGCGCCGGAGTCGCTCGACCTCATCGGCCTTCACGGGCAGACCGTCTATCATCGGCCCGAAAAGCGCTTCACCCGCCAGCTCGGCCTCGGCGGCGTGATGGCGGGCGCGCTCGGCGTGCCGGTGGTTGACGGGTTCCGGCAGGCGGATGTCGCGAGCGGTGGGCATGGCGCGCCTTTCGCCCCGCTTTATCATGTGGCGCTGGCGAGCAAGCTTGAAAAGCCGCTCATGGTGCTCAACTGGGGCGGTGTCGGCAATGTCACCTATATCGGCGAAGACAGCGTGATCGCGTTCGATACCGGCCCGGCTTCCGCGATGATCGATGATCTCGTGTTGCGCAAGTTCGGCAAGCCTTATGATGTCGGCGGCGCGATCGCCAAAAGCGGCAACGTGCATCGCGAGACTCTTGCGCGGCTGATGGACAACCCGTTCTTCGCGGTAAAACCGCCGAAATCGCTTGATCGGCAGGATTTCCATGCCCGCGCGAAAATCGTCGAATCCCTGCCCGATGCGGATGCCGTGGCGACGCTCGCTACTTTCACGATTGAGGCGACGGCGGCGGCGCTCGCGCATGTGCCGCAGGCGCCGAAGCGCTGGCTGGTGACGGGCGGCGGGCGGCATAACGCCTTCTTCATGGAGGGGCTCGCCCGGCGGCTGGGCGCTACGGTCGAGCCGGTCGAGGCGGAAGGCTGGAACGGTGATCTCATCGAGGCGCAGTGCTTTGGCTATCTCGCCGTGCGCTCGCGCTTCGAGCTGCCGCTCAGCTTGCCCACGACGACCGGCGTGCCCGCGCCCATGCCCGGCGGCATTTACTGGAAAGCCGCATGAACGCGACCTCTTCCCCTGTCCTGACGGTCGAGAACCTTTCGCTTGCTGCGGGAGATCTCGTCCTTACCGAGGATGTCACCTTTTCCATCGCGCCCGGTGAAATGCTGGGGCTGGTGGGCGAATCAGGCTGCGGCAAGAGCGTCACCGCGCTCTCGATCCTGCGTCTGCTGCCCGAACCGCCTCTGCGGATCGCCGCCGGGCGCATCCTGTTCGGCGGGCGCGATCTTGCCGCGCTCTCCCCCGGCGCGATGGGGCGAGTGCGCGGCGGCGAGATCGGCATGATCTTCCAGGAGCCGATGACCTCGCTCAACCCCGTTTTCACCATCGGCGACCAGATCGCCGAGCCGCTGATCATCCATCGCGGCATGAAGCGGGCTGCGGCGCTCACCCGCGCGGCAGAGCTGCTTGATCTCGTGGGCATCGCCGAGCCACGCGCGGCGCTTGCGCGTTATCCGCACCAGCTTTCCGGCGGGCAGCGTCAGCGGGCGATGATCGCGATCGCGATCGCCTGCACGCCCAAGCTGCTGATCGCGGACGAGCCGACCACCGCGCTCGATGTCACGGTGCAGGCACAGGTGCTGGGCCTGATCGCGAAACTGCGCCGCGAGCTGGGGCTTGCCTGCCTTTTGATCACCCATGATCTCGGCGTCGTCTCGCAGGTCTGCGACCGTGCGATGGTCATGTATGCCGGCCGCATCATCGAGGAAGGGCCAGTGAAGACATTGTTCTCATCGCCGCGCCATCGCTACACGCGCGCGCTGGTCGATACGATTCCCGCCCGCAATCTGCCCGGCGCGCGTCTGCCGGCCATTCCCGGCCAGGTGCCCGCGCCCGGCGCGCGCGGCAAGGGCTGCGCCTTCGTCGAGCGCTGCAATGCGCCGCTCCAGCGCTGCGCCACCTCCATGCCCCCGTTCGCGCGTGATCCGATCCGCGCGCTGGCCTGCTGGAATCCGGTCCAATGAACGGCGAACAGAAAGCAAAGCCGCTGCTCGCGGTTGCGGGGCTGAGGAAGCGCTATACCGATAAATCCGGTCGGCGCGTCGAGGCGGTGAAGGGCGTGGATCTCGCGCTTGCCCCCGGCGAGGTGCTCGGCATTGTCGGGGAATCAGGCTGCGGCAAGACGACGCTCGGGCGCTGCATCATGCGGCTCATGGAGCCGGATTCCGGCACCATCCTGCTCGATGGCGAGGATTTTACCGCGAAATCGGGCACGGCGCTCAAAACCGCCCGCCGTGCGATGCAGATGGTGTTCCAGGACCCTTTCGGCTCGCTCAATCCGCGCCACAAGGTCGGCGCGATCATCGGCGAGCCGCTGGTCGTGCATGGAATCGGCGGTGTCGAGGCGCGGGTGGCGGAATTGCTCGATCTCGTCGGCCTGCCCGCCTCGGCGCGGGCGCGTTATCCGCATGAATTTTCCGGCGGACAGCGTCAGCGTATCGCGATCGCGCGGGCATTGGCGCTGAAGCCGAAGCTCATCATCGCGGATGAGCCGGTTTCCGCGCTCGATGTCTCGATCCAGTCGCAGATCATCAACCTGATCGCGGATCTCAAAGCCACGCTCGGCCTCTCGATGATCTTCATCAGCCACGATCTTTCCGTCATCCGCCATGTCTCGAACCGCGTCGCGGTGATGAAGGGCGGCGAGATCGTCGAGACGGGCGCGGCGGAGGCGATCTTCCGTGCGCCGGCGCATGATTATACCCGCAGCCTGATTGCGGCGATCCCCATGTTGCGGTGAGATAAGGCGGTAGCTGCGGCTTGACAGGTCAAGTGGCATTTGATTGGCATTATAATATAAAGACCACATTGGGATCATCGAATCCTGTGGCAGGTGGGCGGATGAAGACAGGCATGACATTTGCCGTCCGGCAGATCGCCAGCGCGGCGAGCGGACACGTCAACGACGACGCATCCGGCATGCGCGCGAATGCGATCTGGGTGCTGGACGGCGCTACCGGCGCAAGCGATGTCGCCTGTACGCCCGGCCCAAGCGATGCCGCCTGGCTCGCCTGCCATGTCTCGGACTGGCTCGGCGCAAAAGCCGATCCGGCCCTGCCGCTGCTGGGCCAATTGCCGCAACTCCAGGCGGGCGTGATCGAGACCTTCACGCGCGAGGGCTATGGCGCGGGTATCGCGCAGGAGGATACGCCCTCCACCTGCCTCGGCCTTGTCGAATATGACGCGGCGCGCGCCAAGCTCGAGATCGGGATTATCGGCGATATCTCTGTCATCGTCGCGACGCCGGACGGCATCATCCGCCATTTCACCGATCCCTCGGTGGAGGCTTTCTCGGCGAAATCGCTCGTGCTCTGGCAGGAGGCGCGTCGGCGTGGCGCCTCGCTCGAGGAAGCGTGGCGCGTCGTCCGGCCCGCGATCCGCGAGAACCGCCGCATGGTGAACCGTGCCGACGGCTATTGGGTGATCAACCCTGTCATGCCCTGGCTCGACGGCGTGCGCCGCCATTCCGTGCCGGTTCCGGCGGGCGCGCGCGTGCTGCTCGCGAGCGACGGGTATTTCCGCCTTGTCGATGTGTTCGAACGATACGATGCCGGCGCGCTGCTCGAGCGCAGCTTCGCGCATGGGCTCGATACCGTGATCGCCGAATTGCGCGGCATCGAGACCGGGGATTCCGATTGCCGCACCTATCCGCGGATGAAGCTGCACGATGACGCCACAGCGATCATCGCGGAACTTGTTCCGCCTCTAACCTTCTGAAGCCACAGAAAAATCCCCAGGGAGGATGACCATGAAAATCAGAAACCTACTCTCCGCCGCCGGAATCGCGGCGATGGCGCTGTCCGCCGGACAGGCTTTCGCGCAGAGCGTCGAATTGTCGTTCTGGAGCTGGCGTGTCGAGGACAAGGCGTTTTACGACGATATCGCCAAGGACTACGCCGCGAAAACCGGCGTGAAGGTGACATTCACGCCCTACAAGAACACCGAATACCCGACCGTTCTTTCCGCCGCTCTGGCGGGCGGCGGCGGGCCGGACATCATCCATGCCCGTGCCTATGGCGCGCTCGCGACCCTCGCGGATGCCGGCTATTTCCTGCCGCTGACGAAGGAAAACGTGCCGAATATCGTCAATTTCTCGGATCAGCTCCTCGCCGGCGCCAAGGGGCGCACGCCGCCGCATAACGCGAATATCTATGGCGTGCCCTTCGCGACGCAGGCGCTCGGCATCTATTACAACAAGAGCGTGCTCAAGAGCGCGGGCATCGAGACCCTTCCCAAGACGTGGGACGAGTTCAAGGCCCTGTGTAAGACACTGAAGGACAAGAACATCGCCTGTCTGTCCAACGGGTCCAACGACGTGCCGGGGCTTGAGCAGATGTTCGGCGTCATCGGCCCGAACTTCTACGGCGGCACCGCCTTCTTCAACGACGTGATCGCGGGGAAGAAGAAGTTCACCGATCCCGCTTTCGTGCAGGCTATCGCCGAGACGGCGGCGATGAAGGATTTCCTGCCGCGCAACCATCAGGGCGTGGGCGAGAACGAGGCGCGCACGCTCTTCGCGAACGGGCTCGCTGCGTTCTACATGTCCGGGACGTGGAATATCGACACGATCCGCACCCTCAATGCCAAGGCGGATTTCGGCATCATGGCCGCCCCGCCGCTCAAGGCGGATGGCGCGGCCTATGTCTCGAATTTCGCCGACGGCAATTATGCCGTGAACGCGAAGACGAAGCACGCCAAGGCCGCGGCGGATTTCGTGAACTATCTCGCGAGCAAGGAATATGGCCGCCGCTTCACCGATACGCTCAAGCAGAGCTCGGCGATCACCGGCGTCGCCCCTTCCGAGCCGCTGCTGGTGGCTCTGGGCGAACAGGCCTCGAAGAACGGCACGCCGTTCCTGATGCTCGTCGGCTTCCGCTACCAGAATCCGAACGGCTCGGTGATGCTGCGCGACGGGATCCAGAAGATCATCCAGGGCGGCACGACGCCGGAGGCGCTCGCGCAGGAAATCCAGACCGGCATCGCGACTTGGCACAAATTCCAGTGATTTGGCATAAAATCCAGTGACTTCTCAGAAGCGTGCGTAACGGCGCGCTTCCCTGAAACGAACGGGCGGGACACGAGCCCCGCCCGGCCTCTTGCCGAAAGCCGCAGCATGTCCTCCCCGCCCCTTTCCCGCACGCTCTGGATCGCGTTTTTCGTGGCGCCCGCGCTCGCGCTGATGGCGATTTTCATGCTGGCGCCGGCGCTCGCGGCCTTCTCCTACGCGCTTTACGACTGGAAGGCGTTCTCGCGCGGGGATTTCGTGGGCTTCAAACATTTCATCCGCTTGGCGGAGCCGCCCTATCGCGGCATGTTCCTTGCCGCTTTGGGGCATAACGCGATTACCTTTCTGGTGAAGCTCACCATCCAGAACGGCATCGCCCTGCTCATCGCCTATGCGCTGTACCAGCGGCCGATCGGCGCGCGGTTCTTCCGCGGCACGCTGTTCCTGCCGGTGATCCTCTCGCTGGTGATCGTCGGCTATCTCTGGCAGCTTTTCCTGCACCCGCTTTTCGGGCCGATCACGCTGTTCATGATGGATATTGTCGGGCTTGAGCAATTCGCGCCGCTCGGCGACAGCCGTTTCGCGCTCGCGACCACGATCCTGATGTCGATCTGGCGCAATGTCGGCTTTCCGACCATTGTTTTCCTCGCCGGGATGAACGCGATCCCGGACGAGATCATCAAGGCCGCGCGGATCGACGGCGCCAATGACTGGCAGATCTTCCGGCGGATTATCCTGCCCAATCTCGGGCCGGCCTTCACCATCATCGTCATTCTCACCTTCATCGGTGCCTTCGAGTGGTTCGACCTGCCCTTCGTGATCGGCGGGGCGACGGGCAATCCGGCCAATTCGCTCGACACCATGGCGCTGATGTTCTTCCGCCTTTCCTTCGGGGATACGTCCTCGCCGGTCACGGATGTCGGGCTTGGCGGCGCGGTGAGCGTTGTCCTGTTCGCGATCGTGCTCGCGGGCTCGAAATTCGGCGCGGATTACCTGCGCAAGCGCGAGGTCAAGGCATGATCACGCGCGCGCTGAAAGCCCACACGCCCTTCTCCATGCTGCTGATGGGCCTGTTGATCCTCAACACGGTGGTGGTGCTCGCGCCGCTTGGCGTGGCCGTCATCTCGGCCTTCAAGACGACGGGCGAGATCATGGCCTCGCCCTTCGCGCTGCCCTCGGCCTGGGCCTTCGACAATTTCGTGAAAGTGTGGAGCGCGGGGCGCTTCGATCGCTACATCCTCAATTCGATCATTGTCACGCTTGGCGCCGAGATCATCATTCTCGTGACCTCCGCCATGGCGGGTTACGCTCTGGGGCGGTTCAAATTCCGCTTCCATGGGGCGATCTACACTTTGATCCTGATGGGGCTGATGGTCCCGGCGAAGCTGCTGCTGGTGCCGCTTTTCATCCAGCTCAAGGCGATGGGCCTGCTCAACAGCCAGTTCGGGCTGATCCTGGTCTATGCCGCGGGCGGCATACCGGCCGGCGTTTTCATCATGACCGGCTTCTTCCGCGCCCTGCCGGATGCGCTCGAAGGCGCGGCGCGCATCGACGGCGCGGGCGAATGGACGATCTTCTCGCGCATCATGCTGCCGCTGGTGCGCCCGCAACTCGCCATCGTCGCGATCTACACCGCGATTCCGATCTGGAACGACTTCCTCTTCCCGATGGTGTTCCTTTCCAGCCCTGAGCTGAAGACCATTCCGCAGGGGCTTTCCGTCTTCTTCGGCGAGCATGCGGTCGATATGGGCGCGCTCTTTGCCGGGCTGACGCTGGCGGCGCTGCCGCTGGTGCTGGTCTATCTCCTGCTCTCCGAGCAATTCATCAAGGGCCTCACCGCCGGCGCGGTGAAGGGATAACCATGACAACGCTTGAGATCCGCAACGTTTCCAAGACCTTCGGCGATGTCGAGGTGCTCAGGGATATCTCGTTGGCCATCGAGGATGGTGAGTTTCTGGTGCTGGTCGGCCCCTCGGGCTGCGGCAAGACAACCTTGCTGAACTGCCTCGCGGGGCTCGAAAACGTGACCTCCGGCGATATCCTTTTCAACGGACGCCGCGTCAACGATGTCGCGCCCAAGGATCGCGATATCGGCATGGTGTTCCAGAATTACGCGCTCTACCCCAACATGGATGTGCGCGGGAACATCGCCTTCGGGCTTGAGATGCGGAAGGTTCCGAAAGCGGTACAGGCGGAAAAGATCGCCGAAGTGGCGCGGATGCTCCAGATCGAGCCTCTCTTGGGGCGCCGGCCCGGCCAGCTTTCCGGCGGCCAGCGTCAGCGCGTCGCGATCGGCCGGGCGCTGGCGCGCGAGGCGGGGCTCTTCCTCTTCGACGAGCCGCTTTCCAACCTCGACGCGAAACTGCGCGTGGAAATGCGCGCCGAGATCAAGCTGCTCCATCAGCGCACCCGCACCACCTCGGTCTATGTCACGCATGATCAGGTCGAGGCGATGACGTTGGGCAGCCGCATCTGCATCATGAAGGATGCGCGCATCCAGCAATTCGGCACCCCGCGCGACCTTTACCAGAACCCGGCCAACCTCTTCGTTGCGGGGTTCATCGGCTCGCCCGCGATGAATTTCATTCCCGTTTCGCCGCGCCGCGCGGGGCAGGAACTCGCTTTCTCGCTCAATGCAGCGGAAACGCAGACGATCACCCTGCCCGCGCCCCCCGGCGCCGCGACGGCGGATCTCGTGCTCGGTATCCGCCCCGAGGAAATTACGCTCGCACCCGCGCAAGGGGCGGGCGAAGCCGGCCTTGATTGCGAGATCCTCATGGTCGAGCCGACGGGGCCGGATACGCTGCTGAGCGTCATGATCAACGGCGCGAAAGTGCAGGCGCGCGTGCCGCCGCATGTCGATTTCCGCCCCGGAGAGCGTGTCCGGCTGGCGCTGTCGCCGGCGCGGATGATGCTGTTCGATCCCGGTACCGGCGCGCGGATCTCGGCTGATCGCTGAAGGGCCTATTCCTGGAACGTCCAGAAGAGTTTCGTGCTCAGCGCCTTCAGCGCTGCGGCGGAACCGGGTTGTTGCTGGGCGATGGCGGCGACGAGGGCATCCGCGATCGCGAAAAGCGCGGTGGGGGAATTGGGCAAATGGCCGCCATCGGAAGGGGCGAAAAGCGTGAGGTCGCACACGCGCGCGACGGGGGATGTGGCGCTGTCGGTGATCGCGAGCAGGTGCGCGGTGCGTTCACGCGCAAAATGCAGCAATTCGGCGGTGAATTTCGAATAGCGGCGGACCGAAATCCCGATGACGAGGTCCTCGGGCGTGACCGAGCCCAGGAAATGCACGGCGCGATCGAGGCCCCCGCGCGATGTCACCAGCACGATCCGCGGGCCGAGATAGAGCGAGAGCGCGTCCTCGAGATAGCTCGCGACATGATAGCTCGCGCCGGAAGCGACGACGTAGACCTGCCGCGCCGTCATCATCATCTCGATCGCCCTGGCGACCTTTTCCCCTTCCACGAGGGAGCGGGTTTCGCGCAGGTTCTCGATCTGCCGGTCGAGCGCGGCGCAGAACACCGATGCCGGCGTCTGTGAAGCCTGTTCCGTGGCTTGGCTCAGCGTTTCCACCGGCGCCATGGCGATGCGCAGCGCATCGCCGAGCGCGGCGCGGAAATCGCCGAAATGATCGTATCCCAGAGTGCGCACGAAGCGTGTCGCCGTTGCGACCGAGGTGTCGCAGGCCTTGGCCAGTGCCTCGATGGTCATGGTCGCCGCGTCGAGCGGGTGATGGATCACGTGATCGGCAAGCTGCCGGTGCCCCTTGGACAGCGCGGGATAGGCGCTCGCGATACGTTGCGAAAGTTCGGTGGTAGGTCTGAGAGAATGTGTCATGCCGGGTTCCACCATATTGACAGGTCCAGCCTTTCATGGTCGGTTGATAATGAAAATGAACCCATCAAAAATTCCTTGCCGGGGATTGCCTGTCAAGAAAAACAGCCATGGAGGAGTAGATGCCCATGTTTTCACCGAAAATCGTACTCGGGTTGACCGCGGCTTGTCTTTACGCGCTGCCGGCCGCTTCGCAAAACCTGCGTGTCGCGCTTTCTTCCGAGCCGACGGCGTTGGATCCCCATTATCACGATCTCTCGCCCAACAACGCGTTGGCGATGCATATCTTCGACTCCCTCGTCCTTCAGGACGAGAAGCAGTTTCCGCGGCCCGGCCTTGCCCTTTCCTGGACCAGCGATGGCCAGAAGACCTGGACCTTCAAGCTCCGCCAGGGCGTGAACTTCTCGAACGGCAAGCCGTTCACGGCGGATGACGTGATCTTCTCCTTCTGCCGCACGTTGAAGAACGAAACCGCGGTCGCCGGCTCTTATGCCGATATCACCGCGAATTTCGTCTCCGTCCGCGCGCCGGATCCGCATACGGTTGTGATCGAGACCAAGGAAGTCGATCCCTTCCTGCCGAACTATCTCGCCGGCGTCGCGATGCTTTCCTCGTCGATCGTGACCCATGACAAGCTCACCTTCGACGTGCCCAACAATTGCGGCGTCAAAGGTGCCTGGCCGACCATCGCGAACTTCAACGATGGATCGATGGCGATCGGCACTGGCCCCTACAAGCTCAAGAGCTACGTCAAGGGTGCGCATATCGAGCTGGAGCGCAATCCGCGCTACTGGGGCAATGCCGAGCCGTGGGAGAACGTGCGTTTCGTGCCGGTCACCAATGCCGGTCCGCGTCTCGCGGGTCTTCTGGCGGGCGATTACGACGTGATCGAAAACCCGGCCGCGCGCGATCTCGGTCGCATTCGCGATGACCAGCGCTTCGGCCATATCATCACGCCCTCGACGCGCGTGATCTACTTCCAGCTCGATGTGGGACGCGACGATTCGCCCTTCGTGAAGGCCGAAAAGGGCGGCAATCCGCTTAAAGATGCGCGCGTGCGCAAGGCCATGCTGATGGCGATTGACCGCGAGGCGATCATCAAGCGGATCATGGACGGCGCGGCGGAGCAGGCGCATCAGTTCCTGCCGACCGGCATGTCGGGCACGTTGCCCGCGCCGCCGGTCACGAAATACGATCCGCGCGCGGCCAAGGCGCTGCTGGCCGAGGCCGGTTATCCCAACGGCTTCTCGCTCACGCTCTCCTCGACCAACGACCGTTACATCAATGACGGGCAGGTTACGCAGGCGGTTGCGCAGTATCTGACGCAGATCGGCATCAAGACCGAAGTCGATGCGATGTCGCGCGCGCTGTATTTCCCGCGCCGTGCGAAGAAGGAATTCTCCGTGGCGATCGGTGGCTGGTCTTCCGGCACCGGCGAAGCCTCGAGCTTCCTGAAGCAGTGGGGTGCGACCCCCAATGCCGCGAAGACGGTGGGTGGCTCGAACTATGGCGGCTATTCCGACAAAGCCTTCGACGAAGTGATCAACAAGGCGATCACGACCATGGATGTCACCCAGCGCGAAGTGCTGCTGCGCAAGGCGGGTGCACATCTGATCGAGGCCGGTGTCTTCATGCCGCTGCATTTCGAGAGCACGATCTGGGCCTACAAGGGTAACCTCAAGATTACGGGCCGGTTCGACCAGTACACCCTTGCCATGTCCGTGCGTCCGGCGAAATAACGCCGGACCCAGGGACAAGATCATCGCGAGCAGATCGATATGGCCGCCTTTATTCTTCAGCGCCTGATACAGAGCGTCTTTGTTCTGCTCGCGGTGTCGCTTGCCGTTTTCCTTGCGGTTTACGGCATCGGCGATCCGATTGAATTGCTGGTCTCGCCGCAGGTCGGCGCGGCCGAACGTGAGGCGATGATCCGGCGGCTTGGCCTCGATCAGCCGGTGCATATCCAATACCTGACTTTCCTTCTCGGTGCTCTGAAGGGCGATCTCGGTCGCTCCTTCGTGCACGGAATTCCGGCTGTAGAGCTGATCATCAGCCGTTTCCCTGCGACTTTCGAACTCGTTCTGGTGGCGATGTTCCTTGCGATGGCCATCGGCATTCCGCTTGGTCTCGTCGCGGGGCTCGCCCCGGAGAGCCGCGGCGCGCGCGTCATCATGGCGGGTACGGTGCTCGGCTATTCGCTGCCGAGCTTCTGGAAGGGCATGATGCTGATGCTGCTCTTCGCGGTGGTGCTGCGCTGGTTTCCCACGGCAGGCCGCGGGGAAACCGTGATGGTGCTCGGCATGAAGACCAGCCTCTTCACGGCGGAAGGCTGGCGGCATCTGGCCCTGCCCGCCCTCAATCTCTCGATTCCCAACATGGCGCTCCTCGCGCGGCTTGTCGCGGCGGGTGCGAGCGAGGCGGCGACGCAGGATTACGTGCGCTATGCGCGTGCGAAAGGTGTCCGCCCCCGCCGGATCGTTGGACGGCATATCCTGCGCAATATTCTCATTCCCGTGGTGACGGTCGTCGGGATCGAGTTCGGCAGCCTTGTTGCCTTCTCGACGATCACCGAGACGGTTTTCGCCTGGCCGGGCATGGGTAAATTGCTGATCGACAGCATCTACCAGCTCGATCGCCCGGTGGTGGTGGCCTATGTCCTGCTGGCCACGGCGCTGTTCGTCACCGTCAATCTGGTGGTGGATATCCTTTATGCCGCGCTCGACCCGCGCGTGAAACTCTCCGGACAAACCTCATGACTTCGCTCCCGCGTGATGGCGCCCCGCCGCTTGCCATCGACACGCCGATCCGCCGGCGCGTGCTTCTGCTGGCCCGACGCCGCCCAACGACGCGCGGCTCCCTGCTGGCATTGCTGGCGCTGGCCCTTGCCGTGATGCTTGCGCCGCTGCTCGCGCCGCAAAACCCGTATGACCTGGCAAGCCTTTCCGTTATGGACAACCGCCTCGCGCCCGGCGAACAGGGCATGGGTGGCATCACCTATTGGCTGGGCACCGATTCGCAGGGGCGCGACATGCTCAGCGCCATTCTCCACGGCATGCGCACGAGCCTGATCGTCGGCGTGGCCTCCACCGCGATCGCGCTCGCCATTGGCGTGGCGGCGGGGCTTGTCGCGGCGCAGTTCGGCGGGGCCATTGATTCCGCGATCATGCGGCTTGTCGATTTCATGCTGGGCTTCCCCTCCATCCTCGTGGCGCTGGTGCTGCTCTCGGCGATCGGGCGCGGCGTGGACAAGGTGATCCTCGCCATCGTCCTCGTGCAATGGGCGCAATACGCCCGCCTGATGCGCGCCGCCGCGATGGTGGAGCGGCGCAAGGAATATATCGAGGCGGCGGTGAATTTCGGGCTGCCGACGCGCCACATCATGCTTGCGCATCTGCTGCCCAACTCCATCGGCTCGGTCCTCGTGGTGGCCACGATCTCCATCGCCTCCGCGATCGCGCTCGAGGCGACCTTGTCCTTTCTCGGGGTCGGCGTCCCCGTGACACAGCCCTCGCTCGGATTGCTGATCGCGAACGGGTTCGAATTCCTGCTCTCCGGCGAATACTGGATCGCGGTTTTCCCCGGCCTCGCGCTTGTGGCGCTGATCATGTCCATCAACCTTATCGGCGACCGGCTTCGCCGCAGCCTGAACCGGCGCGCATTATGAGCACGAAGAAGCGCGATACCGCCCTGATCGAGGTCCGGGGTTTGACCACCGTGTTTCATGCCGAAAACGGTGCCTGGCCTGCGGTGCAGGATGTCAGCTTCGTGCTGCGCCCCGGCGAGGTGCTCGGCCTTGTCGGCGAATCCGGCTCGGGGAAATCCGTCACCGGCTTCTCCTTGGTCGGGTTGATCGACCCGCCGGGCGAGATCGTCGCCGGCGAGATCCGCTATGGCGGCGAGGATCTGCGCACGCTGGCGCCCGAGCGCCTGCGCGCCCTGCGCGGCGATCGCATCGCGATGATCTTCCAGGATCCGCTGATGACGCTCAACCCGGTCCTGACCATCGGCGAGCAGATGGCCGAGGCGATTCTCGAACATCACGACGAAAGCCGCTCCGGCGCGCTCGCGCGTGCGGCGCAGGCGCTGGCAAGGGTGGGGATTTCCTCTCCGGATGCGCGGCTGAAGCAATATCCGCACGAGCTTTCGGGCGGCATGCGCCAGCGCGTCGCCATCGCCATCGCCATGCTCAACGGGCCGGACCTCATCATCGCCGACGAGCCGACCACCGCGCTTGATGTCACGATCCAGAACCAGATCCTGCATGAAGTGCAAAAGCTCGCGCGCGAAAGCGGCACCGCCCTGCTCTGGATCACGCATGATCTCGCGGTCATCGCCGAACTCGCTGACCGCATCGCGGTGATGTATAGCGGCTATATCGTCGAGACCGGCCCGGTCGATGCCATTATCGACCGGCCGCGCCATCCCTATACCGCCGGATTGCTCGCCTCCGCTGCGACCCATGCGCAGCCGGGCGAGCGGCTGCGCCAGATCGACGGCATGGCGCCGCGCATCGATTCGCGTCCCTCGGGATGTCCGTTCCGCACCCGCTGTGATCGCGCTTCCCCGGCCTGCGCCGGAGCGATGCCGCCACCCCAAGGGGATGAGACCCATCTCTTCCGTTGCCACAATCCCCTGCCCGCCGGAGGGACGCCATGAGCGCGCCGCTTCTTGAACTCAAAGGGATCACGCGGCATTTCTCCGCCAAGCGCAGCCTTGCCGAGCATATTCTCGGCGCGTTCGGGCATGCTTCCGCGCAGCCGAAGATCCTGCGCGCGGTGGAGGGCGTCGATCTCGAGATCCGCAAGGGCGAGGTGCTGGGCCTCGTGGGTGAATCCGGGTGCGGCAAATCGACCCTCGCGCGCGTCGCGACCGGGATCCTGCCGCCGACAGCCGGCTCCCTCGCCTATGCCGGACGCGATGTCGCGACGCTGAGCCGCGCGCAACGCCTTGAATATCTCCTCAAGGTGCAGATGGTGTTTCAGGACCCCTATGCCTCGCTCGATCCGCGCATGAATGTCGAGCGGATTGTCGGTGAGGCGCTGGCTGTCCATAAGCTCGCGCCGCGCGGTGATATCGCGGCACGGGTCGAGAAAGCTTTGACCGAGGTCGGGCTCGATCCGGCCTATGCGAAGCGCTATCCGCATCAATTCTCCGGGGGGCAGCGCCAGAGGATCGGCATCGCCCGTGCGCTTGCCGTCGAGCCCGATCTTCTGGTTTGCGACGAGCCGGTCTCGGCGCTCGATGTCTCGATCCAGGCGCAGATCGTCAATCTGTTCCTCGATATCCGCGCGAAACGCGCCATGACCTATCTCTTCGTCAGCCATGACCTGGGGATCGTGCGCCATGTCAGCGACCGCGTGGCGATCATGTATCTCGGGCGTATCGTCGAGATCGGTCCGGCGCAGGAGGTTTTTTCCAGCCCGGCGCATCCTTATGCTGCGGCGCTGATCGGCGCGATTCCCTCCCTTTCGCGGCGTAAACGCAGTTTCGAGCCGATTCCGGGTGAAATGCCCTCCCCGCTCGCGCCGCCTTCCGGCTGCCCCTTCCATCCGCGTTGCGCGCATGCATTGCCGGTCTGTTCCGAGCGGCGACCCGTTCTCGCGCCCATCGCCCCCGGCAGACAGGCCGCATGTCATCTCCACGCAGCAGAGGCCGCCTCATGACGATTTCCCTCCCCCCGGCAGGGCGCAGCGCTTTCGCCTTCGTCGATCCGAATAATCCCGACCTGCCGCTGGTGGTGAACGTGTTCCGCTCCGAGGGGTATCGCCCCGGCGGCAAGGTCGTGTTCGTCCAGCATGGCATGCTGCGCAATGGCGACGAATACCGCGATTTCTGGATCGAGGATGCCAAGCGGCATGACCTGCTGATCGTCGCGCCGACTTTCGACAATACCCGCTTTCCCGATGCGCGGAACTACAATGACGGCATGGTTCGCGCCGAGAATGGCGCGATCAGCCCGGTTTCCCATTGGCTCTACCGCATTCCGGCGCTGATTCTGGCCGCTTTGCGCGCCGGCGGCGCCGTGGAGGGTGACGCGATCTACCTTTACGGGCATTCGGCCGGCGGACAATTCGCGCATCGCCTTGTCGCGACGCAAGGTTCCCTGCCCTTCCGCGCGGTCATCGCCGCCAATGCGGGCTGGTATACCCTGCCCCTGCTTGAAAGGCCTTTCCCTGAAGGGCTGGCCGATCTCGGTTTTGCGCGCGCGGATCTCGCCCGCTGGTTCGCGGCGCCGATGACGCTTCTCGCCGGCGACAGGGATACGGATACCGCCGATCCCAATCTTCCCGCTTTGGCCGAGGCGCTGGCGCAAGGCCCGCACCGCTTCGCGCGCGCCCATTTCATGTTCGATCTCGCGCGCGCCGAGGCGCAGCGTCTCGGCTTGCCGTTCAACTGGTCGCTTGTTCCGGTTTCGGGTATCGGCCATGACGGCGCCGCGATGTCGCGCGTTGCCGCCGCGCATTGGTTCGGCGCGCCGGGTGATGTCGCCGCGGCGCGTCCATCGGCGGGCGCCGTTCTCTGATCCTGGGCGAACAAGGCGCAGCATGCCCCGTCCCTTCATCATCGGCGATCTGCCGGCCGGACCGCGCAACAGCCTCGCCGATGTGCCCGGCCTGCGCGTCGGCCACCGCACGATCATCCGGGGTGACCTGCGCACGGGCGTGAGCGCGATCCTGCCGCATGATGGCGACCTTTTCCGCGAGAAGGTGCCGGGCGCGGTGCATGTGATCAACGGTTTCGGCAAGAGCGCGGGGTTGATGCAGCTCGATGAGCTGGGCCAGATCGAAACGCCGATCCTGCTCACCAACACGCTTTCCGTCCCCGCCTGTTCCGAGGCGCTGATCCGCCGCGCCATCGCGGCGAACCCGGCCATCGGCCGCGCGACCGGCACGGTGAATGCGCTCGTCGGGGAATGCAATGACGGGTATCTGAGCGATATCCAGGCGCTGGCCGTGACGCCGGAGGATGCCGAGGCCGCCCTCGCCGCTGCTTCGGAGGATTTCGCACGCGGCGCGGTTGGTGCAGGCACCGGCATGAGCTGCTTCGGCTTCAAGGGCGGCATCGGCACCGCCTCCCGCCGGCTCGATCTCGACGGCGCGCCCTATCATCTGGGTGTTCTCGTCCTGTCGAATTTCGGTCGCCCCGGCGATCTGCGCCTGCCCGACGGGCGGCGGATCGCCCCGCCTGAGGCGCCCGCCCCTCCCCCGTCCGAGCGCGGTTCGATCATCGTTGTCATGGGCACCGATATTCCGCTCGATCACCGCCAGCTTCAGCGCGTCATCCGGCGCGCCGGCGTCGGGCTCGCGCGGCTGGGCTCCTTCTGGGGGCATGGCAGCGGCGATGTCGCGATCGGGTTCACGACCGCCTGGCGCATCCGCCACGCGGAAAAGGCGGATCTGATCCCGATCCGCATGCTCAACGAGAACCGCATCGATCTTCTTTTCCGCGCCATGAGCGACGCGACCGAGGAGGCGATCCTCGATTCGATGCTCTGCGCCCCGGCCATGCATGGCCGCGACGGCCATTTCCGGCCCTCCCTGGCCGATTCCATCTGAATCCTGCTGATTTCCGCGCGAACCGGCTTTTGACAGCTGTCAATTTGCCCGAGTTATCCCCGCTCCCGATGGCCATGCTAGCCTGGGCTTGACTCGACTCAGCGGCTGAACCTTTCTTGTCACGCCAGTTTCCCGCGCAGCCCGGTTTTCGCGCGGTAACGGTTTGTGAGCGTTTCGTGCCCATTCTCCGTTATAAAGGGATTCCAACGCAAAGTGATTCGATGAACCTTTCCGAGAGCAAGCCACAGCCCAGCGCCATCGACGCCGTCATCTCCGCGGATGCCGAGGGGTTGTCGCGTCAGCTTCAGGCGCTGCGGGCGCGCTTTTTCCCGCCCGAGGCGCAGAAGACCCTGCGGCGTTTCACCTCCGGCGAGGCCGCGCGGCTGATCGGCGTTTCGGACAGCTACCTGCGCCAGCTCAGCCTGGCGGGAGAGGGGCCCGATCCCGAATTGGGCGCGGGCGGACGCCGGCTCTACACGCTCGAGCAGATCAATCTCCTGCGCGAGAAGCTGGCGGGGCAGGGCGGCGCCAAGGCGCTTGGCTATTGGCCGCGCCGGCGCGACGGCGAACATCTGCAGGTGCTCGCCGTCGCCAATTTCAAGGGCGGCTCCGGCAAGACGACGACCACCGCGCATCTCGCGCAATATTTCGCCCTGCGCGGCTACCGTGTGCTCGCGGTGGATCTCGATCCGCAAGCCTCGCTCTCGACGCTGTTCGGCGTGCAGCCGGAATTCGATCTTTCCCCCAATGACACGCTCTATGGCGCGATCCGCTACGATGAGGAAAGGCGGCCCTTGCGCGAGATCATCAAGCGCACCTATTTCGCGGGGCTCGATCTCGTGCCCGGCAATCTCGAACTGCATGAATTCGAGCATACCACGCCCAAGATTCTCGCCCAGCAGAAGCCCGGGGAAACGCCCTTCTTCGCCCGTATCGCCACCGCGCTCGCGGAAGTGGAGGCGGATTACGACATCGTGGTGATCGATTGCCCGCCCCAGCTCGGCTTTCTCACCCTGGGCGCGCTCTGCGCCGCGACGGGGCTGATCGTCACCGTGCATCCGCAGATGCTCGATGTCGCCTCGATGAGCCAGTTCCTGTTCATGACCTCGGATCTGCTCGCCGTGGTGCGCGAGGCGGGGGGCGATCTGAGCTTTGATTTCCTGCGCTATCTCATCACCCGCCACGAGCCCAATGACGGCCCGCAGGCGCAGATCGCGGCATTCCTGCGCACGCAATTCGGCGAGCGCGTGCTCACCAACGCCATGCTCAAATCCACCGCGATCGCCGATGCCGGGCTCACCAAGCAGACAATTTACGAGGTCGGCAGGGAGAATTTCTCGCGCCAGACCTACGAGCGCGTGCTCGAAAGCCTCGATTCGGTCAATGGCGAGATCGAGGCGCTTGTGCGCCGCGCCTGGGGCAGGGGAGGGGAGAAATGAACCGCCGCCGCGATGATCTGCGTGCCCTGCTGATCGGCTCCGCCCCTGCGCCGGCGGCGGAAGCACCCCCTGCGCCGGAGGCGACGCCGCGCGCGGCGTCGGGGGCCGTCAAGGCGATGGGGTTGTCGCTGAGCCAACGGGCGCGCGAGGCGGAGGAAACCGCCCGCACGTTGGAGGAGACGCAAGCAGCCCTGACGCGGCTTCAGGCGGATATCGCGGCCGGGGCGCGCGTCGTGGAGCTTGATCCGGGGCTGGTCGATCCCTCTTTCGCGGCCGACCGTTTCGAGCTCGAGCCCGCCGAAGGCGCCGCCGATCCCGCTTTCGCGGCCTTCATCGAGGATATGCGGGTGCATGGCCAGCAGGTGCCGGTTCTCGTGCGTCCCAATCCGGGCGCCGAGGGGCGCTTCCAGCTCGCCTACGGGCATCGCCGCTGGCGCGCCGCGCGGGCTTTGGGCCAGCGTCTGCGCGCGGTCGTCAAGCCGCTTTCGGATGCCGATCTCGTGGTGGCGCAGGGCCAGGAAAACGCCCAACGGCGGGATCTGAGCTTCATCGAGAAGGCATTCTTCGCGCTCTCGCTGGATGACAAGGGGTTTGATCGCGCCACGCTCTGCGCCGCGCTCGCCGTGCAAAGCGCCGAAATCAGCCGGCTTCTGGCCGTGGCGCGGGCGGTGCCGCCTCGCCTCGTCGCGGCGATCGGGGCCGCGCCGAAGGCAGGCCGCCCGCGCTGGCTGGCGCTGGTCGACGCGCTGGCACAGCCGCGCGCGCAGACGCGCATCGATCGGGTTCTCGCCGATTCCGCCTTCCGGCGGGCAGAGAGCGACACGCGCTTTTCCATGGTTTTCGAAGCTTTGAGCCAGCCCGCGCCAATCGAAGCGCCGCAGGTCGTGCTGCGTACGCCCGGCGGCGCCCCGCTCGCGCGTCTCGATACGCGCGGGCGTGAGGCGCGTCTTGTCATCGATACGGCGCGGGCCCCTGATTTCGCCGCCCTGATCGCCGAACGCCTGCCCGCGCTTTATGCGGAATGGGCGCAGGCGCGCGGGGCAGATCCGTCAACCCAGAAAACCTGAAACCCAGGAGACCTGACCGGCAAAAGAAAAGGCCCCCGACGTTTCCACCGGAAGCCCTCTCATTGTGTAGCAGCTTGAGAATCCCACTTCCGCGAATCGCTGTCAAGAGTCCCGTAAGGGAAACTGCCATTTCGGCGGGCGCTGATCCTTTGCCTCCTTTGATGAGGTAAAAGAACCATGACGCGAGCAATGGTGACGACGCCTTTCGGGCGGCGATCGATCTCGCTTGGCCTGATCGCGACGCAGGCGCAGGCGCGGGCGATCGAACCGGAGAAGACCATCCACAAATGGAAGGTTTTCCAGGCGATCACGGAAGCGAAGGACAGGCTCGGCCTGCCGGATCGGGCGATCGCGGTGCTCTCCGCGCTTCTCTCGTTCCATCAGGAGACGACGCTTTCGGCGGGCGATCCGCTGATCGTCTTCCCCTCGAACGAGAAGCTCTGCCAGCGCGCCCATGGCATCGCCCCGGCGACGCTGAGGCGTCATCTCGCGGCGTTGGTCGAGGCGGGTATCGTCATCCGCCGCGACAGCCCGAACGGCAAGCGTTATGCGCGCCGCGGGCAGGATGGTGAGGTGAGCCTCGCCTTCGGCTTCGAGCTGACGCCCCTCGTCGCGCGCGCTGAAGAGTTCGAGGCGCTGGCGGCGGAAGTCGCGGCGGAGCGCCGCGTCCTGCGCCTTGCGCGCGAGCGCGTGACCCTCGCGCGACGGGATATCACCAAGATGATCCTGCTCGGTATGGAGGAGGCGCTGCCGGGGGATTGGGAGGGCCTGCACGCGCAATATCTGGCGCTTGTCGGACCTCTTCGGCGCTCCTCGACGGGGACTCAGTTGCAAGAGATTGCTGACGGGCTCGAAGGTTTCGCGCGGGAAATCCTCAATCATCTGGAACTCTTCGCGAAATCACGAAATCCAAGCGCCAATGAGTCTCAATCTGAGCGTCACAAACAGAATTCAAATACCGAACCATCAGAATCTGAACCTGCTTTCGAAAAAGACAGGGGTGCGGAGCACGAGGCAGATCCTCAGAGTTCGGCGGTCCTGAAAAGCAGGGAAGGTGCCGAAGATATTCCGGCCGCGGATCCAGCATCGCCGGCAGAGATCTCACGCTCCGGCCTCGGCACGCCGTTGCCGATGGTGCTCGAAGCCTGCCCGGATATTCTCGATTACATTCCGGGTCGCGAGGGGCAGGGCGGCGATCCCGCGGGCTCCCGCGCGCCTGTTTGGGGCGAATTCCTCAAGGCCGCGGAGCTGGTGCGGGCGATGCTCGGGATTTCGCCGGATGCCTGGCGCGATGCGGTGGAAACCATGGGGCAGGCGGATGCCGCGATCGTCGTCGCGGCTATCTTGCAGAAAGGCGACGAGGTGCGCTTCCCCGGCGGCTATCTGCGGGCGCTGACCGAGAAGAAGCGCGAAGGTCAGTTCTCCGTCGGGCCCATCCTCATGGCGCTGATCGGCACAAGGCTCAAGGCGATGCGCGGCGGGCGGGGGCAGCCGTGAGGAGCGTGGTCAGGCTGAAAGCGGGGCGCCTTGCAACAGGATTGTCGCCGAACCGTCATCGAGCTGTTGCGCAGGCATCCTAACGAGAGGTCAACGATAGATGGACCGAGGCCTGCCATGCTCGAAATACGGAACCTCACGCGGCGATTTGGCGACAAGAACGCCGTGGATGACGTATCCCTGACGGTGGAAAGGGGCAGTTTCGTTGGCGTGATCGGGCGCTCGGGCGCAGGCAAGTCGACCCTCCTGCGCATGGTCAACCGGCTGCAGGAACCTTCCTCGGGGGAGATCCATTGGAACGGCTTGCCGGTCACCGCGCTTTCGGGGCGGGCGCTTCGCCGCTGGCGGACCTCCTGCGCCATGATCTTCCAGCAATTCAACATCGTGGGGCGGCTTGATGTCCTCACCAATGTGCTGATGGGGCGCCTGCACGCCACCTCCATGACGCGCTCGATGCTGAAACTCTGGGCGGAAGATGACCGCGCCCTCGCGATCTCGGCGCTCGAGCAGTTCGATATCGCGAGCCTCGCGAGCCAGCGGGTGGAAACGCTGTCCGGCGGTCAGCAGCAGCGCGTGGCAATTGCCCGCGCGCTGGTGCAGGAGCCGGAACTGGTGCTCGCGGATGAGCCGATCGCTTCGCTCGACCCGCGCAACACCCGCATCGTGATGGATGCGTTGCAGCGGCTGAACAAGCATTTCGGCATCACGGTGATCTGCAACCTGCATGATCTCGATATCGCCAGGGATTATTGCGACCGCCTCGTGGGCATGGCGCAGGGGCGCATCGTGTTCGATGGCGCGCCGGAAACCCTGACCGAAGCGACCGCGCGCGAACTTTATGGCCTTGAGGCCGAGGACGCGATGAACGTGCTCCCACCCCCCGTGCCGGTTCGCCTCCCGGAACTGGCAGCCGTCGCCTGACCATACCCTTATCAGAAAAGGATCTGACCATGACGCTTCCCCGTCGTGCGGTGCTTGCCGCCGCCATTCTCAGCCTTGCCGTCCCCGCTTTCGCGCAGGATTGGAAGGCGAAATACCCGGAACTCGTCTACGCCACTGTGCCATCCGAGAACGCTTCGGGTGTGACCGAGCGTTTCGGCCCGTGGATGGAATATCTGTCGCGTGAACTCGGGGTGAAGGTGACCCTGCGCATCGCCGCGGATTATGCCGCGGTGATCGAGGGCCAGCGCGCCGGCACGATTCATATCGGCGATTACGGCCCCTCTTCCTATGTGCGTGCCCATACGGTCTCGAATGGCGGCGTCGACGCTTTCGCCACGATGCGCGCCTCGGACGGTTCGACCGGCTATTTCTCGGTCGCCTATACCCGCAAGGACGCGGCAGGCGCCAAGCTTGAGGATTTCAAGGGCAAGAACCTCTGTCTTGTCGATCCCAACTCGACCTCCGGCTTCAATGTGCCGATGTTCGCGATGAACAAGGCCAATATCGACCCCGCGAAATTCTTCGGCAAGGTCGTGAATGCCGGCAGCCATGAGAATGCGCTGATGGCGGTGCTGCAGGGAACCTGCGATGTCGCGTTCAACTGGTGGAACTCGGACGACGATTCCAACCTCACCCGCATGGCCAACAAGGGCATGGTGAAGAAGGAAGACTTCAAGATCGTCTTCCGTTCGGAGAAGATCCCCGGCTCGCCCTATGCCGTTCTGACCAGCCTTCCGGCTGACCTCAAGGCTGCCATCGCGAAAGCCTTCTTCGATGCGCCGGGCAAGGCGCCGGAGGCCTTCAAGCGCCTTTCGGACGGCAAGTCGGCGGGGTTCGCGCCGGTGAAGCACTCCGATTACAAGGTCACGGAAGACCTTCAGAAATTCGTCGATTCGCTGCGCAAGAAGGGCTCATGACGCGCCGCATTGAGCCGCTAGATGCCGGGGTTCGCCCCCGGCCTTTTTCATGAGCTGCCGATTCCCGACCTTCGCGAGCACATCCATGGCCACGGCTGTCACCCGCCTACCCGATCACCAGATCGCGCCGTATCTCGCCGCCTATGATCGCGAGCAGGCCGCGAAAAGCCGCGCCGGCCTGTTCGGGCTCGCCCTATTGCTTGTGCTTATCCTTGTCGCGAGCCATGTCGCGGAGGTCGAGCCGGCAAAATTCGCGGCGAATATCCATCAATTCACGAGCTACATCGCTCGCATTTTCTACCTCGATAACGGGCAGTTTGTACTCACCGACCCGGCCGAATGGTTCTGGGGTTGGAGGAAATGGCTCGTCCATATCGGCGATACGCTGCTCATCGCTTATCTTGGCACATTGCTGGGGGCTATCGCGGCGTTTCTCGTCTGTTTCGCCGCCTCCTCGAATCTCGCGCGCAATCCGGCGAGCCGCTTCGTGGCCCGCCGCCTGCTCGAATTCTGCCGCACCGTGCCGGAACTGGTTTTCGCGCTTGTTTTCGTTGTCGCCTTCGGGCTCGGGCCCATGCCCGGCGTTCTGGCCATCGCGATCCATACCTTCGGCGCCTTGGGCAAGCTTTTTGCGGAAGTCGTCGAGAACATCGACATGAAGCCGGTGGATGGCGCCATCGCGACCGGCGCGGGCCGCTGGCAGGTGATCCGCTATGCCGTGGTGCCGCAGGTGCTCTCGAATTTCGCGAGCTACAGCCTTCTGCGCTTTGAGATCAACGTGCGCGGCGCCTCGGTGATGGGGTTTGTCGGGGCTGGCGGCATCGGCCAGGAGCTGATCGAGGCCGTGCGTAAATTCTACTATTCGGATGTCTCCGCGATCCTCCTGCTCATCATCGCCACCGTGATGGTGATCGACCTCGTGACGGAGCGCATCCGCCATCGCCTGATTGCCGGGGAGGCGCGCCGATGAACCCGAAAGCCTCGCTTCTGGACCGCGACAGCGCAAGGCGGAACCATCCCGGCCTGATCCGGCCCTCGCCGAAGACCCGCATCGTCACAACCCTTGTTCTCGCCGCGATGCTCGCGCTTGCCCTTTTCGCGCTGGCGCGGCTTGAGTTTTCCTTCGCCCGCATCGGCAATGGGCTGGGTCAGCTCGCGACCTTTCTGGGCCTGATGCTGCCACCCTCGGCGGGCGGACATGCCGGCCTGTTCCTGAAATCGCTGGGTGAAACGGTCGCGATCGCCTTTCTCGGCACCTTGCTGGCGGCAACCATCGCGCTGCCCCTGGGTTTCATGGCGGCGCAGGGCATGATCGGCGGCCGGGCGACGCGTTTCCTCACGCGGCGCTTCTCGGATACGATCCGGGGCGTCGATACGCTCATCTGGGCGCTGATCTGGATCAATGTGGTGGGGCTCGGGCCCTTCGCTGGGGTGCTGGCGATCATGACCAGCGATATCGGCTCCTTCACGAAGCTCTTCTCCGAGGCCGTGGAGGCGATTGATCGCAAGCCGGCGGAAGGCGTGACCTCCACGGGCGGCAACCGCCTGCATGTGATGCGTTTTGGGGTACTGCCGCAGGTAATGCCGGTGCTGATCAGCCAGACGCTCTATTATTTCGAATCCAATACCCGCTCCGCCACCATCATCGGCATTGTCGGGGCAGGGGGGATCGGGCTGCATCTCGCGGAGATGATCCGCACCTTCGAATGGGATCGCGTGGCCTTCATCATCCTGCTGATTCTCGCGGCCGTGGCCGTGATCGATTTCGTCTCGTCGCGCCTGCGCATCCGCCTCATCGGCGCGCGGCGTGTGGAAGCCTGAGACTCTGTCATCCAAGTGTCACCGGAGCATCATCCGGGCGTCATCGCCAGGGTGGAAGAGACGGCATCCTGAATGAGCGGATGACAGACATGCCCGATACCGAGGCCGCGAGGCCTAATCTTGATTGCCGTGCCGTGACGATGGCGCTTCTGGCCCGCGCGGAGTGTGAAGAACTCTCCCGCCCCCTCGAGGTATTCTGGCCGGATCTCGCCTTCACGATGGTTCGCGCCCCGGAAACCGGCCTCGTGATGCTCCGCGGGCGGATGGGCGGCGACGGCGCGCCCTTCAATCTCGGCGAAGCGACCGTGACCCGCGCCGTGGTGGAACTTCAAACCGGCGAACGCGGCTACGCCCAGCGCCTTGGCCGCGATATTTCCGGCGTGAAAAAGGCTGCGATCATCGAGGCGCTGGCGCAGCGGGACGCGGATCGCCCGCTTGTGGAACGCAACGTGCTGGTGCCGATCCGGCAGCGTCTGGCGGAGGAGGCAAGCCGGAAACGCGCCGAAACCGCTGCCACGCGCGTCGATTTCTTCACACTCGTGCGCGCGGAGGGCTGAGATGAGCCTCGCTGGTCTTCAAAATCCCGTTCTTGACCAGCAGGCGACCTTCCGCGCCGTGATGCAGGCGCTCGCCGAACCCGGCCACGCCGTGCCTGCCGGGGCTGTTGCGGGGGAAGCCTCCCCGCTTGGCCCGGTCGCCCGCGCCATCGCGCTGAGCCTGCTCGATTTCGAGGTGCAATTCCATTTGTCCCCGAGCCTCGCATCGGCTGAAGGCGACCTCACCTTCCATACCGGCTCGCGGCGCGCTGCCCGGCCTGATGAGGCGGAATTCGCCTTTCTCGATCTTCGCCACGATGCGCTGGATCTCGCCTCCTTCGCGCAGGGCACCCCGGAATACCCGGATCGATCGACCACGCTGGTCTTGCGTGTTGAGAGCTTCGCGGAGGGAAACCCGCTGACCCTCGCCGGGCCGGGGATTCCCGGTTCGCGCAAGTGCCGGATCGCCGGCCTGCCGGTTGATTTCGCCGCGCAATGGGGCGCGAACGCAGCCCGCTCGCCGCTGGGCGTCGATCTCATCTTCACGACCAGCGAGGCCGTTCTCGGCCTGCCGCGCTCCACGCGGATCATCGAGGAGGCGCGCTGATGTATGTTGCTGTGAAAGGTGGCGAGCGCGCCATCGCCAATGCCCATCGCCTGCTCGAACACGAACGGCGCGGTGATCGGAGCGTGCCGGAAATCGGCACGGCGCAGATCGAGCAGCAGCTCAGCCTCGCGGTTGACCGCGTGATGAGCGAGGGCTCGCTTTACGATCGCGCCCTCGCTGCGCTTGCGATCAAGCAGGCGCGCGGAGACCTCATCGAGGCGATTTTCCTCATCCGAGCCTATCGCACCACCCTGCCGCGCTTCGGCTTCTCCGTGCCGCTGGATACGGCGGCGATGGCCATCCGCCGGCGCATCTCCTCGACCTACAAGGATCTGCCGGGCGGGCAGGTTCTGGGGCCGACCTTCGACTACACCCATCGCCTGCTTGATTTCGCGCTGGCGGCGGAAGGGGAGCCGGAGGCGCCTGCCACGGCGCCGGTGGATACGGAGCTGCGTTTTCCGCGCGTCACGGATCTCATCGCCGAGGATGATCTCATCGAGCGCAACCCGCCGGCTGATCCGGCTGGGCCCGTGGGCGATCTCACCCGCGAACCGCTGGCGTTTCCGGCGGAGCGCGACCTCAGGCTCCAGAACCTCGCGCGCGGCGACGAGGGGTTCCTGCTCGCCCTCGGCTATTCGACCCAGCGCGGCTATGGCCGCAACCACCCTTTCGTGGGGGAAATCCGCATGGGCGAGGTGGAGGTCGAGTTCGAGATCCCGGAACTGGGCATCACCGTGTCGCTCGGCGCGGTGACGCTGACCGAATGCCAGATGGTGAACCAGTTCAAGGGCTCGCTCACCGAGCCCGCGAAGTTCACGCGCGGCTATGGCCTTTCCTTCGGCCATTGCGAGCGTCGGGCCATGTCGATGTCGCTGGTCGATCGCGCCCTGCGCGCGGACGAGCTGGGCGAGGAGCGCACCAGCCCCGCGCAGGACGAGGAATTCGTCCTCTCGCATTCCGACAACATCCAGGCGACCGGCTTTGTCGAGCACCTGAAGCTGCCGCATTACGTCGATTTCCAGGCCGAACTCGCCTTGCTCCGGCAGATGCGCCGCGAACACGAAGCACGTCAGAACACCTACCCGGAGGCCGCGGAATGAGCCGGACAGCGGAAAACTATCGCGGATACAACTTCGCCTATCTCGACGAGCAGACGAAACGGATGATCCGCCGCGCGATCCTGAAAGCGATCGCCATACCCGGCTATCAGGTGCCCTTCGCCAGCCGCGAAATGCCCATGCCCTATGGCTGGGGCACGGGCGGCGTGCAGGTGACGGCGGCGATCCTCGGCCCCTCCGATGTACTCAAGGTGATAGACCAGGGCGCGGATGACACCACCAACGCGGTTTCGATCCGCCAGTTCTTCGAGAAGACGGCCGGCGTGGAAACCACTACCGAAACCGGGAAGGCGAGCGTCATCCAGACGCGTCACCGTATTCCCGAGGCGAAGCTTCAGGCCAACCAGGTGCTCGTCTATCAGGTGCCGATCCCCGAGCCCCTGCGCTTCCTGGAGCCGCGCGAAACCGAGACCCGCACCCTCCATGCCCTCGCCGAATATGGCCTGATGCATGTGCGTCTCTACGAGGATATCGCCCAGCACGGCCATATCGCGAAGACCTATGCCTATCCGGTGCTGGTGGCGGATCGCTACGTGATGGACCCTTCGCCCATCCCGAAATTCGACAATCCGAAGATGCATGAAAGCGCGGCGCTTCAGCTTTTCGGCGCCGGCCGGGAGAAGCGGATCTACGCCGTTCCGCCACATACCAAGGTCGTGAGCCTCGATTTCGAGGACCACCCCTTCGAGGCGACGAAATTCGAGCAGCCCTGCGCGCTTTGCGGCGCGAAGGACAGCTATCTCGACGAGGTGATCACCGATGATCGCGGCGGACGGATGTTCGTCTGCTCCGACACCCATCATTGCGAAACCCGCCGCTGCGAGGGCCATCTCGGCCCGCTCGGCATGCCCGTGACGGAGGCTGCGGAATGAACCCGCTTCTCGTGGCCGAAGGCCTTTCGAAATTCTATGGCGCGCGTATCGGCTGCCGCGATGTGCGCTTCGCGCTCGAACCCGGCGAGGTGCTCGCCATCGTGGGCGAATCCGGTTCGGGCAAGACAACGCTGCTCAACCTGCTTTCGGGCCAGCTCGCGCCCGATTCCGGCGCGGTGCGCTATCGCCTGCGCGACGGGCGGACGAAGAACCTGCTCGATCTCAGCGAGGCCGAAAGGCGGCTTCTCGCGCGCACCGATTGGGGTTTCGTGCATCAGGATGCGCGCAACGGCCTGAGGATGGGCGTATCCGCCGGCGGCAATATCGGCGAGCGCCTGATGGGCGTGGGCGACCGGCATTACGGGCGCATCCGCGAGAACGCGATGGCATGGCTTGGCCGTGTCGAGATCGATACGGGCCGCATCGACGACAAGCCGACGCAATTCTCCGGCGGCATGCGCCAGCGCTTGCAGATCGCCCGCAATCTCGTGACGCATCCGCGTCTCGTTTTCATGGACGAGCCGACCGGCGGTCTTGATGTCTCGGTTCAGGCGCGCCTGCTCGATCTCATCCGCGGTCTCGTGGCCGATCTCGGCCTCGCGGTGGTGCTGGTCACGCATGACCTCGCCGTCGCGCGCCTTCTCTCGCATCGCATCCTCGTCATGAAGGACGGCCATGTGATCGAGGCGGGGCTGACGGACCGCGTACTCGACGATCCGCAGGAAGCCTACACGCAGCTGCTCGTTTCGTCCGTTCTCGCGGCATGAGGCCTAAGATGAACCCCGTTTTGCAAGTCTCCGGCCTTTCCAAGGCCTTTCATCTCCACCTTCATGGCGGCACGCGCCTGCCGGTGGTTGAGGGCGTTGATTTCGTTGTCCATCAAGGCGAATGCGTGGTGCTCGGCGGGCCTTCCGGCGCGGGAAAATCCTCGATCCTCAAGGCGATCTACGGCAATTATCTCGCCAGTTCCGGCGCGATCATCCTCGATGACGGCGAAGCGCCGGTCGATGTGGTGACGGCTTCGCCCGGCGCTATCATCGCCTTGCGCCGGCACATGATGGGCTATGTCAGCCAGTTCCTGCGCGTCATTCCACGGGTGCCGGCGATCGAGATCGTCGCCGAAGCCGCCCGCGCCTCGGGGTTTTCGCCGGATGAAGCGGGCGGGCGCGCGGGTCGGCTTCTCGCGCATCTCAACCTTCCCGAACGGCTCTGGAACCTGCCGCCCGCGACCTTCTCGGGCGGCGAGCAGCAGCGCGTGAATATCGCGCGTGGTTTTGCGGGCGACCACCGTTTCCTGATCCTCGATGAGCCCACGGCCTCGCTGGATGCGGCCAACCGCGAGGCGGTGATCGCGCTCATCGCTGAAAGGAAGGCGGTCGGCACGGCCTTCCTCGGCATTTTCCACGATGCGGAGGTGCGCGAGCGCGTGGCGGACCGCACCATCGACGTCACCCGGTTCTCCCCGGTTCGGGAGATTGCCGCATGAGCGCCGAGATCCAGCCCATCCGCAAGACGAAACTCTCCGAGACGCCGCTCGTCCATCCGAGCGCGGAGATCCGTAACACGGTCCTCGGCCGCTATACCGAGATTTACGAGCGCTGCACGATCAGCGACAGCGCGATCGGCGATTATTCGTATGTCGTGCGCGATGGCGAGATCTGGTGCGCCACGATCGGCAAGTTCGTGAACATCGCCTCGCATGCGCGCATCAACGCCCCGAACCACCCGACCTGGCGCGCGACACTCCACCACTTCACCTATCGCGCCGAGAATTACTGGCCGGATGCCGAAGCCGAGGCGGATTTCTTCGATTGGCGGCGTCAGCACGCCGTGACCATCGGCCACGATGTCTGGCTCGGCCACGGCGTCACGATCCTGCCGGGCGTGACCATCGGCAACGGGGCGGTGATCGGCGCCGGCGCGGTCGTGAGCCGGGATGTCGAGGCCTACACCATCGTGGCCGGCGTGCCGGCGAAACCCGTCCGCCGCCGCTTCCCCGAGGAGATTGCCGCCCGTCTCGAGGCGCTGGCCTGGTGGGACTGGAGCCATGCCCGCCTGCGCGCCGCGCTCGAGGATTTCCGCACGCTTTCGGTCGAGACCTTTCTCGATCGCCACGAAAACCAACCCCGCGAGGTTCCATGATGAGCGAAACGCTCGTTCTTTCGAATGCCGAGATCGTCACGGCGGATCAGCAGTTCCGCGGTTATGTCGTGGTGCAGGATGGCCGCATCGCGGAGATCGGCGAAGGCCGCCCGCCCGAAAAGGGCATCGACCTTGACGGCGACTTCCTGCTGCCGGGGCTTGTGGAACTGCACACGGACCATCTCGAAGTGCATTTCATGCCACGCCCGAAGGTGGAATGGCCGGCCATTTCCGCCGTGCTCGCGCATGATGCGCAGGTGATCGGTTCCGGCATCACCACCGTTTTCGACGCCCTGCGCGTCGGCAATGATTACGACGACGAGAAATTCGGCGCGCGCATGAAGAAGCTCGCCGAGGCCATCGCCGCCGCGAAGGGGCAGGGGCTCACCCGCGCCGAGCATTTCGTGCATCTGCGCTGCGAGATTTCCTGCGCGGATGCCGTCGAGGAGATGCAGCCTTTCCTGACCGATCCGCAGCTCAAGCTCGTCTCGGTGATGGATCATACGCCCGGCCAGCGGCAATTCACCGATGTTTCCAAGTGGAAAACCTATTACGCGGGAAAGCGCGGCGCGAGCGAGGCGGAAATGAACGAACGCATTGTTCGCCGCCGCGCCATCCACGAACAATATGCCGAGATCAACCGCCGCGAAATCGTCCGCCTTTGCCGGAGCCATGGCGTCACGCTCGCGAGCCATGACGATGCGACCGTGGGTCATGTGCAGGAGGCCGTGGCGGATGGCATGCATATCGCCGAGTTTCCGACCACGCTCGAAGCCGCGCAGGCCTCGCACGAGGCCGGACTCAAGGTGCTGATGGGCGCGCCGAATGTGGTGCGCGGGGGCTCGCATTCCGGCAATGTCAGTGCACGCACGCTGGCCGAGAACGGCGTGCTCGATGTCCTCTCCTCCGATTACGTGCCCACAAGCCTGCTGATGGGCGCCTTCGCGCTGGGGCATGTTCCGGGCATCGGCGGCTTGCCGGGCGCCATCCGTCTCGTGAGCAAGAACCCGGCCGAGGCATCCGGCCTTGCCGATCGCGGCGAGATCGCCTCGGGGAAGCGCGCGGATCTCATCCGGGTTGATGCGGCCTCCGGCCAGCCGGTTCTGCGCGCGGCCTGGCGCGAGGGATCGCGCGTCTCATGAGCGCGCCGGGGTTTTTCGTCGCCGTGGTCGGTCCGAGCGGCGCCGGCAAGGATAGCATCCTCGCGCGGCTTGAAACGGTGCTGCCGCCGGCACGATTTGCCTTTCCCCGGCGCATCATTTCGCGCATCGCGGATGGCAGCGAGGCCAGCACCTTTCTCGCGGCGAGCGCATTTCCTGCTGCGCGCGCGCGCGGCGATTTCCTCATCGACTGGGAAGCCCATGGCCTGTGCTATGCGATTCCGGCGAGCACGCGCGGTGAACTCGATGAGGGGCGGCATGTCATCGCCAATCTCTCGCGTTCCGTGCTTCCGGTGCTGCGGATGAAGGGAATTCGTGTGTTTGTGGTGCATGTCACGGCGCGGGCGGAGGTGCTGGAGCAGCGCCTGCGTCTGCGCGGCAGGGAGTTCGACGCGGATCAGCGCGCCCGGCTCGCCCGCGGCGAAGCACTGGACCGGGAGGTTGAAGCCGATCTGCGCATCGAGAATAACGGCTCGCTCGACAGTGCCGTGAGTGCCCTGGTTGCGGCGCTGGCGCCGCTTGTGGCGCAGGAGCGCCGATCCGCATGAACCCCGAGCCGCGCTATGCAATCTATCTCGCGCCGGAGCCGCAGGAGAAGCTCTGGCAATTCGGCTCGGCATGGCTGGGGTATGATGCCGCCTCGCGGGCGGATGTGAAGCAGCCGGCACTTCAGGGCATTCCGTCGGATGTTCTTCGCGAAGCGACGGCGCATCCCCGCCTCTACGGGCTGCATGTCACGCTGAAGGCGCCGTTCAGGCTTGCCGAAGGCATCGGGGTGGATGCGCTGGAACGGGCGGTGGCGGAACTTGCGCGCCGGCACGCGCCGATTGGCCCCTTCTCGCTCGCGCTTGAAGCGCGACAGGCGGGCGAAGACGCGGTTTTCCTTTGCCTCGTGCCCGCGCCGATGCAGCCGACTTTGCACCGGCTTGAGGCGGAAGCGGTGATCACGCTCGACCCTTTGCGCGCGCCTCTCACACCCGGTGAAATCGCCCGGCGTAGGCCGGATCGCCTCACGCGCAGGGAGCGCGCCCATCTCGAGCGCTATGGATATCCGTATGTGCTCGATTGCTTTCGCCCGCATCTCTCGCTCACCGGCCCCATCGCGGCGGATTCGCCGTTGCGCCCGGCTCTGGCCGATTATCTGACGGCGGAGCCGGCCATGATGCAGCTTTCCGTTCTGTCCTTGCTGCTTTTCGAGCAACCCGAGGCGGGTGCGCGGTTTCACATCCGCCAGCGATATCGCCTTGGCGGCGAGGCGGATGAATAGGCTGAGCAAGAAGGAAGCTATATCCCTTTCTGCATGTAGACGCGCCGGAAATTGTTTTCGGTTGCCCGGTATATTTCCTTGTACCCAAGCTTCTCATAGAGCGTGATGTTTTCCGTCATCGCTTCGTTTGTGTAGAGCTTGATGGCGTTTACGCCCATTTCGCGCGCCTTTTCTTCCAAGAAAGTCATGAGCCGGCGACCAAAACCACGGTGCTGATGGGCGGGGCTGACGGCAATGTTATCGAGAAGAAGCACATCCTGCTCCCGAACAAGAACGAGGAGCCCGGCAACCTGTCCTTGAGCTTCGAGCACATGCACCAAATGCCGCGCGATCAAGGCTTCGTAATTATCGAGCATGGGGCCGGGCGCCCGGCCTATTCGTGAAATATAAGGCGTGTAGGCCGCTTCCACGATTGTCGTGATCGCCTCGATATCTTCAGGGGTTGCGGGCCGGATGGGGAATTCGTCTGGCGACATGATTTCGCGACCTTTCAGATGCGCGCTGCAAAGACGTTTCCTTCGACCTGGTTCTTAAACTATTTGACCAAGATCGATCGGCATGTGTCAAATACCAGTCATGAGAAGATCGGGCGCTTGCGTGGCGGCTGCGCCCGTTGCCGGACAGGGTTTTCGATGCTTTCGACCCGTTTGCGACAGATCGCCGACGCGCTGCCGCTGCGGCGCGGAATGCGCGTGCTGGAAATCGGCTGCGGTCCCGGCGCTCTGGCGCGGGCGATCGCGGCGCGCCTTGGAGATGGCTATGTGCTGGGGATCGACCGATCCGAAGCCGCGATCTCGAAAGCAGGCGCCCTGGTGGCTGGTGCGGGCGCCCGCCTCGAATTTCAATGCATCGCCATCGAGGATTTTCGATTGAGGGATAACGCGCCTCCTTTTGATCTCGCCATCGCCATTCGCGTCGGCGCTTTCGACGGAAGGCAACCGCGCGTCGCGGGTGAAGCACGGTTGCGTGTCTTCACGGCGCTGGCGCCGGGCGGGCGCTTCTTCATCGATGGCGGAGATCCGCTCAAGGAAGTGCCAAGGCCATGAACGGTGCAAGCATGCAAATCCCGCAGCAGAGAGAGACACTATCAATCGGCGTTCTCGCGCCGTTGCGCAGTCCGGGCTGGGCGGAGGCCGGGCGCAATCTTCTGGCGGGGTTGCGTCTGGCGGCCGAAGACATCAACACGGCCGGCGGGCTCGCGGGGCGACGACTGGAACTGCTGGTCCGGGATACGGCGGCTGACCCTGCGCTTGCCGTCGCCGCCGTCGACGAACTTGACGATCTGGGCGTGTGTGCCCTGGCAGGCGAGTATCTCAGCGTTGTCGCTGGCGCCGTGGCGGCGCGCGCGCATGCCCGCCATATCCCCTTTGTATGCTCCTCGGCGGTGATGGACGCGCTGACGGAGGAAACAACCGATTGGGTCGCGCGCATCGCGCCGGTGCAATCCCGGGGATGGCGTTTTTTCGCGCAATATCTCGTGGATGCGGGACATCGGCGGGTCGCCCTGCTGGCGCAGGAGAGCCGTTACTGGTTGGCGGGCGCGAAAATCCTTGAAGAATCGCTCCGCGCTTATGGTGGCGAAGTCTTCATGCTCGATGCCTCGCGCGATGCAGGGGATTTGGCGGAGGCCCTGGCCGCGACCGGCGCGCGCTGCGCGCTCCTGCTCGCCGGGTTCCCGGACCCGGTAATCGACCTCGTTCATGCGCTGCGCGGTGATCCGCGCTTCGAGAAAATGCTTCTCGGCGCGCCCGCGGGGCAGCCGGAACTGGCGAGCTGGCTGGAGCGGCTTGGCGCGCAAGGCACGGGCGTTCCGTTTCTTCGCTACATGCCGCCCGCGCTGACGCAAACGGGCATCCGGGCCCATCGGCGGCTTTCGGCGCAAATGCAGGGTGATCTGTCGTTTGTCGCGCTTGAGGGTTACGACACCCTGCTCGTGCTTTCGGAGATCATCCGCCGATGCGGGGCGGATCGTGCGGCTATCGCCGCGGGCTTCGGGAGATGTGAAGTCACGGGGACGCGGGGGAAGATCTCTTTCTCGCGCGTGCCCGGCGTGCCGGTCTGGCAATGGGCGTGGCCGGATATCCAGGTTGTCGCGCGCGCCGCCGACGATCCTGAAAGCTTCCTCGTGCTCGCGGAGCTTTCCGGGTCTTGAAGCAGGATATTCCGGCACGACGGCCATGCCCGGAATTCCGGCCCAATGGCGAGGCCTTCATGACCGCCGACATCACCATGCAGAAGGAGGGAGGCGGAACGCGCTATCGCGCGCCGGTGCGCCACAAATCCGATGCGGATCGCAGCAAGCACGAGGAAATGGGCTTCCATGGAGGCTGGGGGACCTGGCTCGCCCGCCGCCTGTGATCCGGCCTCACAACCCCGCCGCCTTGGTGAGGTTGACGCGGAAGCGTTCGCGCCGGCGCTGATAGCGGCGGGTCATTTCGGCGGAGGCATGGCCGAGCTGGCGTTGCGCATCGGCTTCATCGACCTCGGCGGATGAAGCAAGGCCGGCGCGCAGGGAATGTCCGCCAAACAGGGCGGCACGATCCTTCTCCGGCAGATCGGAACGGATGCCCGCCGCCAGCGCGGCCTGCTTGACAAGGCGGGCGATGTGCTTGTCATCGAGCCGCTCCGCTCCCACGCCGCCGTTCTTCTCCCGCACGCGGCGAAACACCGGCCCGTGCATGATGCGCGCGAGTTTCAGCCAGGTCTCCAGCGCATGAACGGGGCAGGAGCGCTCCGAGGAGCCGCGCCCGATCTCGATCTGCCGCCAGCCTGTCTTGCCGCGAATGCTCAGCAGGACGCCCTCCGCGACGATCTCGATCCAGCCGCCGGAATCGCCTGTCTGCTCCGGTCCGCAATCGAGGCCGGTGATTTCCGAACGCCTCAGGCCGCCCGCGAAGCCGATGAGCAGGATCGCGCGATCGCGATACCCCCGGAGGTTCTGCGGCAGGGTCGCGATCATCGCGAGAATATCCTCGGCGAGGAGCGCTTCCTTCTGGCGTGGCGGGCGGGCATGCTGGCGGCGGATGCCGGCCATGACATCGGCGATATGCCGGTCCTGCCGGGGCAGGGGCGTGCCGGCGGAAGCATAGGTGGTGGTGATCGCCGCGAGGCGTCGCTCGATGGTGGAAACGGCTGCCTTGGGCATGCCGTCGCCGGAGGCCGAGGCGGCGAGGAACAAGCCGACAATTTCCGGGCGCGGATCGTGGCTGTCGAAGCCTTTCCGGCGGCACCAGCGCGCGAATTGCGCCCAATCGGACGCATAGGCCTTGCGGGTATTGTCGCTTGAGCGCGCGGCGGCGTAATCACGCGCGGTCTGCGCGAGGCGAGCGAGGGCGGAGAGGGGAGCTGTTCCAGCAGGGTTGGGGAGGAGGGATGTACCCGCCGCCCGCTCGGTCTCGTCGGCGCTCATGTTTCAAACTCCGTCGGCTTCTGGTACAACAAGCTTATGAACCGGGACATCGCCATCGCCGAGATCGCCGCCCACGCCCATGCGCTCCGAGCACGTGGCGTGACCGCCGCGTATCTCTTCGGCTCGACGGCGCGCGGCGAGGCGCGGGCCGACAGCGATCTCGATGTGTTCATTGACATCGCCCCCGACGCCAAATTCTCGCTGCTCGATCTGGCGGGTGTGCATCGAGTCCTCAACGAGGAGATCGGTCGTAGGGTTGATGTGATGACGCGGGAGAGCCTCCACCCCAAGCTCAGGGCCGCCATCGAGCGTGAAGCCGTGCGCGTGTTCTGATGGGCCGCCGCCACGACGTTGTTCTGGAAGAGATCCTGCGGACGATTGATCTGGCGCAAAATGCAGTCTCCGGCATCGACAAGGCGGCGTTTGACAAGGATCTGTTCCGGCAGCTCGGTATCGAGCGAACACTGGAAATCATTTCTGAAGCCGTGCGCCACCTGCCGGACGAGATGCTGGCGATGCACCCCGATATCTGCTGGGCGGATGTGCGTGCGATCGGCAATGTCATCCGGCACGAATACTGGCGTATCGACCCAACCATCGTCTGGCGTATCGTCCTGGATGATCTGCCTGCCCTGCGCGCTGCCGTCGACGCGATGCTGAAGCGCGCGGGGACATGAGCCCTTCTTGGTGGATTGGGCGCAACCCGGCGAACCGGCTTGCCTCAGCGCGATCATTGTAACCCAGGCGATGGAGGTGCTCGTTCAGAGCTTGGTGGATGGCCGCCGTCTTGCTGACACCTTGGCGGCGCGCGAGTTCATCGGCGAGGACGACGGTGGCCGGATTTTTGATGTTGAGAGACACGAGAGGCCCCAAAAATCTACCATTTCCCCAAGATCTACCCCAAAAATCCGCCGCGTGTCAAAATGTCCGATAAGGCAAACTTATTGGACATAAATTGCAAGATACGGATACGGCGTTTATTCATCGAAAGAGTAGCATAACCGCCGTTATGGTGTAGGCTGAATCCATGGATTCGTCGGCACAACCCCTTTCCCCTGAACCGGAACGCGCCGTCGCACGTGCCTCCGGAGCGCGGCGGAAGCCGCGGCAAGGTAAAGGGCGTGACGCTGGTGATAACGCCTTGATGTTCCAGCCGCTTCCGCGCTGGGTGAATGCAGGCGATCATCGGGTGGCGGGGAGTTCCAGCCGGTCGAAAACGGCGGTCGGAGGCATCACCGGGCACGACGCCATCTCGGCCGGTGCCGCCCTTTTCGCGCTCGACCAGATTATCCGCGCCGAGCCTCCGTTTCTGGGGGCGTGGCGCATGCGGATCGCGCTTCAAGCCGCGGTTTCGGCTTCGCGCTTGCTGCGCGCCCGGGCCGATGAGGCTGAATTGCGCGACACCCTGCACCTCACCCGCGACGGCGACGAGCCGGGCCCGGCAGGGCGCGCGCATCTTCTGCTCAGGCGCCTTGCTCACAATCCGGTGCGGCTGGCCTTGGCGCAGCTGGAAGCGCTGGGAGCGCTGAGCAAGGGTGATGGCGTGGCTGAGTTGCTGGCGCTGCTCCGGGAGGATATCGCGCTTGCCGAATGGCTGGGATGGCATCGCCCCCTGCCGCTGCATCTGATGGCGGCCTATGATCCGGCAATCCGAGGCGATGCGGAGGGGCGGCGCATCCGCGTCGGCGCGCCAGGATGGGAGCAGATCCGCCATGCGGTTGCCGCGCGGGCCGCGATCGCGGCGCATCAGATGGCGGTAACGCTCGCCGGGCGTGCGGAAAAGCTGATCGCCGCCGCCGAGACCTTGCGTACGCGCGATGGCGAGGCGGGCCTTGCATTGATCCTTGGCGATGATTGCGTCGCGCCCTGGCGGATGGCGGGGGGGGAGGCCCGTGCCGCTTCCACCGGCATGGGCTCCGATCGCGCGGCGCGTCGCTTCTGCGAGAGCCTGCACGCGAAGGGCGCGTTGCGGCTCCTTACCCCGCGCCCGACCTTCCGACTCTATGGGCTTTGATGGAAGGCGCGGAGATGATATTCTTACGAATAGGTCATCGATCTAGATGGAGAAAGATATGAGCGCCAAGGCAAAGCTCTCCGCGAAGTTCCAGATCAGCATTCCCAAGGAAGTGCGCGAGGCGCAAGCCTGGAAGGCGGGCCAGGAGTTCGTGTTCATCCCCAAGGGCAAGGGGGTGATGGTCATGCCTGTGCCGGAATTGGCTGAACTCGCCGGCCTCGCGCGTGGTGCCGCTCAGACCGGCTACCGCGACCGCAATGACCGCTTCTGATGCGCGTCGTCGACACCTCTGCCTGGATCGAGTGGCTGCTCGACAATCCGCTCAAGGCCGAGTTGGCCTTGCATTGGCCATCACGGGAGGCGACGCTGGTGCCGACCCTTGTGCAGCATGAACTCACAAAATGGCTCTGCCGTGAGGCTTCAGAGGCGGCGGCCGATCAGGCCATCGCCTACACGATGCGGTGTCATGTCGTGGCGCTGGACACGCGGATCGCGCTTCGTGCAGCCGAACTCGCCGGGGCGCACAAGCTCGCGACCGCCGACGCGATCATCTATGCGACGGCTTTGGAGCATGGTGCCGGGCTTCTAACCTGCGACGCGCATTTTGAAGGGCTGCCGGGGGTTGAGTTCATCCGTAAGCCGGCAGGGTAAATCGCCATGGCGCGCGGCTCCAACCCGGAAACCCTCTCGCCGCTCGATACCGAACTTGGCGATCTGCCGCCCGAGCTGCGCTGGCGCGAATGGATGGGGCGTGTGGAGGCGGCGATCTTCGCCAGTGCCGTCCCCGTGTCGCGCGCGGCCTTGGCGCGGCTGGTGGGCGAGGCATGTGTGCTTGACGATCTGATCGCCGATATCCGCGACGAGTTGAAGACGCGGCCCTATGACCTCGTGGCCATCGCGGGCGGCTGGCAGCACCGCACCCGGCCGCGCTTCGTCGAGGCGATCCGCTCGGCGAGCCAATTGCCTGAACAGAAGCAGGTCGATCTCTCGAAGGCTGAAATGGAAGTGCTGGCGCTGATCGCCTATCGCCAACCCGTCAGTCGCGAGCGGCTCTGCGATCTCGCGGGCCGCAATGTCAGCCGCGATACCCTCGCCTGGCTCAAGCAGCAGGGCCTGATCGCCACCGGCCCGCGCCTCGCTCAACCCGGCGCGCCGGCAACCTATGTGACGACGGAGGCCTTCCTCGAGCGGTTCGGATTGAACACGATCGCGGATTTGCCGGAGGCAGGCGGAGAGGAGCGGACGGCCGGCGAAGCTCCGGCATGAATTCGCGCCGTTTCGCCGCGCCCTGAAGCGGAGCCCTGCCCGCGCGAGGCCGGGCAGGGGGTTGTCGTGATGCCATGGCTTTCTGGCTCAGCTTTCCAGGGCGACCTCGAACCCGCCATAGATCATGCGCTTGCCGTCGAAAGGCATGGTGTGGGCGCCGGGTTGCATTCGAGGGTCCTGCATCATCCGCGCCCAGCCTTCATCCCGCACCGCCTTGGACGGCCATACGAGCCAGGCGAACACCACCGTTTCATCGGCTTCTTTCTTCACCGCCATCGGGAAAGAGGTGAGCTTGCCGTCCGGCACATCGTCTCCCCAGCATTCCACGGATTTGAGCGCGCCGAATTCCTTCATGATCACGGCCATTTCGGCGGCGTGTTTGAGATAGGCTTCACGATTGGCTGTCGGCACGGCGGCAACGAATCCATCAATATAGGTCATGGTCTTTCTCCTCGGTGTGAAAGGTCAGGCGATCGCCCGCTCGATGGCGGCGATGTCGATGCGCTTCATCTGCTTCATGGCCGTGAAGGCCCGGTTGGCGCGTGCTGGATCAGGGAGGGAGATCGCGCGCAGCAGCTGCCTCGGCACGATCTGCCAGGAAAGGCCGAAACGATCCTTCACCCAGCCGCATTGCTCGGCCTCGGGAACGGCCGACAGGGCATCGGAGAGCCGCTCGACCTCTGCCTGCGTCTCCACAGGGATCATGAGGGAAATGGCCTCGTTGAACTTGAAATGCGGACCGCCGTTCAGGCCGAGAAACGGGCGGCCCATCAGGGTGAACTCAACGGTGAAGACCTGGCCGGACTTGCCGGAGGGGTAATCGCCGGGCGCCAGGTGGACGCTATCCACGCGGCTATCGGGGATGACCGAGGCATAGAAACGCGCGGCTTCCTCGGCATTGTCGTCAAACCACAGGCAGGGGGTGAGTGTTTGCATGAATTGATCTCCGCGAGTTACTCGTTGATTTCGGGCAAGACGAGTTTTTCGAGCTTTTGCAGCGAGTCCTGCCACCCAAGGTAACAGGACTCGGGCGGGAACCTGTCAGGAATGCCGCTCTGCTCGATGGCGAGCTCGGTTCCCACGCAAACCGTCTTCAGCGTGACCGCGACTTTCATCTCGCCCGCCAGTTCCGGATCGTCGAACCGCTCCGTGTAGACGAGCCGCTCTCCGGGCACGAGCTCGAGATAGGTCCCTTCGAAGGAATGGATCTGACCCGTGGTGAAGTTGCGGAACGACATGCGGTGAGTTCCGCCCGTTTTCGCCTCCAACGCATGGACCGTGCACAGAAACCCGTAAGGAGGAAGCCAGCTTGCAATGGCATCGGGCTCCAGAAACGCGCGGTAGATCTTCTCCGGCCGCGTCGCGAAGACGCGATGTAAACGCACGATTCCCGGCATGGCTTCCCCCATCGGTTAGTTCTGACTCTATGCCGCAGGCTCCGCCGGCGGCGCGCCGAACAGCATCCGGATGTAGCGGCTCAGATGATCGACGCTTTCCTCGGCGATGGCAGGCCCGCCGGAGCATTTGGCGAGAATGAAGGCGCCCTGCAGCACGGCCTGGGTGTGAAGCGCGAGGCTCGCTGCGCTCCAGCCCGTCATCGAGCCGTCCGGCGTCCATCCGCGCTTGCGCATCGCCTCGGCGATATCAGGCTCCAAGGTCGTGGCATGACCGGAGATCGAGGCATTGCAGGCCGCGCCGATCGCGGGGTGCTCGGCATAGACCTCCTGCACCATTGTTCCGACCAGGCAGGTGAACTCGGCCAGTTCGCCGCGCAGAATGTCGCGGCGGAACTGGATATAGGCGAGCAATCTCTCCATCGGGTCGTCAACACGATGATAGGGCGCTGCCGCGAAGAAGGCGCTCGTCGTCGCCGACCAATGCTCGGCCGCGGCGACGCCGAGGGCTTCCTTGCTGGCGAAATGGTGAAAGAAGGCGCCCTTGGTCACGCCCGCCGCCGTGCATAGGTCGTCCACCGTCGTGGCCGTGAATCCCTTTTCCCGGACCAGCTTCAGGGTGGCTGCCAATATCTTTTCTCGGGCTGTTCCGGTGCGGGCCATGACGATGATTCTCTGTTGCGATCATCAATACCAACTGGTCGGTATGTATGTCAATCGAAACTTCGCAACCGCCCACGATCCGCCAAGCGCTGGGCCCCAAGCGCTGGGCCCATGCCCTGATCCGCCGAGCCGGCGCCATGCTGCCTCGCGAACCGCCGGTGGGTCTGGGCGCGTTTCAGCATTGCGCGCTGTGCCGGTGCTTCCCGCCCCGCCACTACGCCCGTTTCTGCTTCTTCGGCCCGATGGTGGTGGGTTGAAGCACGCTGACGGTGTCGCTCGCGGGGAAAGTCTCCTTCAACGCCTTTTCGAGCTTGCTTTTCAGCGCGGCCTGTTCGGGGTCGGGCACGACATGCTTCTCGGGGTGCGTGTCCTTGAGGTCGAAGACCGATTCGACACCTTTGAGGGGTTTGCGTTTCATGATGCTCTCCCGGCACTGAACACTGTCTCGCCGACAGCGTTGGAGACAAACGAGCGTGTGATTGTTTGGTTCCGAAAAAGCTTCGCCATGCACCGCCTTCATGAATCCCGAGGTGGTTCAGCCTGGCCTGAAACCATGGGTCATGCTGCGCCATAGCCATTCGAACGGGCCGAATGCGTGCCGCCTTAGCCAGAGAAGGCTGGCGACGGCGAAGAGCGCGTAGATGCCTGATCCAATCAGGATTCCCGTGCTTGTACTGATCCTGCCCATCAGACCGAGGCCATAGCCATAGAACAGGAATCCGAGGACGAGCGAATAGAGCAGGTAGTTCGTGAAAGCCATGCGCCCGACCGCGCTGGACCAGCCAAGGAAAGGCCGCACGTGGTGCTGCCGGGCAAGCCAGGCGAAGAGCGCCGCATAGCCCAGCGCCACCAGCATGGAGCCGAGCGTGGCGTTGGCGAGCGCGCCGATTTTGCCGGGAAGAAGACAAAGCGCAAAACCGGCGGCTGTCAGAAGCAATCCCGCCAGCGCCACGCGTCGATCGGGGTGCGTGAAGAGGCGCGCCGCGCCCAGACGCCAGAGCACGGCGCCGAGCAGCAGGGTCGCGAGCGTGCGCGGAAGCTGGTAAAGGTGGAGCGGACCGAAGCGCAGGATTTCATCGATCCTGAACGACAGAACCGTGAGGTAATCGCCTCGGCCATATGCCGCCGCGGCCGCGTCGACATGGGCGGAAAGCGCGTCAAGGGGCGGCAGCCGGAAGGGCCGGAAAACCATCGGCAGCAGGATATAGAGCGCCAGGCAGGCGCATAGCGCGACGATCAGACCTCGCAGGCGCAGATGCAGCATTGGAACGAAAAGCAGGCCCGCAAGCGCGTATTCCGTCAGGATGTCGCCGTTCCAGAGCAGGAACAGGTGAACAAGCCCGAAAACGAGCAGGGCGAGCATGCGGCGATAGAGCATGCCGGTCCCCCTGCCGCGGGCGGCGAGGGAGTCGAACTGCATGGCCAGGCCGAAGCCGAGCAGCATGGTGAAAAGCATCAGGGTCTTGATGTGGATCGCGCCGAACAGCACCATACGGATGGCTTGATCCAGCCCCGATCCCGCGCCCGGCCTTATCCAATGCTCGAAGGCGGGAACGCGGAACATCATTTCCAGATTGGCCAGCAGGACACCGAACAGGGCTGCGCCACGCAGCATGTCGAGCGTCTCGATGCGCGTTCGGGTGCCCGAAGCGGAAACGGGGGCGGTGCGATCTGTCATCGTCGGTCCTTGGCTGTGCCCGGGATCAGTGCCAGGCTCCCGAATGGCGCGCGGCGCCGGCCAGCCTTTCCACCGGAAGGTGGCGCCGCGTCGGCGCCCGCGCCATTACGACACATGGGCTAGTACGCGGGCAGGCACGTTACCGGCCGGACGCTGCTCCCGGCGCGGATGCCGAAGTTGCGCGGAATCCTGCGGAATTCGCTGGCTGCAACCGAATGACGCGATCGGTCGCGGCCAGCGTCGAGGTGCGATGCGCGATCACGATCCGCGTCATGGGCAGGGCACGCACGGCCCTGTTGATCATGGCCTCGTTCTCGGGATCGAGATGACTGGTCGCCTCGTCGAGCAGCAGGATCGCGGGGCGGCGGTAGAGCGCGCGCGCGAGCACGATGCGCTGGCGCTGGCCACCCGAAAGAGAGCTGCCCATATCGCCCACCAGGGTTTCGTATCCCATCGGCATCGTGAGGATTTCGTCGTGAATCGCGGCGAGGCGGGCACAGCCGGTGAGATGTTCGATATCCGGCTCAGGATCGAAGGCGCAGATATTATCGGCGATCGAGCCGGCGAACAGACGGTCATCCTGCAGGACGCAGCCGATCCGGCGACGGTAAGCCGACATGGTCAGGGAGGAGACCGGGACATTGTCGACCAGAACCTGTCCCTCGCTCGGCTGGGCGAGACCCGCGAGGATCTTGAGCAAGGTCGTCTTGCCTGCTCCTGACGGGCCGGCAATGCCGACGCATTCGCCCGGCCTCACGTCAAAACTGAGATTGCTCAGGATATCGGGCTCGTTATCCGCATAACGGAAGCGGATGGCCCGCACGGAGAGGCTGGCAGCGCCACCGGATTTCCAGCCGGCGATGGGATTGTCCTGGCCTCCTTCGCTCCCTTCTGGCTCGGCAAGCGCGATATCGGCAATACGCTCGCCATGGAGGGAGAGCATCATGAATTGCTGCGCGGCATCGACGAGGCTGTTCATGCGCTGCGCGAACTGATCCTTGTAGGCCAGGAAGGCGATGAAGACGCCGACGGAGAAATCGGCTGCCACGACGCCGCGAATACCGAGATAGATGAGCAGGATCCGGTCGAGCCCGAAAATGACCTGTCCGGCGGCGTCGATGCCGGCATCGAGCTTGCCGACCCGCATCTGCGCATTGATGTGCTCGACCAGATGATTGATCCATGCGCCGCGGCGGCGCTCCTCAAGGTTGAGCACCTTGACGCTCGCGATGCCGCGCGCGGTTTCCATGAAATGGGTTTGCTGAAGCGCGGCGTGGACGATCGCATCCTCGGATTTCGCGCGATACAGCAGATGTGTCGCAACGCGAATGCCGATGAACAGCGAAACGCTGACAAGCGGGATGATGACCAGCCACCCCCCATAAAACGCCATCATGCCGAGGAGGGCGATGGACATGACGCCATCGAGCAGCGCGCTGATCGTGCTCGAGGTCAGGGTCTGCCTTGCGGTATCGAGCGAGCCGAACCGGGATACGACATCACCGACATGCCGCCTTTCGAAAAAGCCCATCGGCAGGCGGAGCAGATGATCGAACAGCGCGACTTTCCATTGCAGGACCAGGCTGCTGCCGAATTTGAGGGTGGCCCAGCTTCGCACAAGCGTCGCGGCGACCTGAAGAAAGAGAAGCACGGCGAGGCTGAGCGCGATCAGGGTCAGCAGATCGAGATCCGCGGCGACCACGACCTCGTCGAGCGCGATCTGGAACCCGATCGGCATGGCGATGATCGCAAGCTCGATCAGCAGGGAAATCGCGAGCACCTGAACGAGCGTGGGGGTGATGCCGCGCGTGCGGCGAATGAGATCGAAAAAGCCGATCCCGGTCCGCTCATCCTTCTGCTCGAAGGTGCTGGTGGGCCAGGCTTCAAGCGCGACGCCGGTGAAGCGGCGCGACACCTCGTCGAGCTTCACCACTTTCCGGCCCACGGCAGGATCATGGATCACGACCTCGCGCGCGCGTACTTCCGTGAGGACGACGAAATGATTGTGATTCCAGTGCAGGATGCACGGAAGGCGGAGCCCCGCGAGATCGCCGATATCAAGGCGCACGGCGCGTGTCGCGAGTTTCAGCTCCGCGCCCAGCCGGACGAGATCGCGCAGGGTCATGCCCTTGAGCGAGGCGTTGAAGCGCCGCCTGAGGCCGGGCAGATCCAGCGCATGGCCGTGACGTCCCGCGATCATCGCGAGGCAGGCGAGGCCGCATTCCGCGGCTTCGCTCTGGCGTATGACCGGCGTATCGGCGAAAAGGCCGCCGGTAATGCGCCGGGCGAGATCAGCGCCGGTCACGCGCGGCTCCTTCCGAGTTCGAGACGGATTCCTTCAGGCTGTAGAGCGGTTCGAAGATCCATTGATAGAGGGGGCGTGTCTCCGCCAGGATATGGGCTTCCGCGAGCATGCCGCTTTGCAGCGCTTCGGGCCGGCCATAGGCGGTGACGAAGGGCTGATCAGGCTGGACCGTGATGCGGTAGAGGGATGCGCCGCGCGCGCCTTCCGCCATGGCCACGTTGAGCTGGGTCACCTCTTCCGGGAGCAGGGTGGCGCGCGAGATCAGCGTGACACTCCCCGGATACTGGCCGAATTTCTGATAGGGAAAGGCCTGATAGCGCAGCAGGACGCGGGCCTCTTCGCGCACGAACCCGATCGCGGTGCTCGGCGCGAGCAATTGCACGACAAGCGGGCGATCCGCAGGGACGATGGTGAGCAGCGGTTTGCCCACGGTGACCGTCTGCCCGACCAGCGTCGAGATGCTCGTGATCCGCCCGTCGCGCGGCGCGACGATGCGCAGCTCGCGGCGCGCTTCGTTTTCGGAAATCTGCTGCTGGATATCGAGGATCTGGCGTCGGACTTCGGCGCGGCGCGTATCGGCTTGAAGATCGAAGCTCGCGAGCTGATTGCGCGCTTCCGCGAGCCGCATTTCCACCTGGATGCGCTCGCGCCGCAGGGCTTCGAGCTGGACACGGTAGCTGGTGAGGGTTTCCTGCCGCGTCTCGTGGTCGCGGGCGGTGGCCATGCCACGCTCGGCCAGATTGCGGATACGCTCGGTGGTGATTTCCATCTGCGCGGTGGTGCGCTCGGAAAGCTGGATCTGCGCATCGGCCTGGGCCAGTTCCCGCGTGCCGCGGGCGATCCTGTCCTGCAGCGCCAGCTTGTCGGTACGGTCGAGGTTGGCCTGGCGCTCGAGACCCAATTCCAGCTCTTCGCCCTTCCGCCTGAGAAGGGCGGTTACCGCGCTTTGCGTGTTGCCGAGCGATGTCGTGCTGTCCACGGAGAGGACATAGAGAATGTCACCCCGCTTCACGAGATCGCCGTCGCGGACGCGCAGCTCGGAGATCCAGCCGCTCTGGGGGGCGGAAAGCCGCGCCAACCCCTCCGCGGGCAGGACGACGCCCGTGACACGCACGCGCCGGGTGTAGTTCCCGAACACGAGCAGCAGGACAATCACCACGACAAAGAATAGCGACGCGATGGCAAAAGCCCTTCGCGATGGCGAGGCGTCGATCGACGGTTGACCGATCCAGGCGGTGCGCGCCGCTTCCATCGATTCGGGCCGGAACAGGGGCGGTCTGGTCGTCATCCCGTCAACTCAAGCACTAAAAGCGGCGCATGGCGCGCCGCTTTCATAGGAAGGACGCCGCGGGGTGGCAGCGGTCCTTTCACGCTCGCCTCGTGGATCAGAGGCTGATTCCGTTGCGGTAGTCCCAGCGGACAATCGAAGCGCCCTGCGAATTGGTGCAGCGGGTGACGGTCACATTCGGCTTCACGGTCACGGTGCAGGTCCAGGTCTGGCCGGCGCCGCCAGCCACCAGGTCCAGCGCGTTCATATCCAGTTCCTGGATCGCGCCGTCGGCGAAAGAGGTGTTGTTGGTCATTTCGTTTTCTCCAGTTTTTGGGGGGCTGTGCAGGTCTCGCCGCCCGGCCCGGAGACAACGCCTCCTGCGATCGCGGCAAGTTCAGCCTCCGTCAGGAGGTAAACGCCCAGGCTCTCGGCCTTGTCGTTGGGATGATCGGTCAATGCTCTTCTCCATTCCGGGCGCCGGTTCTCCGGCACCATGCGGCAACCAGCGAATCCGAAATGGCCCGCTGGAGCACACGATTCCCCGGTAGAGAAAAGCGTTCCCCGGAGGAACTAGTGCAAATCGACTAGTGCGCCGCCGGAGGAGGAAAGCTCCCTGAATTCAAAGGGGTTTACGAAGCAACTAAGTCATCTGTACTAGCCGAGGCGGGTAATGAACCAGCCACGACCTGCGATCGCTCACCTGTGCTAATCGATCCCGGGGGCAGAGTTTCTTATGAATCGGGACGGATCTGCCCTCCGTTGGTCATTTTTCTCGGAGGATTGGGTTCCTGAATAACAAGAATGGGAGAGAAAAAATGAAACATTCCAACATCATCGCGCTGACCGAGAACGACCTTGATGCCGTCAGCGGCGGCACGCTGACCTTCGGCAATGGCACCACTGGAGGGTATGGCTCCAACGGCGCTTTCGCGCGCGGCTCCGCGAGCTGGACGAACAGCAGCGGCTCGTTCTCCACCAGCGTATCGTTCAACTTCGATGGTGGCAGCGGCTTCAACAAGGTCTCCTTTACCTGGAGGTTCTGATTTTAGCAGGGCTTCCCGCCCCGCGATTCCTGCCTTTGCCTGCGAACCACGCATCCCATGCGATGCGTGGTTTTTTCTTGCGGGGACCTTGCCGGCCGCGCGCTGTGGCGTTCTGATGATGGCGGAACCTTTTTCTTTGCGTTCCCGCTCAGCAGAGACAAGGATAGTTTGTAGCAAAACTAATCGTAAATCCTGGCGGCACGCACCCGGAACAAGGTATCTATTCTGATTCCGTACTTGCATCGGGAAGAGCGTTGGAGGAAAGGTAGCGCCGTAAACAGGCTCGCCTTTCCTGCCTTCTCCCGCATTTCGACACCGGATGCTTCAGGGCATGGTCGCAGAAGGCCTGAAGACGAACAACCGGCCTTCCGGTCGGTAATCCGGCAGGGGAACCGAGATGAATTTCCACACACAAAAAGACCAGACAAACTCCAGGATCATCTCCAGCTTCGGCGATATCGAAGCCCTGCCGGACCGTGACATGCCGGTGGTGACGATGTTCAGCGGCGGGCTGGACAGCACCTATCTCCTTCTGCGCCTCCAACAGGCAGGCTTCCGCAATGTCGAGGCTGTCGCGGTCAATATGGGCGAGCCGATCGACGCGGCCGCGATGAGCGGGACCGCCGCGCGTTTCGGCGCGCGCTTCACCTATCTCGAAGCGCGCGATCTCTTCATCGAGAAGGCCGTCAAGCCCGCGATCCGCGCGCAGGCGAAGTATCATGGCATGTATCCGCTCAGCAGTTCGCTGAGCCGCCCGGTGATCGCGGAAACCGTTGTCCGCCATGCCTCGGCGCTCGGCTCCACCCTGCTGCTGCATACCGCCAATCTCTCGCAGAACAGCCTGCCGCGCCTCAACAACAGCATTGTCCGCTTCGGCTTCAAGGGCGCTTTCGGCAGCCCCTACGTCTATTCCGCGCTCTCGCGCGAGCGCAAGGCGGAAGCTCTCGCCGGAGCCGGCCTGAGCTTCATCGCCGATCGCCGGCTGAGTGGTGACGAAAACCTCTGGTGCCGCGAATTCGAATCCGGCCCGCTCGATGACCCCGAGGATTTCGTGATTCCCGAGGACAGTTTCCGCTGGACCCGCAAGGGCGAGCCTCCCGCGCCTGAAGAACTGGCGCTTCGCTTCGAAGATGGCGCGCTGGTCGCGGTCGATGGCAAGCCGGTCGCGCTCATCGACGCAATCGCCGCGCTCAACACGCGGGTCGGCAGGTTCGGTTTCGGTCGTTATGTCGGGCTCGAACATATCGCGAGCGGCGAGAAGGTGCTGGAGGTGCGCGAGGCGCCTGCCGCGATGATCATCATGGACGCCCTGCGCTTGCTCGAATGCGCCTCGCTGAGCGCCGAGGCGATCGCGCTCAAGCAGAAGCTGGAGCAGGATTGGGTGCAGGAAGCCATTGCCGGGCGTTGGGGCGGCAAGGTCCATGCCATGTGCGAGGCCGCGATCGCCTCGGCCCTCGAAGGTGTGGGCGGCTCCGTCACCTATATGCTCGATGCGCAGCGCTTCATGCCTCGCGCCATCGTCGCCGATCGGCCGGTCTATATCCGCGACCGCGATCTATGGGAGTACCAGAAGGCGAAATCCGGCTGCGCGGGCGCCATGACCGGCGGTGCCTGAATGACCGGCGGCGCCTGAGCCGCCGCACCGCCCGTTAATCACGGGGCGCGCCAGCTTTCCGGCCCCGACCAATCCAGCAGACGCTCGAAGCGGCGGGCATGGGCGAGCAGGCGTGCCTCCTCGCCGCGCCGCCCGACAAGCTGGACGCCAACGGGCAGGGAGTCGAACATTCCAACCGGCACGACGGCGACAGGGTGCCCCGTGAGCGAGAACGGGGCCGTGAGCCCGATCGTCGCCAGCGCATAGGGCACGCGCCGCCCCTCGATATCGATCATGCGCGCCCGCCCCCATTTCGGCGTGTCGAGATGCGGGTAGGCCGCCGTGGCCGAGACCGGCAGCACAAGCGTGTGATGGCTTTCCAGCAGGCGGTCGAGCGCCGCGCCCAGCGCCTCACGCTCTGCCAGCGCATCGGCGAGCAGCCGCGGCGAGCCCCAGAGACCACGCGCGATATCGCGCTGGATGGGCTTGGTGGCCGAACGGATCACGCCATAAGCCGCCATGGCCTTGCCGAGCCAGACGGGGATGGTCGCCGCGCCTTCGCTGCCGAGAATGCGCCCGTAAGCCCGCCAGGCGGCGCGGAAATCCCACGCCTCCGGCTGAATGGGGGCGATCGGCCAGCCCGCGCCTTCCAGCCGGGCGCGCAGATGGGCGAGCGCGGCTTTGGTGCGATGGCACAAGGGAAGACCGGGAAAATCCGTCCAGAGCGCGATGCGCAGATCCGCGCCTTCTTCCGGCAGGGGCGCGGCGCGCGGCGCGCCTTCGAGTGCCGCCAGCCCCGCGGCAAGGCAGGTAGTCGAGCGCCCGATCAGGCCGATACTCTGGAAGCGCGAGAGCGGATGGCCGGAGCCGGGAAGCGGCGGGATATGTCCGTCGAGCGGGAAGCGTCCCGCCGTGCATTTGAGCGCGGGAACGCCGCAGAAATGTGCAGGAATGCGTGTGGAGCCCGCGAGATCGCTCGCGAGGTCGATGTCCGAGAATCCCAGCGCGACCGCCGCGCCCCCGCCCCCGCTGCTGCCGCCGCTGGTGCGGCTCTCGTCCCAGGGATTGCTGGTGACGCCGAAAATCGGGCTTCGGCATTGCACATCACCCGCGAGCGGCGATGTGTTGGTCTTGCCGATGAGGATGCCGCCCGCGGCCCGGATGCGCGCGACCGCGGCGGCATCCTTCTCCGGCACGTGATCCTTGAGCGGCGGATAGCTCGCGGTGGAGCGCAGGCCGGCGGTCTCGAACGTATCCTTCACGCTGACGATCAGGCCGGAGAGCGGGCCTGATGCCGGTGTTTCGGCCATGGCCAGGGCCTCGGCGCGGTTCTCCGTCACGATGGCGTTGCAGCGCGGGTTGAAACGGTCGATCCGTGCGAAGGCTGTTTCGAGACGCTGGCGGATGGCCGGTTCGGGAACGGGGAAATCGGTCATGCTGCCTCCGTTTCAGGCTGGTCGGAGAAGGTCGCGCAGACGCGCGGCCACCGCCTCGGGCTGCGTATCGAGGAAGAAATGGTCGCCCTCGAACCAGTGGATCCCGCCGGGTCGCTCCGTCTCGGCGAGCCAGGGCGCGACCCGATCGGGCGGGACGATCGGATCGTTTGTGCCGGCAAAAACGTCTATCGGCTGGTCGAGCCGGATGCCCGCCCGGTAGGCATAGGTTTCCACGATGGCGAAATCGGCGCGGATCGCCGGCAGCACCAGCGCCATCAGCTCGGCATGGGCGAGAATGGCGGCGGGCGTGCCGTTATAGCGCCGGAGCTCCTCGATCAGCTCGGCATCCGGCAGGGTATGGAGCTGTTCGCGTGCCTGCCGGACGCTCGGCGCCTGACAGCCCGAGACGATGAGCCTTTCCGGCACCCTCAGGTGCATGAGCTTGCTAAAGCGCGCGAGTTCGAACGCCACCAGTGCGCCGAGGCTATGGCCGAAAAACGCGGCGGGCAGATCGCCCTCCCCCGCGATGACTTCCGCAAGCTGGCGCACGAGCGGGGCGAGGCGATCGATCGCCGGCTCGCCCATGCGCGTGCCGCGGCCGGGCAGCTGGATCGCGCAGACCTCGATTTCAGGCCCGAGCATCGGCTGCCAGTTGAGATAGGCGGCCGCGTTGCCGCCGGCATAGGGGAAACAGAAAAGGCGCAGCCGCGCCTTGGCCGTGGGACGGCGCAGGAGCCAGTTGCCCGTTCTCATGCCGGGCCGCTCCCGCAGGCGAGCTTTCCATCCACGAGTTTGACGATGCGGTCCGCCATGGCGAAATAGGCTTCGTCATGCGTGATCGCGATCACGGTCTTGCCGCGTGCCTTGAGTTCGGGAAGCAAGGTCTCGTAGAAGACGCGGCGGAAGGCGGGGTCCTGATCCGCCGCCCATTCGTCGAAGAGATAGATATCGCGATCCTCGAGATAGGCGGAAACCAGCGCGAGGCGCTTGCGCTGGCCCGTGGAAAGATCGAGCGTGGAGAAGGCGCCGTCGCGGATCGTGACCTTGTGATCCATTTTCAGCGCGGCGAGATAGCCGGCCGCGCGCGCCGCCGTGGCATCGTCTCCGGCATCCATGACCTGCTCGAACAGGTGGAAATCCGAGAAGACGGCCGAGAAATGCTGGCGATAGGCGTCGCGGTTGGCCTCCGTCACCTCGACGCCACGAAAGCGGATCGTGCCCGCCTCGGGCGTGAAAAGGCCGAGCAGGATCATCGCGAAGGTGGATTTGCCGCTGCCATTGCCGCCCACGAGGAACAGCGTCTCGCCCGGCGCGATCTCGAGATCGAGCGGGCCGAGCACGAAGCCCGGCTCGTCGCCCCCGCCGGAATAGCGGTGCCGGATGCCGGAAAAAGCAAGGATCGGCGCTCCGCTGGCCGGGAATAGCGCTTTGGCCGGTACCTCGGGCTCGATGCGCGCGAGATCGCCGCTGATCTGCTCGATGCGTCCGAGCGCGATCCCCGCCTGCCTTACGACGGGGAGAATGATGATCAGCTCCGTCACCGGGCGGATGAGGTAGAGCAGGATCAGCGTCACGGCGACGATTTCGCTGCTGGGGATCGCGAGCAGGCGCGGCAGGCCGAAGACAAAGGCGCCGATCACGACATAGAACAGGATATTCGCCGTGTTTGTCACCCGGATATAGGTGCGCATGCTCGCGACGAAATCGGTTTTCACGCCCTCCGTCACGGGGGCGATGACCTTTTCGAGAAAGCGCTCCGAACGCGCGCGGTTGAGCTGAAGCTCGCGGCTGCCTTCGATCAGTGCGCGGAAATGGGTGTAGAGCGTGTCGATCTGCTGGCGGACGGCGGCGAGGCGCGAGAGCGGCCGGCGCTCCGCCAGCCGGAACAGCGTGACCCCGGCGACGAGGATCGCGATGAAGACCAGGAACAGCTTCGGCGAAAGGCCGAGAAGATAGGCGAAACACGCGATCAGGATGACAAGATTGCCGATCATGATCGGCATGAACTGGAAGGCTGTCGTGAACGAATCCACGTCGCGCGTCAGGATGTTGAGGAGCGGCTGCCTGCCGAGCACCTGAAGCTTCGCCTGCGGGGTCGCGAGGATACGCCGGCTCAGCGTCATCCTCAGATGCGCGATCGAGAGCTGGTTGAGCTCAAGAAGCCGCGTTTCCGAATAGATCTTCGCCACGAGATGGATAAGACAGCAGGCGAAGAACAGCAGACCAAGCAACGCCTCGGGTTTTTCCGCCGCCAGCGCCCGGCTGATGAGAACCGCGATTCCCGCTGCCGAAAGGCCGCTGACCAGCCCCGCCAGCGTCGCCACCAGCACGCGCAGCCGGAACTGGCGGAAGAGATAGAGGAACAGGTTCATGGGCGCATCTTCCGGGTTTCAGGCCATCTGCCCCGCCGCGCCGCGCGCGACGAGATAGGGATAGGCGGGCGTCGTCAGCAGCACGCGCAGGCGGTTGAGGGCGGGATCGCCCGGATCGCGCCCGTAACCGCCCGCGCCCGAGGCGAGGATATCGGCCATGCGCGTCCGTCCGTCGCAGGCGGCGAAGACTTCCCTCACGCGCGGATCTGCCGGCTGCGGCGGCATGGGCAGGCGGGTCGGGCGGCTCGCCTCCTGATAGCGCGATTGCGGGTTGAGCACGAAATTCGTGGAGCTGCCTTGCGCGGGCATGAAGACCGTATCCAGGAACTGCGCCACGATCTCGCGCTGCGTCTTGCGCGGATGGCGTGAATCCCGCCGCTGCACATAGAACCAGAGCATCGGCGATTTCTCGACCAGCAGCAGGTTGCTTACCTGCCAGCGATCGAGATCACCCAGCGTTTCGTAGCGTGCCCGCGCTGCGCCTTGCGGCAGGTCGATTTCCCACTCGATCTGCCCGGAAAGCTTGTCGAACTGGTTGATGCAGGGCTGGAGCAGTTGCAGCCCGGCGCCATGGCAAAGATCGCGCAGGGTCTCGACCGTGTAGCTGAATTCCACGGGCTGGAGCAGCGAATCCGCGACGGCCGCCTCGGGCAGGTCGCGTTGATGCACGAGGAAGTCGCGCATCGAGTTCTGCACTTCGAATCCCGCGACCAGCTCCATGGTGATGGGCAGTTCGACATCCACCGCCGGCTTGCCATCCTGCCCGCCGAGGAGGCGGATCGCCTTCTGATACGCGGTGGTATGGGTGCGATGATAGTAATTATAGACCATCAATTCGAGGATGCCGTCCGGTTTCAGCCCGCGCGCGAGGGCGTTGAGCGGCACCGCCGGATCGGCGTTGTGATGGATGACGCCGGTGCAGATGACGTGATCGAAGCGCGCCTCGTGGCGCACTTCGTTGAGGCTCGCCTCCTCAAGCGTCAGGTTGGTGATGCCGAGCTGGGCGGCGATATCGCTGCACACTTCGAGCGAACGCGTCGAGACATCGGTGCCGAGCACGCGCGCCTGGGGGTATTTCAGCGCGGTCAGCACCGCCTGGTTGGTGCCGCAGCCGGCGACCCAGATCTCGCATTCGGGCGCCAGCCGCGCATGGGTGAAATCGCCGATCTCCTGATTGACGAAAGCCGGCCAGAAGGCGCCATCGCCCGCCTTCGGCAGCAGCAGCGGCAGCCATGGATAGTTGAACCGGCTGTAGAAATCACGGTTGAGGGCATCGACATCGCGCGCCGAGGTCGCCGCGCCGATGTTGAAGGAAACGGAATCACGCATGGGTGGCTTGCCTGCTGTCGTGGTTTGTCCGGTTGAGCGCCTCGGCGATGCGGGCGGCATGGACCGGTTCGAGGATGGAATAATGATCCGCCCGCAAGGTCGCGGCGTGGAAGGCGCCGGCCGCGACCTGACGCCATGTCCTCACCATCTCCTCGCGGATCGCGGCGGGGCGTTCGCGCCCGTCCGGCTCCTGCCCGGCCACGAAGAGCACGCTCTGCGCGACAAGGCGCTGGCGCGGCCGATAGCCCACGAGACTCCGGGAATTGCGCGCGCAGAGCGCGAGGATCTTGCGGATATAGGGGTGCGCGCCCGGATCCGGCCCTTCCGCGAGTTTCGGATCGAGCCTGCGACGCAGCTGCATTTCCGCGAGGAAGCTTTGCTTGAGCGCTTCGTCATCCTCGCGCAGCCGGTCGTCGAAGACGGGCGGATCGATCAGCACCAGCCGCGCGACGGTCGGCGATTCGCCGGTCAGAAGCCGGGCGATCTCATAGGCGATGGCGGCGCCGTAGGACCACCCCGCGAGGCGGATGTTCCCGGTGCGGGCGATATCGCGGATCCCCGCGAGATAGGCGCGCGCCGCCGCTTCGATCGTCCGGGGCGCGGCTGCGCCGCTCTCCAGATCCGGGTCCTCGATGCCATAGACCGCGCTGGCGGGATCGATCGCGCGCACGAGATCACGGTAGCATAGTAGATCCCCGCCCACGGGGTGGATGAGGAAGACGGGTTCTCCGCCGGCCCCCGCGCGTAGCAGGCGCACGCAATGGCCCGACGCGGCGCTTTCCTTCGATGCCCCGCCCGCCGCCGCCTCAAGCAGGTCGGCGAGCGAGAAATCCACCGGCAGCGCCGGCAGGGCGAGCCGGAGATCGAGGGCGGTATTGAGCGCATCGACAAGATCGAGCGCGGCGAGGGAATCGCCGCCAAGATCGTAGAAGGAGATGTCGCGCGCCGGGTCCGCCGTTCCGGTGAAGCGGGCGTAGATTTCGGCGATCACGGCCTCGGGCGCACGTCCTTGCGAGGCGGACGCAGCCTCCGTGATATGGCGCTCCGACAGGAGCTTGCCGATTTCCTCGGGTGGCAGCGGCGAGACGACGAGACGCGGCAGGCCGAGCGTGAGCGCGGTCTCGAGGATTTCCCAGCCTTCCTCCGTCGAGATCGCGTTGAGATCGGCGCGCGTGGCGAGATCGGCGAGTGCATTGCGCTGGCCGCCCAGCGCGGCGGACATGCCGATGCCCCGCCAGGCGGGCCAGTTGATGCTGATGACATCCGGCCCGCCCTCGCCCTTCGCCAGCGCGAGCGCGTCGAGGAAGGCATTCGCGGCGCTATAGCCATATTGTCCCGCGACCGGAATCAACGCCGAGAGCGAGGAGCACAGAATGATCGCGTCCTTGGTCAGCGGCGCGAGATGACGCATCAGCAGCCGCGCGCCCGTCACCTTCGCCGCCAGCGCCGCCTGGAGCATCGCCGGATTCTTGAGCGCGATCAGCCCGCCGCCGGCATCGCCCGCGGCATGGATGATGCCCGCGAGGGAGCCGAATTCCGCGCGGATCCGTTCGGCCAAGGCCGCTACGGCGGCCGGATCGGCGATGTCGCCGTCGATGCGGATGACGCGCGGATCGAGATCAGCCATACCCGCCCGGCGGGAAAAGGCGATGACCCGCCGCCCCGGCGCCTCAAGCAGACGGGTGATGATCGCGCGGCCGATTCCGCCTCCGCCGCCGGTGACGAGATAGACGCCATCCGGTCGCAGCCGCGAGGGCAGCGTCGCGGGAATTTCCACCCGCTGGAGCCCATGCTGCCAGATATGGCCGGCACGCAGGGCGAGTGGGCCTTCCGCCTCGAAGCCCTCTCTGCCTGCGAGGCAGGCCAGCATGGCGTCGTCCGGCGCTTCGGGCAGATCAATCAGGCGGAGACGGATCCGGGGATATTCGACGCGGATCGCGCGCATCGGCGCCGCGAGCATCTCCGCCCAGGCGCCCTCGCCCCGTTCGAAGGCGCCGTGCGTGAGCAATGTGAGATCAAGCGAACGCTTGCCGAAGGCCATCTCCCAGCCCTGAACCAGCACCATCAGCGTGGTGAAAAGCGCTTCGGCCCCTTCGCCATCCGGCTCGGGCAAGGGCAGGGTCTGCACGAGATGCATGTCTCCTTCGGCCGGGCAGTGGCGGCGCAAGAGATCCCCAACGGCTTGGGGATTGGCCGGTGGCGCGTCCGGGAGGCGGAATGTCCTGATACCGGGCGCGCGCAGGGCCGCCTCGATCGGGGCGATGGCGCCGTTCTCGCCGCCGCGCGGAATGCGCCGCAGGCGCGCCCAACCCGGCTGATGGAACCACGCGGCGCGTTCCTGCCGTGCGATGGCGGGCTTTCCGGCGCCTTGTCCGGCCTCGAGCCTGAATGGCGCGAGATCGAACGGATATTCCGGCATGTCCCAGGGAATCGGGGCATGGGGCGCTTTCGGCAGCAGATGGGCCGATCCCCCCTGAAGCCAGAAGGCGGCGATCTGCATCGGCGTACCGCCCGGCGGCTGCGCGCCTGCTTCCGCCGGGGCGCAGGCGGTGGGGGCCAGCCCCTGAAGCAGGGCGATGGCCTCGTCGGCGCTGGAAACGACAAGCGCGCCGCGCCAGGAATCATCCGAGGCATTGCGCAGGCACCAGGCGGCGACGCCCGCGAGATGATGCGGATTGTCCTCGAGATAGCCGGCAAGATGCTGTGCGAGCGCGCGGAGCGCGCTTTCGCTGCGCGCGCCGAGCAGCAGGCAATGATGCGCGTGGCGGATGGTGGCTGGCGCCGCCGGAGGGGCCTGCCCGAGAATGACATGGGCATTGGTACCGCCCATGCCGAAGCTGCTCACGCCGGCATAGGGGCGCGTGCGCGGCCATTCGAGGGCGCGGGTCGCGACCTTGAACGGCGTCGCGGCGAAGTCGATGCCCGGATTGGGCGCGTCATAGCCGAGGCTGGGCGGAATCACGCCGTGATAGCGCGCCAAAGCCGCGCGGATCAGCCCGGCGAGCCCCGCAGCGCTGCCCAGATGCCCGATCTGGCTCTTGAGCGCGCTGATCGCGCAGCTTCCGGGTTCGGTATGGGGGGCGAAAGCCTGCGTGAGCGCGGCGATCTCGATGGGATCGCCGAGGGCGGTCGCGGTGCCGTGGGTCTCGACATAGCCGATCTCGGCCGGCGAGATCGCGGCCCTCTCCATCGCCGCCGCGACGACCGCCGCCTGTCCGGCGACGGCGGGAGCGGTGAACGCTACCTTGGCGCGCCCGTCATTGTTGATGGCGCTGCCCTTGATGACGGCGAGAACGCGGTCCGAATCCGCCAGGGCGGCGGCGAGCGGTTTGAGCACGACCAGCGCGTAGCCATTGGCGGGAACGGTGCCGCCGGCCTTGTCCGAGAAGGGCCGGCAATGCCCGTCCTTCGAGAAGATATGGCCGGGCTGGTAGGCATAGCCTTCGAGCACGTCGGCGTTGATGGTCGCGCCGCCGACCACGCACAGATCCGCCTCGCCCGCGCGCAGTTGCGCCAGGGCGAGATGAACCCCCACGAGCGAGCTTGAACAGCCGGTCTGGACCGTGAAGGCCGGGCCGCGCAGATCGAGCAGATGGGCGATGCGCGTAGCGAGAAAGTCCTTCTCGTGCATCAGCGAGAGGTTGAACGGCGTCGTGCCCGGCGGACGGGCATAGCCACCGTCGAGCAGGTGATGGTGGTGGCTGTTCTCGCTGCTCGAAAGGATCAATCCCACGCGCGCATGGCTGCGGTCTCGCCAGTAGCCCGCATTTTGCAGCGCATGGACCGTTCCCATCAGCAAATGGCGCTGCTGCGGGTCCATCACCAGCGCGTCGGCGGCGCTGATCCCGAAATAGCTGGGGTCGAAATCGAAGACGCCTTCAAGGCTCGCGCTTGCCTTGACCCAGCCCTCACGATCGGCGTCGCCGACCGTGATCCCTGGCTCGCCCCTGCGCGTCCTATCCCAGAATTCGGCGGGTGAGTTGGCGCCCGGAAACCGCAAGGTCATGCCGACAAGCGCGACATCGCCCTCGGCGTTGCCGGCGGCGCCGGCCTCGCGCGCTGCCGGCAGCGCAACCGGGGCCTGCCCCGCGATGAAGGCGGCGAGATCGTCCAGCGTGGGATGCGCGAAGAAGTCGACAAGGTTGAGCCCTTCGAAACGCTGCTTCAGCCCGGCATGGATCTTCATCAGCGCGAGCGAACCGGCGCCGGCCTCGAAAAAATGCTGATCGTTCTCGATGGGATAGCCGAGAACCGCCTCGAAGGCGCGGCCGAGTTCGGCGGCGATCGCCTCGGCCTGCGTTTCCGCCGCCGGGACGGCGGCAGGGCGGACCGGCGAGAGGTCCGGCGTGTCGTCGAGACGTCGGCGCAGGGCGGCACGATCGACCTTGCCGTTCTCGTTGAGCGGCAGCGTATCAAGAACGCGGATGCGGCGCGGGACCATGAAATCAGGCAGGCGCGCGGCGAGATGCGCCCGCAGCATCGCTTCGAGCGCGCTCGCCTCCCCGGAGGCGGCGGGGAGCACGAATCCCGCCAGCGCCTGGCCGCCGCCCGCCTCCTCGCTCACCAGCACCGCCGCGCCGTGCACGCCTTCATGCGCCGCGAGCGCGGCTTCGACCTCGCCCAGCTCGATGCGATAGCCGTTGACTTTGACCTGATCGTCGAAGCGGCCGAGGAAAACCAATTCGCCATCCGCCCGGCGCATCACCTTGTCGCCCGTACGGTAGAGCCTTCCGGCGCCTCCCGCGAAGGGATCGGCGACGAAACGCGCGGCGGTAAGGTTCGGCCGGGCGAGATAGCCGTCGGCCAGCCCCGCGCCGCCGATATACAATTCGCCGGCTTCGTCCGTCGCGCAGGGTTCCATCTCCTCGTCGAGGATGTGGAGGGTAGTGTTGCGGATGGGGCGGCCGATCGGCACCGCCTCTTCCGGCGCAATCGCATCCGCCGCCGTGAAGAAGAAGGTCGAACAGCCGACCGTGGTTTCCGTCGGCCCGTATTCGTTGACGAAGGTGGCTTCCGGCAGCAGCGCGGCCCAGCGCGCCGCGAGCGCGCCAGCCCATTGCTCGCCGCCCACGACCAGCACATGCGGTGTCTGGCTTGGCGCGCGGCTTTCGGCATAGGCGATGGCGCTGGCGAGATGCGCGGGAGTGAGCTTGAAAAGGCGCGGTTCCGCCTCGAAAAGGGCGGCGACGATCGCCTCGATATCGTTGCCGTCCGGGCTGGGAAGATCCACCCGCCTGCCGGTGATGAGCGGCGCGACAAGGCTCGTGACCGTCGCGTCGAAATTGAGCGAGGTCGTCACCAATGCGGCGCGGATCGCGGGGAGGAAATAGGCGTCGCGCGCGTGGCACAGGTAATTGACCACCGCGCGATGGGGCAGCACCGTGCCTTTGGGCTGCCCGGTGGAACCGGATGTATAGATGACATAGGCCTCCCCCTTCGCTTTCATGGCATGCGGGAAGGGGCTGGCGGGCGCAGCGGCGAGGTCGGCCTCGGTTTCCGGCGTATCGATCAGCAATACCGGGCAAGGTGGCCGGGAGAGCGCGCCGCTCAGGCCAACACGCGAGACGATGAGCCGGAGCCCGGAATCGCGGATCATGAAATCGAGCCGTGCGGCGGGATAGGCGGGGTCGAGCGGGACATAGGCCGCGCCGGCTTTGAGGATCGCCAAAAGCGTGATGACCATTTCCGGCGAGCGGTCGAGCGCGATGCCGATGCGACCGCCCGGCCCGCCGGCGCGGGCCGCGATGAGATGGGCAAGCCTGTCGGAGGCTTCATCGAGCGCGCGATAGCTCAGGAGGCGGTCTCCGGCCTGCAGCGCGGGCGCGTCCGGCGTCCGGCGCGCCTGTTCGCGGAACAGGGTTTCGATGCGCGCATCCTCGGGAAAGGGCATGGCGGTCGCGTTGCGCTCCCGCATCACCGCCTCGCGCGCCTCGGCGAGGCAGGTGGCGAGCGTTTGGGCGAGCGGCGCCTCTGGCGTGCTTGAGGCCCGCGCGATCAGGTCGGCATAGGCGCGCGCGAGACAGGCGATTGTTTCAGCGCTGAAAAGCGAGCTGTCATATTCCACGAGGCCGGCGAGACGCGCGCCTTCGGCATGGAGGAAGAAGGTCAGCGGGAATTTGGCGTCGCAGCGCGTCACCCAGCGGAAACGGGTGTCGAGCCCTTCAAGGTGCAAACGGGTGTGATCGGTGTTCTCGAGCACGAACATCGCCTCGAAAAGCGGGCCCGTGACGCCCGCCTGCCGCTGGTCGTCGGAGATGTGATCATAGCCGACGAGGTGGTTTGCGCGCAGCGTTTGCGCGCTCTCTTCCGCCTTCTCCATCCATTGCGCGAGGCTCATGCCGGGGGAAGGCGCGTAACGCGCGACGAGCGTATTGACGAACATGCCCGCCGCCCGGTCGAAATCGCGATGCGGCCGGGTTCCGAAGGGCACGCCGAGGGCGATCCCGGGCTTGCCGGCGTGATGCGCGAGCAGCGCCGCGAAAAGCCCCGAGAGCAGCGAGAACGGCGAAATCGACCGCGCCGCGCAGGTGCGCTCGAAAGCCGAGGCAACCGCAGGAGGAAGATCGAAGGCGTGATAGCGCCCGCTCATGGCATGTGGGAGATAGGCCGTGCCCGCCCCGCGCGGAAGGTCGGCGAGGCTTTCGCGCCAGAAAGCGCGTTGGCGGATGTAATCGGGTGTCCCGGTCAATGCGCGCTGCCACTCGGCATAGGCGCCGTAGCCGTGCGCCGGCAGGGATTCGGGGAGGCTCGCGCCTGATTTCAGCGCGGCGTAATCTCGGCTGATCTCCTCGAGCAGGATATTGAGCGACCAGCCATCGACCGCGATATGATGGAGGCACAGCAGCAGGGTGACCTTGCCCGCGGCGCCCGCGACAAGGGCGCCGCGCATCAGTGGCGCCTCGGCGAGATCGAAGGGCCGGGCGAAGAAATCCTGCTCGAAGCGCTGCCGCGCGACGGGAGCGAGATCGCGGCGCAGATCGAGCCCCAGCGGGGCGGCGGGCATTTCCTCCGCCCAAACCGTACCTTCCGCCTCGCGATAGCGCGTGCGCAGCGCGCCGTGGCGTTTCACGAGCGCCTTAAGGGCACCCTCCAGCGCCGGGATATCCGGCATGGCATCAAGATCGAAGACGAGCGGGATCGAATAGGCGGTCGAGCCGGGCTGCATGGCCTGCGCAAGCCACAGGCGGCGCTGTTCGCCCGAGACTTCGTAACGCGTGGGCGAAACCGCCGGCAAGGCGGGGAGCGCCTGCGCCTCCCCCCCTTCCTTTTGCGCCTTGAGGCTGGCGGCGAGATCGGAAAGGCTGGCCGCCTCGATCACCGCCTTGAGCGGGACCGCGATCCCGAGCCGCGCCGAAAGCGTGTTGGCGAGCTGGCTCGCTTTCAGCGAATCGCCGCCGAGCGCGATGAACCCCGCCGAGGGGTCGAGCGCGGCGCGACCGAGGATCGTGGCGCAATCCGCAAGGATCGCGCCGGTGAAAGCGTTGAGCGCTGCCGGGCTCGCCTGCCCTTCCCCGCCTGGTAGCTCCATGCCGGAACCCGCGAGCGCGGCGCGATCCACCTTGCCATTGGCGTTGATCGGCAGGGAATCGAGCTGAAGGAAACGATGCGGAATCATCGCCGCCGGCAGGGTTTCGGCCAGATGCGCGCGCAGGGCCGCCTGCGTCGTTGCCGCCTTGAGGACGAGATAGGCGCAAAGATCGCCCGCCACCAGCGCGAGCGCCGCGTGACGGATGGCGGGATGCGCGAGCAGCGCCTGCTCGATCTCGCCGAGTTCGATGCGAAAGCCGCGCAGCTTGATCTGGTCGTCGATGCGCCCGGCATGATGGAGATTGCCGGTCTCGTCGAACCATCCGAGATCGCCGGTGCGGTAATAGAGCCGCGCGGTGCCGTCCGCTTCCCGAAGCGTGACGAATTTCTCCGCGGTAAGGTCGGGCCGGCCGATATAGCCGCCGACAACCCCGCTGCCGCCGATGAGGATCTCGCCGGTGCCGTTTTCGCCTTCGCCGAGCCGGATGGGCGTATCACGCAGAGGGCGGCCGATCGGCAGCGATGGAACGCCCGCCTGCGCACGCAGCGCCGCCTGGTCAATTTCGTGGAAGGTCGCGAAGGTCGTCGCTTCCGTGGGGCCATATATGTTGACGAGGCGGCACCTCGCTTCGGGATGCGCGGCAAGGAAGGCGCGCACCAGGGCGCCGTTCGCGCTCTCGCCGCCGAACAGCACCTCGCGCATGGCGAGGATGATGTCGGGCCGCTCGACAAGGAGGAGGTTGAACAGACCTGTCGTGATGAAGGCGACATCGACCGGCGTTTCCGCCAGACTTTCGGCGAGACGCGGCAGATCGAGCATTTCTTCCTGCGGGATCGAGACAAGCGCGGCGCCGTTGAGCAGCGCGCCCCAGATCTCGAAGCTCAGAGCATCGAAGGCCGGATTCGAGAAATGGGCGACGCGGTCGCCGGGCGAGATCGTCACGTAATCGGGCCGCAAAGCCATGCGGATCAACCCGGCCTGCCCCACGCGCATGCCCTTGGGCGTGCCTGTCGTGCCCGAGGTATGGAAGATGCAGGCGGGTCTTGCGGCATCGACCGGCGGCAGCACGCCGCTATCGGGAACGAGCGCCGCGAATTCGGCGGGCGCCAGCACGCGGCAGGGCGCAAGTGGCGCCTTCCGCGCCGAGATGAGAAGCGTGGCCTCGCAGATCGCGAGGATATCCGCGAGGCGCTTTTCGGGCATCCGCGTGCCGAGCGGCAGGAAGATTCCGCCTGCCTTGAGCACGCCGAGCACGAGGGTCAGTAGCGCCCAGGAGCGCTCGCGTTCGAGCGCCACGACATCGCCGGGGCGGATGCCCGCCGCGATCAGCCGGCGGGCGCAAAGCTCGGATTCGCGCGCCAGATCGGCATAGGTGAAGCGCGCCGCCCCTTCGATGAAGGCGATGCGTCCGGGCGCCGCCGCGACCTGCGCGGCGAAGAGGCCGAGCAGCGATTGCTGGTTCCGGGTCATGCGCTTCTCCCGCGGGTGAGGATCGGGCTCGGCGCGTTGAGCACCTGTTCGATGATGGCGCCGACACGCCGGACATCCGCGCCTTCGAGGATGGTCGCGTGGTCGCCTTCGGTGCATTTCACCCACATGCCGCCCTGGGCGCGCTGGCGCCAGAAATGCCGGAGGTAATGCAGCTGATACTTGTTGCGGCCCTTCATCGCCTGCACGAGCACGAAAGGCGCCGGGCTCGGCTGGCAATCATAGGTGCGCGTGCACAGCGTGTTGTGGTTGTAGAGGCGGTGATATTGCTCGATCTGGGCATTGTCGATGCCCGGATACATGCCGTTGTACTTCACCAGTTTCTCGCGGAATTCCTCCAGATTGGTGGTGGATTTGTCGTTGCGGATGGCGGGATCGTCCATGCCCATGCTGTCGAGCAGCACCGCGACGGAGTTGCGGTTCCCCGCCATGTGCAGCCGCCGCGACATCTCATAGGAGACGAAGCCGCCGAAGGAGGCGCCGGTGAAGACGCAGGGGCGGTCGAGCAGCGGCTCGACCAGCTTGAGATAGTAATCCGCCATGGCGCCGACATCGGGCAGGAACTCCTCGCCCGGCAGCACGCCGACCGATTGCACCCCGTAGACCCCGAATGCCTCCGGCAGCTCCTTCGCCAGCGAGAGATAGCAGAAGGCCGTGCCGCCCGCCGGATGGATGCAGATGACGTTGACCTCGCCCCTGCCCTCGCGGAAGACGATGGGGTTGACCTTGCGCTGGCGGCCATCGTCGCCGCGCACCTGCCCGCCCAGCGCCTCGATGGTGGGATGCGCGATGATCTCCGTCGCCGGCAGGTCGAGCCCGAATTTCTCGTTGATGAGATGCATCACCTTGATCGCGGCGATGGAATTGCCGCCGACATCGAAGAAGCTGTCCCGGATGCCGATATTCTGGTGCAGCAGCACCGAGGACCAGATCTCGTAAAGCGCCAGCTCGATCGGATCGCGCGGGCTGGCGGTGTTCACCTGCCGGGACTTGCCCAGTTCCGCCAGCGCCAGGGCGGCGAGCGCCTTGCGGTCGATCTTGCCGTGATTGGTCAGCAGGAGCTGATCGAGCCACAAGAAGCGCTGCGGCATCATGTAGGTTGGCAGATTGGCGGCGAGCCGGCCCTTGACCGCAGCCTCGACCGTGATGCGGTCCTGTCCCTCCTCCGCCACGCAATAGGCGACGAGTTGCTTGTCGCCGTAATGCTCGACGATATCGACGAAAGCGGCGTGGATGCCCGCTTCCTGCGCGATTTCCGCCGAGACCTCCTGCGGCTCGATGCGAAAGCCGCGGATCTTCACCTGAAGATCGATGCGCCCGAGGCAATCCATGGCCCCGTCCTCGCGCCAGCGCGCGAGATCGCCGGTCTTGTAGAGGATCTCGTGGCCGGGGCGCGCGTAGCGGTTGACGACATATTTCTCGGCCGTCAGCTCGGGCCGGTTGAGATAGCCGGTGCCCACCAGCGCGCCGGAAAGACACACTTCGCCGACCACGCCGCGCGGCAGCAGCCGCCCCTTGGCATCCACGATCATCGCGCTCGTGTTGGGCAGTGCGCGACCGATATTCGGCGGGTCCTCGTCATCCGGCAGCACCTCGCCGGCGATCGAGATGATGGTCGCCTCGGCCGGGCCATAGACGTTGAACAGCCGGAAGGCGTGACTGGGCGGGAAGGGATAGCCGGAGAGGCGATCGCCGCCGGTATAGGTCCAGCGGATCGAATCCGGCCAATCGAGCCCCACCGAGGCCATGGATTCCATCACGCCCGTGGGGAGCCAGAAATGCGTGGGCCGATGCTGGCGCACCAGAGCCTCGAGCTGAGCCGGTTCCTGGAGGAAGGCCTTGGGGACGAGCACCAGCCGCCCGCCGGAGGAAAGGCCGTTCCAGGTCTCCCACACCACCACGTCGAAGGCGACCCCCGCCGCCGAGGTGACGATCGCATCCGGCCCGAGGCCGAATTCGGTCACGGTCCAGTGCTGGAGGGTCGCAAGGCCGCGATGGGTATTGACCGCGCCCTTGGGCAGGCCGGTTGTGCCGGAAGTATAGACGACATAGGCGGCATCGGAGGGATCGGCGGGCAAGTCGAGATCGCCGGCCTCGAAGCCCGCGAGCGTCTCGTCGCGCTCTGGATCGAGGCAGGGAATGCCGCCGGCATCGAAATCGAGCGGCTGGCGATGGCTGATGATGATCGCGCCGACATCGGCATCCTGTGCCATGAAACTGAGGCGCGCGGGCGGCGCGTCGATGGGGAAGAGGACATAGGCCGCGCCGGCCTTGTTCGCGGCCACCATGGCTGCCACGAAGGCGAAGTTCTTGCCGGTCGCGATGCCGATCCGCCCGCCCGGCTCGACGCCCAGCGCGCGGATCTTGCGTGCGAGACGGTTGGCGAGGGTGTTGAGCGCGCCATAGGTAAGCGTTTCCTCGCCGTCGATGACGGCGATCGCCTCGGGCTGGCGGGCGGCGTGACGCTCGAAGACCTTGTAGAGCGCTTCCGGCGCCCAGGGCGCTTCCGGCCCGGTGCCGAGGGCGAGCAAAGCCGCCTCTTCCTCGGCGCTAACCAGCGGCAGATCGGCCAGTTTCGCGCGCGGATTTTCCGCCAGCGCCTCGAGTAGCGTGATGAAGCTCGTCGAGAAACGGCGGATGGTCTCGGCGCGGAAGAGATCGGTCGCGAAATTCCACGAGAGGTAGAAGCCTTCCTCGGTGTCGCCCACGCCCACGGTGAGGTCGAACTTGGCGATGGGCGCGTTCATCTCGATCGGGGCGCATGTCGCGCCGTCGAGCCGGATCTCGCCCCCGCCGCCATTGTTGAGCGTGAACATGATCTGCACGAGCGGGCTGTAGCCGAGGCTGCGCTGCGGGTTGAGCGCCTCGACCAGCAATTCGAACGGCAGTTCCTGATGCGCGAAGGCGCCAAGCGCCACCTTGCGGCAGCGCTCGAGATGGGTGGCGAAGGTCTCCTCCTCGTCCACATTGACGCGCAGCGGCACGGTGTTGACGAAAAACCCGATGATGCTGTTCAGCTCGCCGCGTTCGCGATTGGCGACCGGGGTGCCGAGCACGATGTCGCTTTCGCCGGACATGCGGGCGAGGAAGATCGTGAAGGCCGCGTAGAGCAGCGTGAAGAGCGAGACATCGCTCGCGCGCGCAAGCGCCACCAGCCGCTGGCGCAACGCGCGCGAGGACCATTGCGCATGGGTATCGCCGCGATAGCTGCGCACCGGCGGACGGGCATGATCGAGCGGCAGGTTGTGCAGCGCCGGCGCGCCTTCGAGCAGCGGACGCCAGTAGCCGAGCGCCTCCTCGCGCGTTGTGGCCAGCGTCTCGCGCTGCCAGACGGCGTAATCCGCGTAATGCAGCTTGAGCGGCGGCAGATCGGCCGCGCGTTTCGCGATGAAAGCACCGTAGAGACGGCTGATCTCATCGAAGAGGATGCCCATCGACCAGCCATCGGTGGCGATATGATGGAGGTTGAGCAGCAGGTAATACCGGCTCGCCCCTGCCCGCACGAGGCTCGCGCGGATCATGAGGTCGCGGGCGAGATCGAAGGGCCTCATCATATCGGCATCGGCGATTTCGCGCAGGCGTGCCTCGCGCGTGGTCTCGTCGAGCGCGGAGAGATCCTGCCGGTCGAGCACGAAGCGGGCGTCGTCCGCGATATGCTGGGAAGGTGCCTCCTTGCCTTCATGGAAGGTGGTGCGCAGCACGGGATGGCGTTCGACAAGCGCCTGGAAGACCCGTTCGAGCGCGTCGGCGTCAACAGCGCCATCAAGCGCGAGCAGGGCAGGCACGTTGTATTGCGCGCGGTTCTCGCCCATCTGGTCGATCACCCAGAGCCGCGTCTGGGCGTAGGAAAGCGGGAACGGCCCGTTTCCCGTCTGCGGCGCGATGGTGGCGGCGCTGCTGTCCGCATCCTGGGCGACGAGTTTGAGCCAATCGATGATTTCCGCCTTGCGGGCGCGGATGGTCTCGATCAGCTCGGGCGGAACCTCGCTCGCCTTGGCCGACATAGCGAGCTGGTCGTTCTGCAGCTTGAAGCGGATATTGTGCTGCCGCGCGCTTCTGAGGAGTTCGTTCAACGTCATAGCAGGATCATCTCTTCGTCATCGTCGTGGGAAGGCGCGGCGATCTGGTCGATCGCGAGCGCCAGAGCGCCGATCTCGGGCGCGGCAAAAAAGGTACGGACGGAAATCGTGACGCCGAAATCGCGCTGGATCGCCGCCAGCATTTCAAGCGCTTTCAGCGAATGCCCGCCCGCCTGGAAGAAATCGGTGGCGATGCCGATGCGCTCGGTGCGCAGCATCGTCTCCCAGAGGGCGCAGAGGCGCTTCTCCGTTTCCGTGACCGGGGCGACGTATTCGCGCGTCGCCGCCACCGCCGCATCCGGCGCGGGCAGCGCCTTGCGGTCGACCTTGCCATTGGGGCCGAGGGGCAGCGCGTCGAGCAGCATGAAGCGGTTCGGCACCATATAAGCGGGCAGCCGCGCGGCCAGTGCCGCGCGCAACGTTCCGGCCAGCCCTTCCCGCGCGGCTTCGGGCTCGGGGACGACATAGGCGACCAGCTCGCGATCGCGATCGCTGCTGCCGGCGAGGCTCACCGCCGCCGCCCGCACCGAGGCTTCACCCTGAAGCACCGCCTCGATCTCGCCCAGCTCGACGCGGAAGCCGCGGATCTTGATCTGGTGATCCACCCGCCCGACGTAATCGAGCGATCCATCCGGCAGGAAACGCGCGAGATCGCCGGTGCGATACATGCGCGCGCCCGGTTCGGGCGAGAAAGGATCTGGCAGGAAGCTTGCCGCCGTCAGATCGGGCTTGTGGAGATAGCCGCGCGCGAGCCCGATCCCCGCGATATGCAGATGCCCGGCCACACCTGCCGGCACCGGATCGAGGAAAGCGTCCAGCAGGTAGAGCCGCAGGTTGTGCACCGGCCACCCGATCGGCACCGAATCGCCATCGAGAAGCGCGGGGGCCTCTGCAGCCGCCGCGCAGACCGAGGCCTCGCTCGGCCCATATTGGTTATGCACCTTCGCCCGCGGTACGATCGCGCGGGATTTCGCTACCAGCGCCGGCGGCAGCGCCTGCCCGCCGCAGATGACATGGCGCAGTGCGTGGCATTGGGCGATCTCGTGCGTCTCCAGGAGTACCTCGTAAAGCGGCGGCACGAAAACGCTGATCGTGACGCCCGCATCGCGCATCAGGCCGGCGAGATAGGCGGGCTCAAGCTCGCCCTTCGGCCGCGCGATCACCAGCGTGCCACCGGTGATCAGCGGCAGGAACAATTCGCAGACCGAGGCATCGAAGCTCAGCGAGGTGCGCTGGAGAACCGCATCCTTGGCCGTCACCTCATAGGCATCCTTCCACCACAGGAGCTGGTTGACGATGCCGGCATGTTCGACCGCCACGGCCTTGGGCCGCCCGGTGGAACCGGAGGTGAAGATCGCATAGGCGAGGTTCTCCGGCTTGAGTGACACGCGCGGCGCCGTCCGCGGCCAATCCACCCCGGCATCGTCATCGGCATCAAGGCACAGGATGGCGGCACCGCCGGCGGGAAGGCGTGCGCTGAGCACCGCCTGCGTCAGCACGATGTCGAAACCGGCATCCTCGACCATGAGGGCGATCCGCTCGGCCGGATAGGCGGGATCGAGCGGAACATAGGCGCCCCCCGCCTTCATCACCGCGAGCATCGCCACCACGGCGGCGGGCGAGCGTTCGAGGAAGAGCCCGACCGGCTTGTCCGGCGTCAGCCCCGCCGCGATCAGGCGATGCGCGAGCCGGTTCGCCTCCTCGTCGAGATCGCGATAGCGCCTCGCCTCGCCTTCGAAGCGGATGGCGATGGCGTCGGGATCAGCCTTTGCAGCGGCCTCGACCAGCGAGACGAGTGTTTCGCCCGCGCCCGTCGGGTGACTTTCGCCGCGCCCCTCGGCGAGGAGCCCGGCGATGTCCGCCGGCGCCATCATGGCCCGGCTCGATGCGGGCCTGTCGAAGCCCCGCGCCATGTCGGCGAGGGCGCGTTCGAGCCAGACGCCGACCTCGCGCGCCAGCGCCGGCGGGCAATGGCGCAGGTCATGCGAGATATGCAGGCCCGCATAGCCGCCCTGATTGACGACCGTGACGCCAAGCGGGAAATTCGTCGCCTCGAAGCTCTCCGAGCCGAGAACCTCGATGCCCGGCGCATCCTGCATCGCATCGAGCACGTGGAAATTGATGTAGTTGAAGACCGCCTCGAACAGGTTCGCCCGGTCGAAGGCGAGGCTGATCTCGCTCATCGGATAGGCCCTGTGGGGGCTGATCGCGAGTTCCGCCTCGAAGACCGCGCTGATCAGCGCGCGCCAGCTTGCCCCCTCCAGCGCGAGGCGGAACGGCACCGTGTTGAGGAAGAGGCCGAGGATCCTGTCGCCTTCGGCGATCTCGGGCCGCGAATGCGTCACCACGCCGCTCATGACATCGGATTGACCCGAGATCATGCCGAGCATCTTGAGATGCGCCGCGAGGAAAACCGTGCGCAGCGGCACGTTGAGGGCCATGGCCTGTTCCTGGAGCCGCGCCACGAGATCGGGCGCGAGCGCATGCGTGACATGCCCCACGCCATGCTCCCGCGCGCGTCCCGGCCATTCGGGCAGGCGGCTGACGGTATGATCCGCGAGCCGTTCCAGCCAGAAGGCCCGGGCGGCGGGGTCCGCCAGCGCCCGATATTCGGCGGCGACGGCCAGCTTGCCCTCGGCCCGCATCGGCAGCGCCGCGATTTCCTCGCCCGCGAGCAGCGCCCGATAGGTCGAGAACAGCACGCTCTGGAAGGTGGCGACGCTCCAGCCATCAAGGATCGCGTGGTGGAAGGCGAAGGTATAATTGATCTCGTTCTCGCCAAGCCGGTGGATCGCCACCCGGAAAAGCGGCGCCGTGGAGAGATCGAACGGATTGCGTTTCTCCGCCTCGCGCCATGCGGTGATCGCCTCATCCTGCGTGGCCGGCGTGAGGGCGCGCAGGTCGAGATGCGCGACGGGCAGCGCGATCCGCCGTGCCACGATCTGCATCGGCGTGCTGAAGCGGGCGATGTCGAAGCTCGTGCGCAGGGCCGGGTTGGCCTCGACCACGCGCGCCAGCGCGGTTTCGAAACATTGTTCATCCCAGCGCGCGAGCTTCAGCCGGAAGCTGAAAACATCGTGATAGAGCCCGATATCCTCGCCAAGCTGACCGTGGAACACCATGCCGAGCTGGAGGCGGCTGAGCGGATAGGCATCTTCCGCGCCCTCCGGCATTTTCGCGCGATCCGCTTCCGAAAGGGCGATGTGGGAAAGCAGACCCGCCGTTGTCTCGGTGGCATGCGCTTCCCCTGTCTCCGCCAGAGCGGCGATGGTCTGGCGGCGGAAGAGATCCTCCAGCCTGATCGCGAGCCCGCTTTCGCGCGCCTTCGCGATCACCACCACGGCGCGCATCGAATCCCCGCCGAGCGCGAAAAAATTATCGTCGATCCCGATCCGTTCGACACCCAGCACCGCCTGCCAGATATCCGCGAGGAGGGCTTCCTTCGGTCGCCGCGGCGCGCGATAGGCGGTGGCGGTGACATCGCGCCCCGGTTCGGGCAGGCGTGCCTGGTCGATCTTGCCGTTCGCGGTCAGCGGGAAGGCTTTCAGCCACAGGTAATGCGCGGGGATCATGTAATCGGGCAGGCCGGCGGCGAGAGCCTCGCGCATCGCCTCGGCGCGATGCGTTTCGGGCTGATCCGGCCCCGCCTCCCCGTTCGAGGCGATGCAATAGGCCACGAGCCGCTTCTCGCCCGAAGGGCCGGGTCGCGCCAGCACCAGCGCGCCGGCCACATGCGGCAGGCTCTCCAGCGCGGCCTCGATCTCGCCCAGCTCGATACGGAAGCCGCGGATCTTTACCTGATGATCGGCACGCCCGAGATATTCGATCTCGCCATCCGCCATGAAGCGCGCGACATCGCCGGTGCGATACATGCGCGCGCCGGGTGTCATGGCGAAGGGGTCGGGCAGGAAGCGTTCCGCCGAAAGATCGGGCCGGTTATGATAGCCGCGCGCAAGACCGGGGCCGGCGACATGAAGCTCGCCATAGATGCCCGTCGGCACCGGCTCCAGCCTCTCGTCGAGGATATAGAGCCGGAGATCCGGGATCGCCCGGCCGATCCCGGCGGATTTGCGGCTGTCATCGACAATCGGGTTGTAGGTCACATGCACGGTGGTTTCCGTGATGCCGTACATGTTGATCAGGCGCGGCTGGTCGTAGCCGTAAAGCGCAAACCACGGATCGAGCGCCTTGCGGTTGAGCGCCTCGCCGCCGAAGATCACGCAGCGCAGGGGCAGGCGCCGGGCCGTCACGCTGTGTCGCCGCCGGATCTCCGCATCGAGCAATTGCTGGAAGGCGGAGGGGGTCTGGTTGAGGATCGTCACGCGCTCCGCGTCCAGCAGGGCGAGGAAAGCCTCGGGATCACGTGTCGTCAGATGCGGCACGATCACGAGCGCGCCGCCGGTGGTCAGCGGGCCGAAAATCTCCCAGACGGAGAAATCGAAGGCGAAGGAATGGAAAAGCGTCCAGATATCCTTCTCGCCGAAGGTGAACCACCCCTCGGTTGAATCCATGAGACGCAGCACATTGGCATGCGTCATCAGGGCGCCCTTCGGCTTGCCTGTGGATCCTGACGTGTAGATGACGTAGGCGAGGTTTTGGGCGAGGTTTTGGGCGCGGGTTTTCGCGGGTGGCGCGGCCTCCTCGCTGTTTCCTTCCCTGCCCTGTTCCTTGGCCTTTTCCTTGGCCTGGTCCTCGCTGGCATCGAGGGTGATGATCGGCTTGCTGAAGGGGCTGAAGCGGTCTTCGAGTGTCTTCTGGGTGAGGATGAGGACAGGGTTCGCGTCCTCGATCATGAAGCCGAGGCGCTGGGCGGGATAATCGGGATCGAGGGGGAGATAGGCGCCGCCGGCCTTGAGGAT
>Ga0209794_1000277_pt1 | contig 101324 bp, 96 predicted proteins | sample EBPBio232013_DNA_FD_185869 | JGI IMG/M metagenome (GOLD analysis project Ga0209794, IMG submission 185869) | Wastewater treatment Type I Accumulibacter community from EBPR Bioreactor in Madison, WI, USA - Reactor 1_5/23/2013_ DNA (SPAdes)... | ecosystem: Engineered > Bioreactor > EBPR >...
ATCGCCGCCAAAGTAAACGGCGAGCCCTGTGTGGATTATATGGGCAAAGGCGCTGCCGGCCATTTCGTGAAGATGATTCACAACGGTATCGAGTATGCGATCATGGAACTGATCAGCGAAACCTACGACCTGCTTCACCATGGCGCCGGACTCAATAACCAACAACTCCAGGAAACATTTGCCGCCTGGAATGATGCCGAACTCAAATCCTACCTCATCGAAATCACCGCAGATATTTTCAAGGTCAAAGACCCTGAAACCGGTAATGACCTGGTGGATATGATTCTCGATAAAGCCGGCGCCAAAGGCACGGGCAAATGGACCACCCAAATTGCGATGGACCTCGGCGTTGCCATTCCAACCATCGATATGGCCGTGAGTATGCGCAATATTTCAGCGATAAAAGACCAGCGGGTTGAAGCCAGCAAACTGCACGACAAGCCGGTGAACAATGCTGCCGATTTCAAAGCCATGATTGATGATTACAAAAAAGCTTTGTACACATCGATCATACTGAGTTATGTACAGGGCCTGGCCATGATGCAAACTGCATCGGCTGAACTAAACATGGACATTCCTATGCAGAACGCCGTGAAAGTATGGCGCGGCGGATGCATCATTCGTTCTACCCTGCTCGAAAATTTTTATAAAGCCTACCTACGCAATCCCGCGCTGCCCAACCTCTTGCTCGATGATGCCATCGCCTCACTGGTGCAAGCAAATATTGCTTCGCTGCGAAAGGTGATTGGTTTGGCGGCAGCCAATGGTTTTCCGGCCGGCGGACATATGACCGCACTCACTTACTACGATGCATACACCACGGCCCGCTTGCCACTCAACCTGTTGCAGGCACAACGTGATTATTTCGGTGCGCATACTTACGAACGCATCGATAAAGAAGGAAAATTCCATACCCAGTGGACCTGAAACGCAGGCCACACAAAACGATAAAACAGAACAATGTCTTCGAATCATAAAAGACCACCTTCCGCGCTGATTTTCATTTTCGGCGGAAGTGGCGACCTCAATCACCGCAAGCTCTCACCAGCGCTTTTCAACCTGTATATCGATAACTGGATGCCCGAAAAATTTGACATTGTGGGCATCAGTCGTCGACCTTACGACGACAACAGTTACCGCAACCACTTGTTGAATGGCATCAATAAATTCAGCCGCCGGAAAGATGACCAAAACGGTGCCTGGGCACAATTCGCAGAACATATCCATTACCTGCAAATGGATGCCGAAAACGAAGCGGAATACCAGAAAATACTCGAGATCGTTCAGCAGAAAGAACAGGAATACGGTGAACACCCGCAAGTAATTTTCTACCTCGCGGTGGCACCGCAACTGGTGCCCGGTATTGTTTCCAAACTGGGCCCGCTGAATATCTGCGCCGATACCAAATGCACGCGCGTGGTGGTAGAAAAACCATTTGGCCACGACCTGAAGAGTGCCCTCGAACTAAACAAGCTGCTGGCCAGCATGTTTGATGAGAAACAGATCTATCGCATCGACCACTACCTTGGAAAAGAAACCGTCCAGAATATCCTGGCACTTCGTTTCGCCAACGCGTTGTTTGAACCCATCTGGAACAGAAACTACATCGATCATATACAGGTAACGGTAACGGAAACTGTTGGGGTAGAGGGTCGCGGCGAATTCTATGAATCATCTGGCGCCCTGCGCGATATGGTGCAAAACCACATCCTGCAATTACTCTGCATGGTGGCTATGGAGGCGCCGGTGAATTTTGATGCAGACGAGATCCGAAACAAGAAAGTGGATGTATTGCATGCCATCCGCAAAATCAGCAAAGACCAGGTACACAATCACGCGGTTCGCGGGCAATACGGTGCCGGCTGGTTGCGTGCCGAAGAAGTACCGGGTTATCGCCAGGAAAAAAATGTAGCCCCCGATTCCGATACGGAAACTTTTGCTGCCGTCAAATTTCATATCGACAACTGGCGCTGGCAAGACGTACCCTTTTATGTACGTACCGGCAAGCGGATGAATGAGAAAGAAACCATCATCACCATCCAGTTCAAAGCGGCGCCGAATTATGCATTTCCGCCCGAAGCGGCTGATACCTGGCGACCGAACCGACTCACCATCAGCATCGCTCCGGAGATGGACATCCGCCTCCGCTTCCAGGCGAAACGTCCGGGGCAGGGTGTGTCTTTGAGTCCGGTGGATATGATCTTCAGTTACAAAGATGCTTATACCGAAGAAGAGCCCGAAGCATACGAAACGCTGTTGCTGGATGTCATGGAAGGCGATGCCACCCTTTTCATGCGCGAAGACCAGGTAGCAGCAGCCTGGCGTATTATTATGCCGATACTTGAAGCCTGGACCGATCGGCCACCAGTTGATTTTCCAAATTATTCGCCGGGCTCCTGGGGGCCGGAAGACGCAGAAGCCTTGATCGCCCGCGATGGCCGCAATTGGGTTACCCTTCCCCCACCACATAAAGAATAAACATGGCACCCTCCATCCATATTTGCAGTAACGCCGAAGCTGTTGCCCAAACGGCTGCGAGTTTTACTGCCAATCGCATACGCAGCGTGTTGCAAACGCAGAATCGGTTCTGCATTGCCCTTTCGGGCGGATCAACACCCAAACGATTGCATGAGTTACTGGCAGCACCTCCGTTTCGCGAACAGATCGACTGGTCGAAACTGCATATATTCTGGGGTGATGAACGTTATGTGCCGCTCGACGATACACGCAACAACGCGCGCATGGCCTATGATACTTTGTTGAACCATGTGCCTGTACCGGAAGACCAGATCCACCTGATGCAAACAGATTATCCTGATCCCGCTGAATCAGCGCATGCCTACGAAAGAATTTTGCATCGGTATTTCGATGGGCAGCCGCATAGTTTTGATTTGCTGTTACTGGGCATGGGCGACGACGGACATACCCTATCACTTTTCCCCGGCACCGAAGTGGTTCATGAAATGAAACGCTGGTGCGCTGCTTTTTACTTACAGCAGCAGGACATGTTTCGCGTAACGATCACCCGACCCATTGCGAATGCATCGTCGTGTGTTTTGTTTCTTACTACTGGCGCGGCAAAAGCACCGGCCTTGCACGAAGTGTTACAAGGCCCGACGAATATTGATTTATACCCCTCGCAAACCATTCGTCCGGAAAAAGGCGAACTGCATTGGATCGTTGATGAAGCGGCAGCAGCTAAGCTGCAATAGCAATCATTGTTCCGTCGCAAAAATTATACTTCCACCGTATCAAACACGGTAACCTTCTCCCACAACGCACTGCAGTTTTCAACAAACTTGAGGTGGATGGGATCGTTTTGATACGCTGCCTGGTCTTCGGGGTTATCGAAAACAAAAAGCTCCGATACAGCATACGATCGTTCGATAACCTCCCGGTTTGTATTCGCCGGCACGCCAATTTGAAACGCGCGAATGCCCTTTATCTTGGTCAGCGTTTGCAGCCCTTCGATAAGTTTTTGCTTATCTGCCTCGCTATTCGGGTTCTTCAGCCAGAAAAAAACATGGTGGATGAATTTTTTCTTCAAGGGATTTTCGCCCATAGTATTGGTGATGGTGCCGAGTCCACCCATAACAGCAACCTTTCCGGTTTCTGTTATGAATTGGCGGCGGTTTGATTTGCGCATGCTAACATTTTACATCGCAAAAGCTACGAAATATTTTTTAGCAGCTTACAAGGGAATATGACCTTCGTCGATCAATTTGGCAGCAATGCGGCGTTTGGCCTCTTTGGTATTGAACGGCGCTACTTTGGTAAAGCGTTTAATACCCAGCAACATCATTCTTTGCTCATCGCCTTCTGCAAACGAATTGATTGCGTCTTTGCCATGTTTGCCAATGCTATCGGCCGCATCATAGATATAGGTGCGTACAATATCGGTTTCGTATTGACAGACCGCTTCACCACGTTGTTCAACCATTTTGATCAGTCGCAACAGCGCGCTTTCAGCATGATAGGTTTCGATCGCCATATCCGCCACATTCATCAGTATCTCCTGCTCCTGGTCGATCTTCGCCATCAGCTTTTGTACCGTAGCACCGGCTGTTAACAGGATCGCTTTCTTGAATTGCGCAATCGCTTTTTTCTCTGCAGCAAACAGGCCATCGTCTGTGGCACCAAAATCAGGAATGCTCATCAGCTCTTTCATCACATTCATGGCCGGTGTCATCAGGTCGATCTTGCCTTTCATGGCCCGTTTCAACACCATATCAACGGTCAACAGGCGATTGATTTCGTTGGTGCCCTCGTAGATGCGGTTGATGCGGCTGTCGCGATAAGCCCTCGAAATCATATATTCATCGCTGTAGCCATTGCCACCATGTATCTGCACGCCTTCGTCCACCACAAAGTCGAGCACTTCACTACCATATACCTTCAGCATCGCACATTCAATAGCGAACTCTTCGGCGGCGCCGAGCAATGCTTCGTTGAAGGGCTTGCCTTCTGCCAGCAAGGCATGTTCTTTTTCGTCGATCCATTTGGCGGTCCGATACAAGCCGGCCTCGCATACCCAGGTGCGTATGGCCATCTCCGCGAGTTTGTTTTTGATCGCGCCGAAATTGGCAATGGGCTGTTTGAACTGTTCGCGGGTTTTTGCATACGCGATGCTGGTATTGAGGCTGCGTTTGGCACCACCCAGTGCCGCCGCACATAATTTCAGTCGACCAATATTCAGGATATTAAACGCAATGATATGTCCGCGGCCAACCTCGCCCAATACATTTTCAACCGGCACTTTGCAATCCTGGAAATACAACTGCACCGTTGAACTTCCTTTGATGCCCATCTTATGTTCTTCAGGGCCCTGGGTGAACCCTTCCATGCCACGCTCTACAATGAAGCCGGTAAACTTATCACCATCTACTTTGGCAAAAACCGTGTACACATCAGCGAATCCGCCATTGGTGATCCAGCATTTTTGTCCGTTGAGAATATAATACTTGCCATCGTCGCTCAGCTTCGCGGTGGTCTTCGCGCCCAGCGCATCACTGCCACTATTCGGCTCGGTCAAACCATAAGAGCCTTTCCATTCGCCACTGGCCAACTTCGGAATGTATTTCGCTTTCTGCTCGGGTGTGCCGAAATACAAAATTGGCAGCGTACCAATACCGGTGTGTGCCGACACAGCTACACTGAAAGAGAATCCGCCGCCCAGGCCTTCGTTAACCAGCGTCGCCGTGATGGAATCTTTTCCGAGTCCGCCATACTCTTCTGGTATCGACGTACCCAGCAAGCCCTGCTCACCGGCTTTCTCTACCAACGATGGCATGAGGCCGGGTTCCAATTTATCGATGCGGTCAACAATGGGCATCACTTCGGTATCGAGGAAGCCGGCACACATTTCCTTGACCATTTTTTGTTCTTCGTTGAAGTCTTCGGGCGTAAAAGTATCAGCAGCCTGGCTTTCACTGATCAGCCATTGGCCGCCTTTCAGCGCGGTGTTAGTAGCTTGTGCGTTGTTTGACATGGCACTTGTTTTAAGTATATGACGTTGATGGTTATTTCAGGTTATCGTACACGATCTGCAATACTTGTTTACAGATGTCGATCTGATCAGCAGGCACACTGATCAATGCTTCATTCAGTGTTTCTTCAGCAATTTCCATGGTGCGGTCCTGTAGTTTTTTTGCCTCGGGACTGAGGTAAACCAGGTTCATCCGCCGGTCTTCTTTCGATGATACCCGCTTCACCAGTTTTAGTTTTTCCAGGTTATCGACCAGCCGGGTGATGCTTGGTTTGTCGCGGAAAGTAGCGTTGCACAACTCCTGCTGGCTGATGCCATCCTGCTTCCACAAATGATACAACACACTCCACTGTTCGATGGTCAGGTTCAGCCCGGCGTTGTTAAACTTCTTCTGCAAACGCCGCGCAATGGCGGTTGACGCCTTGCCTGTAATAAAGCTGTACAGTTCACCCCGCTTAAAATGGTTGTTTGGCATATAGTTAGTTAAACAACTAGTTAAATGTACGCTTTTTTCATTGTCCGGCTAGCACCCGACGGTTGAAAAAGAAAAAAGAAACCGCCTACCTTCGAAATACCATGTTTTTGGAGACCGCCGGGGGAACCATACACTATAAGCGTTTCGGCGAAGGGCCGCGCTTTCTCATCGCCCTGCACGGCTATGGCGAAAATGCGGACCATTTTGCGACCCTGGGCAGCCTGTTGGGCTGGGAATACAGTCTGCTTTGCCCTGATTTACCCCTGCACGGCCAAACCAACTGGCATTCGGCCCTGGATCCCAGCTCTTTTCTGGACCTGATTGACCAAATCTGTCAACAAGAAGCCCGTACCCAGGGAAATGAAACCGACGGGAAAGAAAAACAACCAGCCGCCGTAAAAAAACTGACCGTGTTGGGGTATAGCATGGGGGCGCGGCTCTGGCTCTCCGCCTACCGCCAACATCCCGAAAAATTCGAGCAGTTGATCTTGGTAGCGCCCGACGGGCTCATCGTCAATCCCTGGTACTGGTTTGCCACCCAAACCCATATCGGCAATGGCGTTTTCCGTCGTACCATGGCAAATCCAGCCTGGTTTTTCAAAGCCACCCAATGGGCCAAAAAAATAAAGCTCCTCAATGAATCTGTCTTCAAATTCACCCATCGCTTCCTCGATGATCCCCGGCAGCGACAGGAGCTGTACGAGCGGTGGACATTTTTCCGGTCCTTCCGCAGCGTCCCGTCCGAAACCGCGCAGCTCGTAAAAAATCGCCAAACCCCGGTGCTGCTCCTACTCGGCAAATACGATCGCATCATTACCGCCGCCAACGGCAAACGCTGGCAGGCGAAGGCTGGACCAAGCTGTCGGCTGGAAATCCTCCCCGCTGGCCATCGGCTTTTACAGGGGCCGTCCGCAGAAGCCATTGCTGCCAGTATCTTGCAAAACCTTCGCTCATGATCTACCTCTATATCATCACCGTTGTATTGCTTTGGGGTTACGCGCTCCTCATTGGTTACTATAACAGGGGCTGGAAAAAACAACCGGCCGCCAGCGCCCCCGACAACTATACACCCGTTACCCCCCTCACGGTAATCATCCCCGCCCGGAATGAAGAAGCCAATATCGACAACTGCTTACGCGCCGTCGCCGCCCAGGTATATCCCCCAGCATTGCTGGAAATCATTGTCGTGAACGATCAATCCACCGATAAAACAGCCGAGATCGTGCAAGCCGCCAACTATGCAAAAATCACCCTGCTGCATAGAGAAACCGGGCTGGCCGACGACCAGGCACCGAAGAAAAGAGCCATCGAAGCCGGCATCCAACAAGCCAATGGTCGCCTGATGGTGACGACCGATGCCGATTGTATAGCCCCCCCAAAATGGCTGCGGCAACTGGCCTGGGTGCACGAACAAACCAACGCGCAAATGATCGCGGCACCGGTCATGATGAAACGGGAACACAGTTGGCTCGCGCGATTTGAAGCCCTCGACTTCATCAGCCTCCAGGGCATCACCGCGGCCGCTGCCGCCCAGGGTTTCCACAGCATGTGCAATGGCGCCAACCTGGCTTATACCAAAGCAGCTTTCGAAAAAGTGAATGGGTTTTCGGGTATCGATGCGATTGCTTCGGGGGATGATATGCTGCTGATGCAAAAGATCGCGACACTGTATCCCCACCAGGTTCGCTATGCGAAATCGACCGATGCCATTGTGGAAACCTTGCCCGTGAGCAGTTTTAGGCTATTCCTGCAGCAAAGAATCCGCTGGGCCAGCAAGGCCCGTTTTTACCAGGAAATCAAGCTAAAAGCCGTGCTTTTATTGGTATATAGCTGCAATTTTTTGCTTTTGATGGCCATAATTGCCGCTTTTTTTTCATTAAACGCTATCTTTCCGGCCCTACTCCTACTCCTGCTGAAAACAGCCGTGGAATGGGTATTCATGTGGAAAGTCGCTTCTTTTTTTGATCGAAAACACCTGATGCTTTTTTTCCCGCTCTTCCAACCCCTTCATATTCTGTACACCGTGGCGGCCGGCACCTTTTCCCAATTCGGACAATATGAGTGGAAAGGACGAAAGCTCAAATAACAATAACCAATCGTGGAGGGATCAACCATTCAATGGCAAAAACTACGCAAAAGCAAAACAGCGATGGCAGGTATTATCGTGATCCTGCTGGCGACATTGATTGCTATTACCTGCTATTGGATTTCGCCCGATTGCACGCCCGACGCTAACCGCATGCAGGTTGAAATAGCCGGTAAAAAACCGGGCTTCACCCAAACCTTTTTCCTGCTGCCCAAAACACCCCGACCGCCTGAACGCAATTGGTGGCAAAGAACGCTCCACGGACAACCAGATTCCTGCCAGTTCATACCCATCACCGCCCATGAAGTCAACGATACGGCGTATATCCTTGACCGTTATATAGACAATGGTATTTCCGAAAAAATGAATGTTCCGCTGAGCCAGTTGAATGGTGCGGTAGTCGATCGAACCATCCATCGCACGTTTTGGCTGGGAACCGACAAATTTGGGCGCGATATCCTGAGTCGATTGCTGATTGGTACCCGCGTAAGCCTGCTGGTAGGGGCCGTGGCCATGTTGATTTCATTGGTGATCGGCACTTTGCTCGGGGCCATCGCCGGTTATTATGGTGGCCGCGCCGATAGCATTATCATGTGGTTCATCAATGTGATCTGGAGTATCCCTACCCTGCTGCTGGTATTTGCCATCACCCTCCTGCTGGGCAAAGGCTTTTGGCAAGTCTTTATTGCAGTGGGACTAACGATGTGGGTGAATGTAGCCCGACTGGTGAGGGGCCAGGTTTTACAAGTGCGAAACCTGGAATATGTACAAGCGGCCAAAGTGATGGGCTTCAATAACCTGCGCATCATCCTCCACCATATTCTGCCCAATATTCTTGGACCGGTGATGGTGTTGGCGGCCTCCAATTTTGCATCGGCCATCGTCATTGAAGCCGGACTCAGTTTTCTCGGTGTGGGTGTGCAGCCACCGCAGCCTTCCTGGGGTGGTATGATTCGCGATAACTACAATTTCATCATCACCAATAATCCTTTCCTGGCACTGGTGCCGGGATTTGCCATCATGTTGCTGGTGCTTGCTTTTAACTTGTTGGGTAACGCCATCCGGGATATGCTGGATATCAGAGAAACAAATCCCTGAGTAGATCGATCTCCACTTAAACTGATAACTGTTAAACCGATACCTGCCTATTTCTCCTCTTTCACCACCACGTTGCGACATAAACTCTCATCCAGCGAAATAAATGTCTCGGTTCTTTCGATGCCTTTTATTTTCTGCAACTGATCGTGCAACACATTTCGCAGTTGGTTGATGTCCTTGCAAACGATCTCGGCGAATATGCTATAATTCCCGGTGGTATAATTCAGCCGAACAATTTCAGGAATGCGGGCCAGGTCGCGCGCCACCGTATCGTACATGGAGCTTTTCTCCAGGTAAATGCCAATAAATGCAATCACATCGTACCCCAGCAGTTTGAGATCCACATTCAATCGGGTACCCCGCACTACCCCCATTTCTTCCAGCTTCTTGATGCGCACATGAATGGTGCCGCCCGAAACGAATAATTTCTTGCCCAAATCGGCGTAGGAGGTCTCGGCATTCTCCATCATTTCCTGGATGATCTGGTAATCCAGTTTGTCTAAATTCAATTTGACGGCCATTTCAGGTTGGTTATTTTGATGTTTTCTAGTCTAATAGACCAATTTTTGAACAATTTCGATAATTATGAAATTTCTTTTGAATTTTTTGCAAGGAATAGGGTAAAGGCTTTATGTTTGCATCATCGAAGTTCTTCGAAAGTATACTGTGGGATGATGAAATTTTCGGCAGACATGCCCCCTGGTCTCGGGGGTGGAGGTAAACGGATAAACAGGTGCAAGCCTGCTAACGACTCCGTGGAGGTTCGACTCCTCCTCCTACAGCGATTTGTTCTTTATACTGTGGGGTGATGAAATCTTTGGCAGACATGCCCTCTCGTCTCGGGGGTGGGGAATCCAGGATAAACAATGTGTAGAGCCGACTGGTGTTCCAGTTCCTTTGGAATCGGAATGAAGCCGACCAGGGTTGACCACTAATCTTTGCACTTTGGCTAACTGCCCCGTGGAGGTTCGACTCCTCCCCCTACAGCGATTAAAAAATCCCATCCGTGAACAGATGGGATTTTTTTGTGCCGTCAACAAGATTGGTGAACCAGCCACCCAATCTGAATGGTACACAACTTTTTCTCATGTGTGTGTTTACAGCTGTTAGGTAGCCCCTCTAAGAGGGGCTTTTTTCATGTACACCTACCAGGTAGACAGAAAAAGCCGCGACTTTGCTGCCTAAAATGTGCAAACCTTGCCAGGAATTGACTTTTTCAGCTTAAAATTGCCCTTTTCGGCTTAGGATTGCCCTTTTCGGCTTAAAATCGGTATAATCTGGCTTAAAGTCGGCATAATTAATAGGCCGCCGTAAACCGCTGGTTAATGAATTGGGGCTTTTCCAATTCGTCGGCCAGGGCCACCGCCAGGTCTTCGACCGATAAAACCGACCGCTGATGGGCATCAAAAACGGGTTCTTCCAGGCCGGTGCGATACTGGCCTTTTCGCTGGCCGGAAGTGCCGGGGTGCATTTCAATCGCCGGACTAAAATAGGTCCATTGAATACCCTTTTCCTGCCGCAATTCTTGTAGAAAATCACGGGCAGCGCTGGCCCCGGCCTTGTATTCGGCCGGGAACGCGGGCTGGTCGACCAGTTGCTGACCGGGTGCAATATACAGGCTGCCGGCACCACCAACCACCAACAAACGCGGCACCCCAGCCACCTTTGAAGCCGTCAAAATAGCCCGACTTCCCTTCAAAAAATCAGCATATAAATCGGGGTTTGTCCAACCGGCATTGTAGGCGCTGACCACTACCTCCAACCCCTGCATAGCCGCTTCCAGCTCGCTGGCATCCTGCGCATCCACCTTTTTCACCGTTGTTCCAGCCGGTGCTTTTACCTTTTCAGGCGACCTGACCAGGAGCGTTACCTGGTGCCCACGGTCGGTTAACTCCTTCAATACTGCCTGGCCAACAAAGCCGGCGCCAATGAGTCCAATTTTCATACTGTGTATATTTTATTACAGTTAAATTCAAAAAAATTAGTTGAATCGCTGGTAAAACTGTGCCAGGCTCAATTGCTTCATTTCCTTTAAAATGGCCTCATCGAGGGTCGAAAACAGCGAATTGAGCTGGAAATTGATCTGTTTTCCCACAAAACAGCCCGGGTTGGGCGATTTGATTTTTTCAGACTTCTCCGGCTTAGACACCGTTTCATAAATCTCCGACAGCCTGATTCCCGAAGCCGGTCGCCCCAGTTTGACGCCCCCATGTTTACCCTCCCTACTGGTTACCAAACCCGCCTCCCGCAGCACGGCCAGTTCCTTTCTCACCGCCGCGGCCTGCATATTGATGCTGCCAGCAATATGACGAGAAGTCAACCAGGCTTGCTCATCCATGGCCAGCAGGCTCATGATATGCAAAGCGGTTGAAAATCGGGCATTGTTCATACTGTATCATTTACTATTACAGTTCAAAAATAAGGGGAATTTTTGACCTGGCATATTATTTTAAAGGGTGGGGTAGGGAATTAACACAACGATATGAAAAAACTCTACTGGAAACAATTACAGGGCGCGTTGGATGGTTTTTCCCATGCCGCCATAAAAGAAGTCACCAATGGGTATCGCGCCCATAGAACCGTGGTAAGAACCCTTCAATTGCACGATAGCAGAACCCTGAGTTGCTGGACAAACGATCCCGAATTCATCCGGCACAACGACAATCGGGCCCTGCCCATCATTGCGCGGTTCATCAACAACGAAACCGGGGTTTTTGTGGTTTGCAAGGGTGAATCAACCCTGGTTGCTTTGTCGCCCGAAGGCGCCCTGTTGCATATTCGCATTGCTGAAGAAGCCGATCAGTTGATCAGGTGACGGACCCGCGCTGCGCATCTATTGACGAACCCCGCTCGTTGGATTGAAGCTGATCAACGGTTAAGATGAAGCGAATCCGCTAATAGATATTGGCTAGTTTTGCGCCATGGGTCAACAGAAATTGGTTCGATTTGAAGCGATCAAAGGATTTCAGAATGTATTGCAGTATCCCGAAAACATGGCTGGTCGTTGGGCGGCGCATTTTGGCAACGGGCAGCCCCTGACACTTGAATTGGCCTGTGGCAAGGGTGAATACACCGTTGGGCTTGCGACCCTTCATCCTGAACAGAACTTTATTGGGGTGGATGTAAAAGGCAACCGGATTTTTATCGGCGCTCGCCAGGCAATTCAGCAGCAGTTGAACAATGCCGCGTTTTTGCGCACCCAGATAGACCGCATCGCTACTTATTTCAATCCCCAGGAAGTAGCATCGATCTGGATCACTTTTCCCGACCCACAGCTTCGTCGCTCTCGTGCCAAAAGGCGCCTCACCCACCCCAAATTCCTCCGCCTTTACCAACGTTTCCTGCAAAAAAACGGTGATATCCACCTAAAAACAGATAGCCCGGTTTTATATCGATTCACCCTGCAGGTCATTGAAAAATATGGTTGCACCCTGAAGGAGGCGCTTGACAACCTGTATGCCGACCAGCCGGTATCGCCCGAATTGAACATCAAAACCCATTACGAATCGCTGGATATCGCCGGAAGCAACCGGGTTCATTATATTCGGTTCTCATTGCCCGATTACCCGTTGCCGGATTTTGACAAAGCATTGCAGGAATACGTATTTGCCAACGAAGCACCCACCGGCAACGAAAAATCGATCGTCTCTTAATTGTCAAGCCATGCCCCGCCAAAAAACTGCCAGCAACAAGCCCCAAAAGCAAACCCAAGCACCGCGGCCAACACCCGACGCTAAAAAGTCGACATCCGCCTCCAGAAAGCCAACACCCTCTTCGCTAAAGCCAACACCTGCCTCGAGAAAACCAACTTCCGCCTCCGCGCCACCTGCACCCAACCTGCCGAGACTTAAAAATGAATCTTTTTTTGAACAGGTCTACGCCATTGTGGAGCAGATTCCCAAGGGTCGGGTAACCAGTTATGGCGCAATCGCTCGATGCCTCGGCAGCGGCCTATCCGCACGGATGGTTGGTTGGGCCATGAACGCGGCGCATGGTCGCCCGTCCGTACCTGCACAGCGCGTGGTAAACCGCAACGGACAACTCAGCGGCAAAATGCATTTCAGCACGCCGAATCAAATGGAACAGTTGCTCAAAAAAGATGGCGTTAAAGTAAAAGATGATACCGTGGTCGACTTCAGCAAGTTGTTTTGGGACCCAGCCATTGAGCTGGCACTATAGCGCGCCACGTAATATTGAACAGCCGCAAACTTCTTTACAAGCCCGCAACATCCGCTTCCGACAAGCGCAGTTGTAACATTACTTTTTGCTTAAACGGATTTAAGGCGCCGTATACTGCCAGAAAAGTCAATCCCAGGGCAGCAAAGGCCCAGTTGCCCACCATAAAATAAGAAAACAGGCTAAACAAAGAGGCGCCGATCAAAAGGTTCCACTGCAAGCGCGCTGCTTTTGCATAGGCTTCCAGTTTCTCGCGAACGGCCGTTCCGGAGGTCTTTACCGCCTCCAGCTTTTTCTTGAAAAGCATCGCCCCTACCAACACCGCTCCAAATCCAATGAGCACCGCAATCACCTGCAACAAGCGATCAAGGTCAATGCTGCCCAATGGCTTGACCCAACCGGCTGCTATCACTACGATGGCTATAACCCAGGCAAACAACTGGATGCTGAGTAATTTCCGGTATTCGCCACTGAAGGTTTTGAAGAAGGATGGCTGTGTGCTCATGTTTTCGGTTATGCATTCACGTAATAGGGGCTGATCATCAGGTATACAACCACCCCGGTGATTGCCACATACAACCAGATGGGCCAGGTGATTTTTGCCATCTTTTTGTGCGCCGGCCATTCGGCCGTCAGCGCACGATACGCCGTATACAAGATAAATGGCAAAATAATAGCTGCCAGAAAAATATGTGTAATGAGGATAAAGAAATAGACGGGACGAATCATGCCGGTACCGCCAAACCTGGTATCACCGGCAAACAAGTGGTGGCAGATATACGAAACCAAAAAAAGCGCACTCAATAGCATTGCCGTGAACATGATCTTTTTGTGCAACGCAAACTTGCGTTGCTTGACCGCCGCGAGCCCGGCAAGCAACAACACCGTTACCATCGAATTCAATATGGCATTGATCTTGGCAAAAACATGCACATCAAAACCAAGGTCCAGCTTCCATTGCACGCGCGAAAGAAATACGACCGCAGCGAATACAATTACAGACAGGGCACCGATGATTAGCTTCGCTTTTTTGTCGTTCTTTTCGAGTAAAGGCCTCAACATATTATTTCCTAAAGGGGTTTCTCTTTTTCTTCTTGTCTTTTTCCAACATCAATAACACAATATCTGCGGCCAGATCGCGCATGGCCATGCTGTCGAGCCCATTGTAGTAGCCACGCACCACCCGGTCTTTGTCGATCAGCACCATTTTTTCTGTATGAATAAAATTAGAATCCACGCCTTCGCCATCTACGATGCCCAGCTTGACTTCATTCAGGGCAAAATCATAGATGGTCTTCTTAGGGCCGGTCAGCATCCACCATACTTCATGGTTTACGCCGTAGCGGTCTGCGTATTTTTTCAATTGAACGGCAGAGTCGCGCACCGGATCCACGCTAAAACTCAGGAACTGAACAAAGGTTGTATCAACCAGTCGCGTATCGTCTTTGAGCTTCAACGCGTTTTGCAGTTTCTTCATGTTGTTGGTGAGGGTGGGACAAATTGACGGGCAATGGGTAAAGAAAAAATCAGCTACAATCACTTTTCCATTGAGATCGGCCATCGACACGGTATCACCCAATTGGTTGATCAATGTAAAGTCCGCCAGTTTGTGCCAAACAGTATCGGTCGATTCTTTGCCGTTCACCACCTTCGTCAAGACAGTATCAACATAATATCGTCTTGGCATATGCACCGCATCGCCACTATAATAGTTAAAGACCCAGTAACAAAGCAGGGGAAGAATCAATGCCAGCAGGACTCCTAAAACAGCGCTTTTATTCACCACGCAAAAGTACTCAAAGAGAACAAGACTACTGTTTAAGATTTAAGGTTTAAAGTTTAAGGTTGCTGCCGCGGGCGGGGTTACGGTAGTATGGTCGAGGTGATGGTATTGCCGGAGGGCGGGGGCTAGTAGAAAAACATAGGCATTTCAATGATAAACAGTGATTGTTTTCAAAAATTCGTGAGCAGGTGCAAAAAAGTAAAACGACATCAAATATTCATGCTGAAAACCGCAGCTACATATTAAAATTTCTATAAAGCAATTAGCCATTTGTTGATAACAAACACGTTTTATAACCAACGTGACAAATCAAAATCACGCTTCAAAGCCCTGTCAAAAAACAAACACCTAGTTAAAACATCAATACCCAATCAAACTCCCAACACCAATAAAAGCCCAGCACCAATAAAAAACAACACCCATTCAAAAGCCCAACGCCAATAAAATAATAACACCCAATCAAAACCCAACGCCAATAAAAAAAGGCGACCTGCCACTAGTGCAAATCGCCTCTATCATAAGACTGCCAAACTCGCGGCAGCAACCTTAAACTTTAAACCTTAAACCTTAAACAACCAGCTCATTCTATAGCGCCCTCTTTCTTTGCATCATGGCTTCCATGATCGCTCTTCGCGGGCTTTTCTACCTTGATCTGGCTTTGCTCATAATGATACGGGTCGTATTTGTTTTTCAGGTTCCTGTACGAATTGCCATCGGTCAGGAACGCGATGATAAACCAGATGAACAAACCCAGCGGCACCACAATGGTCATGATCAGGTTACGCACTTCGTGTTTCAGGTGCATGAAGTAAGCCACAATGTAGAAGGCCTTCGCCAACATAAATACACAAATGGCGCCTTTGATCACGTGACGCATAAATTCATTGTGCACGCCCATCATCACAAAACCGAGAATCAATTCTACGATGGTAATCACGGTCAGGATAACCGTGACACGTATTACCTCTTTTCTGGCCGCCTCGCGATCGAAGTCGTGGTGGTGTGATACTTCCTGATAATTATCTGTAAATGACATAGCTGATTGCGTTTAAATAAGGTAAAAACAGGTGAACACGAATACCCAAACCAGGTCTACAAAGTGCCAGTACAAACCAGCCTTTTCAATCATCAGGTAGTGGCCTTTACGCTCAAACACATTGTTCAGGGTCATGATCAGCATAATGATGTTGATGATCACACCACTGAATACGTGAAAGCCGTGGAAACCTGTAATCGTAAAAAAGAAGTTGGTGAAATTGGTCGACGCCTTGGTGCCGTCCATATTCGTGAAAGGATTGCTACCCCACCAGGCACCTTCGTGGTACAGGTGTGTCCATTCCCAGGCCTGGCACGAAAGAAAGGCAATACCGCCAATAATCGTCCAGATCAGGTTTCTAACGACCGCTTTTTTGTCCATCGCATGACCCGCCTGTACGGCCAACACCATGGTCACCGAACTGATGATCAGGATGAAAGTCATCAAACTCACAAAAGCAAGCGGTAATCCCGAACCCAGTCCAGGGAAAGACTGGAACACCTCGTTCGGGTCGGGCCAGCCATTACTCGCAAACCGGATAGTGCCATAAGAGATCAGGAAAGCGCCAAATGTAAAAGCATCACTCATGAGGAAATACCACATCATGACTTTTCCGTACTCCACATTGAAGGGACTCTTACCACCACTCCACCATTTTTGATCCGCAGGTACTGCGTGTGACATGTTCAATATTTAAAGATTCGCAAATGTACTATTCAGGTTAACAGCATGAAAAACACAAACAAATAAAGCCATAATAAGTCTACAAAATGCCAGTAGGTCGCCATCACTTCTACCGGAACCATATTGTAGTTCCGTTTTACCGTACTGATGGCTTTTACACTCATAATGACCAGGGCTATAACGCCGCCAATTACGTGAACAGCATGTAATCCGGCGATGATATATAAAAATTGTCCGGCGCCCGCCCCCGAAAACGTGACCCCACTCTGCCAGATCGCCTTAAAACCCATCCATTGCAATACCACAAAGAGCAACCCCAGAACCAGGGTCAGCAACAAGAGCATCTTGTATTTCTGGCGCTCCCGCTGTTTGAAAGCCCGCTCCGCCAACTGCATGGTAACACTGCTCACCATAATTGCTGCCGTCGAATACCAGAATAGCAGGGGCATTTCAAAACTCGTCCAGTTCGGCTGACTCCGCTTTACGATATAGGCACTTGTCAGTCCGGCAAACATCATCACAATACTCCCGATCGCTACCCAAAGTAGAAACTTAGACGGATGTATTCTTTTTCGCTGTTCCATAACCAATTGCGTAGCCATCATTCTCCCATTATCAGGTTTTGTCTGCCAGCAGTGCAAAAAACACCACCAACAAATAAATATAACTGCCAAACATAACACCCCTTGCTGCACCTCTTTCCATTTTCTGGTAGAGACGGGCACTCAACCATACCATCCCCAGGTTCGCTATCAATACAATCACCAGGCTCACCAAACCCGTTATACCCACCAGGTAGGGAATAAAGCCTACCGGAATGAGCAGGGTCGAATAGATCACCGATTGGATGGCGCTGTACCGCGTGGGACCTTTCTCTGAAGGCAGCAGGCGAAAACCCGCCGTCTCATAATCTTTGTGTGCCAGCCAGGCAATGGCCCAAAAATGGGGGAATTGCCAAAAAAACTGGATGGCAAACAAAGCCCATCCGCCCAAATCCTTGTAACCGTTCTCGGCCATAAAAATGGCATCATTACCGGCAGCAAACCCGATCAGGCAGGGCAGGGCGCCAGGAAAAGCCCCAACGAGTACTGATATCGAGTTCACCTTTTTCAGCGGCGTATAAATAAACGCATACAGAAAAAGGCTGAACAACGACAACGAGGCTGCCAGCCAGTTGAACCAATACCCCATCAACAGCACACCGGCAATACCTGTAACCACCGCGAAAATCCATCCCTCTCTTACACTCATTCGACCCGATGCAATCGGCCGGCTGGCCGTTCTTTTCATCAGGGCGTCCGATTCCTTTTCGGTTACCTGGTTAATGGCATTGGCGCTTCCCGTTACCAGGAAACCAGCCACAAAAAGCAGGATAATACTGGTCACATCATAGGCCACCACCCTTGGCGCCAGCAGGTAGCTCACCACCGCTGAAAACACCACCATGATTGTCAAAGAAAACTTCACCAACAGCAGATAATCACGAATCTTTCCTCCTTTCTGGTTCTGCTGCATTATTCAAACTATGGCTTGAAAACAATGCCCTGCCTAAGACAGGGCATTGTTTCTTTAGTGACTACTTTCATTCTTACCCACCGGCTCCGTTTGCGGAATAAAATCTCTTCCGTCTTTACCGTAATCATAGGCCCAACGATGTACTTCAGGTATCTCTCCTTCCCAGTTACCGTGACCAGGATTGATGGGCGTTGTCCACTCCAGGGTATTGGAACCCCAGGGGTTCTGTGTACGTACCCTTCTTCCTTTGAAAATGGAATAGAAGAAGTTGAACACAAACAACAACTGCACCGCAAATACAATGATAGACACGATGGAAATAAACCGGTTGAGTCCGCTGAACTGGTTAAAGCTCACCCAGCCGCTCACATCCAAATACCTTCTTGGCATACCCGCCAACCCTTCGTAGTGCATGGGCCAGAAGATCAGGTAGGCACCGATCAGCGTAATCCAAAAGTGAATATAAGCAAGCGTATTATTCATGTAACGGCCATACATTTTCGGGAACCAGTGGTACACACCGGCAAACATGCCGAAGAACGATGCCACACCCATTACAATGTGGAAGTGCGCGATCACAAACATGGTATCGTGCAGGTGGATATCAATGGTAGAGTTACCTACAAAAATACCTGTCAAACCACCAGAAATGAAAAAGCTTACAAAACCAATCGCGAAAAGCATACCTGGTGTAAACCGCAGGTTACCGCGCCAGAGGGTTGTCAGCCAGTTGAACACTTTGATGGCCGAAGGCACGGCAATGAGCAGGGTGAGCAACACAAACACAGATCCCAAGAAAGGATTCATACCGGTTACAAACATATGGTGCGCCCATACCAGGAAGGCCAGGATGGCAATCGCAAACATAGAACCGACCATCGCCATATAACCGAAGATGGGTTTGCGTGCATTGGTGGTCAAAATTTCTGACACCATACCCATCGCTGGCAACAGGATGATATACACTTCCGGGTGACCCAGGAACCAGAACAAGTGCTGGTACAAGATGGCAGATCCGCCTTCGTTCGGCAGGGCTTTCTGCGTGCTGGCCAGGAAGATATCAGAGAGGTAGAAGCTGGTGCCCGCGTGGCGGTCGAACAGCAATAAGATGAAACCGGAGAACAATACCGGGAAGCTCAATACACCCAGTACTGCGGTAAAGAACAGCGCCCAAATGGTCAGCGGCAGTCTTGTCATCGCCATACCCTTGGTACGCAGGTTAAGAATGGTAGAAATATAGTTCAAACCGGCCAGCAACTGCGATACCACAAACAATGCCATCGCCACCAGCCAGAGATCCATTCCGGTTTTCGATCCTTCAGACGCATCGCCCAAGGCGCTCAGCGGCGGATAAGCCGTCCAGCCACCGCTCGCGGGACCTGTCTGCACAAACAAAGAAGCGATCATTACAATACTGGCGATGAAGAAGAACCAGTAGCTAAGCATATTCATCAGCGGCGAAGCCATGTCGCGCGCGCCTACTTGCAAAGGAATCAAAAGGTTCGCAAAAGTACCTGACAAACCTGCCGTCAATACAAAGAACACCAGCACCGTTCCGTGCATGGTTACCAGCGCATAGTAAAACTCGGGCTGGATCTTACCGCCTGCTGCCCATTTGCTACCAAGAATATCTTCCAGAATCGGGAAACTCTGGTCGGGATAACCCAATTGTAAACGGAAGAGAACAGAGAAAAGTCCGCCGATAATCGCCCAAATAATACCCGTTATCAGGAACTGTTTGGCAATCATTTTATGGTCCTGGCTGAAGACATATTTGGTGATGAAAGTCTCCTGGTGGTGATGCCCATGATGCTCATCATGATGAACCTCATGCGTAGTAACCACTTCTCTGTGCAGGCTTGCTTCGTGACTCATTGTAATCTGTTTATAAACGGTACGTCTAAATTAATTGTTTGTTGCCGAATGTGTAGCTGCGGCAGCCGTCGCTTTAACCGTGTCAACGGCAGCGGCGGGTGTTGCTGCAGGCGCCTGGTCAGCCATAACCTGTTGATAGTTAGGTTTTTGCTTGGCAAGCCAAAGTGCATACTCAGCGGCTGTTACCACTTTCACAATTCCCTTCATCGAATAGTGACCCTTGCCACACATCTGGTCGCAGGAAATCTCATATTCAAAATCTTCGCGACCTGTTTTCTTTTTCATTTCTTCGGTCGTGAACTTGGGCGTGAACCACATGGTGGTGGGCGTGCCGGGCACCGCATCCATTTTCATGCGGAAATGCACCAGGCCCACATCGTGTACCACGTCGCGGCTATTGATCACCAGTTTGATGGGCTTGTTCACAACCATGTACAAGGCTTCATTCGATACGATATCATCTTGCGCTGCTTTATCATCCCAGAGCAACCCCAATTGGTTGTTCTTTCCTTCATTGATATTCTTGTAATATTTCTTACCGAAAACTTTGTCCTTACCCGGATAGCGATAGATCCAACCAAACTGCTTGCCGGTAATCTCCACAATATTGGCATTGGCCGGTGCATCGCCGGTGATTCTTGACCAGTACACCAATCCGAAACCAACCAGGATAAAGAGGGTGATGGCGGGCACCACGGTCCAAATCAATTCCAGTGTGTTGTTATGGGGGAAATAATAAGCCTTTCTCTTTTCAGAATACTGGTATTTGAACGAAAACCAAAAGAGCAGGATTTGGGTAATGAAGAACACGATACCCGTCAATATCAGGGTGATGTGCAACATGGCATCTACTTTTTCGCCATGATCAGAAGCAGCTTCACCCAAAATTTTGCCTTTCAGCAATTCATTGCACCAGTAAACGCCAATCAGCCCCAGAACCAGGAATGCCAGCAACAGGAAACCATTGATCTTGTTGTTCTGTTCAAATGACTTCTTTTCTCCCTTCAGCACGGCCACGTACTCGCTGGCTTTTGCGATCTGGAAGACCACAATGAAACCCAACGCCAGGATCGCCATGATTAATTGTGTTGACATGTTATTCGCCGAGTTTAATCTAATTTTTTAATGAATACGCTTGTTAGGTTGATGGATCAGGCGTGGTGAATAATGCTCTCCTTGAAGAAGGGGTGATTTTTCGCCAGCAAAGAACGTTTTGTCAGGGCATTGCCTGTGCTCCACATGATCAGGCCCACAAAACCGGCGGCCACACCAAAATCGTAGAGGTTCAGTCGCACATGCTCTTTCGAAAGGCTGGCCATTACCATCTGGTAAAAGTCGAGCCAGTGACCGCAAATGATCAACGATGCCATAAACACGATCAGCGTATAATTTCTTTTGCTGCTTCTGCGCATCATAATGAGCAGGGGCGCAACAAAATTGACAATCAGGTTGAGGAAGAATATACCGCGGTAAGGACCTTGCACGCGGTGTTTGAAATACACCACTTCTTCGGGGATATTCGCATACCAGATCAGCATATACTGGCTGAACCAGAGGTATGTCCAGAAAATAGAAAACGCAAACATGAACTTACCCAGGTCATGCAGGTGTTCGTGGTTCACCAATTCGAGGTAGCCCTGGTTCTTCAGGTACACCACAAACAAAGCGATCAAAGAAATACCGGCCACAAAGGTCGACGCAAAAGTGTACCAGGAATACATGGTGCTGTACCAGTGCGCATCGAGGCTCATGAGCCAGAGCCAGGGAACGGTCGACATTACGGTCAAGCCAAACCATACCAGGAACAAAGCTGCCCAAACAGTATTCTTCCAGATATATTTTTTGCCCTCTTCTACCGAAAGACCGTCGCGGTCATCGATCTCTTTGCTGATTGCACGCATTTTATAACCCAGCCCAATCCAGCCGCCAATAGCGAGGATGGTCCACACAATGAAAAAGGTAGCATTCAGAAAACCTGATTTCCCTTCCAGAATCTTGTCGCCCTCGGGGCTCAACCAATGGTAAATATGGTGTTTGTGGCCAAGCACCAACGCGAGCAATACCACGCAGGAAATAATTCCCAAGGGAACCACCGCGGCGGCAATTGCTTCCGATACTCTTCTGAACGCCATTTGAAAGGCCCCCATCGCCAAGGTGGTGGCACAAATGAAGAACATGGCGGCATTCACCACCAGCAAAAAGAATACGCTGTTGAACAAGAGGGTTCCCCAGAAACGGGAATTGTCGTGCTCATCGCCGGTGCCATACAAGAAATAACCGACTACTACGGCCAGTACGCCAACACCCATCAGGATCATCGACCACATCTTGTATTTCGCCGGTATCTCAAACTGTTCTCTGAAAGCCATTATCTAACTATTTATCGTTGGTCAATTTCTTTTTAAACCTTATTTCTTCGCGCTGCTTTCTTTTGCAGGTGCAGCGGCCGCAGCGGCTGGTTTGGTTGCCGTACTATCGCTGGCTGCTGGCGCGGCTGTTTCACCGCTCTGCTTGCTTTTGATATAGGTAGCTATCATCCAGCGTTGCTTGTTCGACAATTGCGATGCATAGGATCCCATCACGTTCTTGCCATAAGTCTGCACTTCGAAAAGGGTACCTGCGCTAAGCGCTGTGATCTTGGCATCGCTTACCAGGTTGGCAGGCTTCGCGGTAAACGGCCCCGAACCATCTTTGAACAAAGGTCCATTGCCATCCATTTTCGCACCGTGACAAATCGCACAGTTGATCATGTACAAACGATCCGCTTCTTTGGCTTGCACAGAATCCAGGTGCGGCACGGGATTCACCCAGGTGGCCGATGCTGCATGCAGGCCAACCGTATCTTTTACCATCAGGTAGATGGCATCGTCGGTGCGGCTCACCGTGCCTTCTACCGGCAGGGCCGTGTAGTTAATGCCTTCGGCTTGTAAATCGCGGGCGTCAGAATAGGTTTCTATCGCGCGGCTATAAGCCATATCGGGCATATACACCTTACCAGGCGTGCGCCGAACATCGCTGCAGGCTGCAAGAACCAGGGCACTTATTCCAACGGCTATGATCGCATTTGTCTTCATTCTTCTTAACTATTTTCAGTATTACCCTTTCACTAAAATGTCTTCTTTGTCGTACCGGCCTAACCACCAGCCATCTTCTGCCTCTTGTACATTGATGTCTTTGGCACCGGCTGCCGCCAGAAAGGCTTTTGCGTCTTCTTCATTGGTGCGTTTGTTCACTTCCAGCACCATCACAAACTGGTCGTCGGTAGCGCGCAAACTGAAATGATGTTTTTTCACGAAGGGCGCCAACTGGCAGAGATAACAAAATGTAAGTACCATGCCCACGGCAGAGAACAAAACGGTCAACTCAAACGTAATCGGAATAAAGGCCGGCAATGGGAAATGGGGCTTACCGCCAATGTTCAACGGCCAGTCTTTGGTGAATACCCAGCCCATGAATGTCAGCGCCGTGGTGGTTCCGGTAATACCATATATAAAGCCGGCAGTATGCAGGCTGGTATCGCGCAGGCCCATGGCGGTGTCCAATCCGTGAATCGGAAAAGGCGTGTACACGTCGTGCAGTTTGTAGCCGGCTTTCCGCACTTTCTTCACCGCCGGAAACAATACTTTCTCGTCGTCAAAACTGCCTACTATGAATTTCTTTACTGACATAACTAGTGGTGCGCATTTTCATGAACAAATTGCTCTACTGACTCATTCTCTTCTTTATCCATGGCCTCTTTATAGCTTTCGCCATTCTTCTTCAGGATATGTTTGATCTCGGCAATCGCAATTACCGGGAAGAATTTCGCGAAGAGGAAGAAGCAGGTAAAGAACAAACCGAAGGTTCCCAAATAGAAACCAACTTCCCAGATGGTCGGTGCATAATAAGTACTCCAGCTACTGGGAATATAGTCGCGGTAAATCGAGGTTACGATAATCACAAATCGTTCGAACCACATACCCACGTTTACGATGATACTCATGAAGAACGTGAAAAGCAGGTTGCGACGCAGTTTTCTAAACCAGAAGAACTGAGGCGCAATTACGTTACAACTCATCATTAAATAGTAACTCCATGCATACGGTGTACTGAGGTCGTAGCGGTTTTTAAAGGCCGCCATTTCATACGGGTTTTGACCGTACCAGGAAATGAACAACTCCGTGATATAAGCAATACCCACAATGGAACCCGTCAGCACAATTACTTTGTTCATTACTTCGATGTGCTCCATAGTGATATAATCTTCCAGGTTCAATACTTTCCGGGTAATGATCAGCAGGGTTTGCACCATGGCAAATCCGGAAAAGATAGCACCAGCCACAAAGTAGGGTGGGAAGATGGTGGTATGCCAGCCAGGTATAACCGAAGTGGCGAAGTCGAACGATACAATGGTGTGCACCGACAGTACGAGGGGCGTACTCAAGCCAGCCAACACAAGCGACAAAGCTTCGTGCCGTTGCCAGTGTTTGGTAGAACCTGTCCAACCAAAGGCCAGGTTACCATATAAACGTTTGCGCCATTTTTCTTTCGCACGATCCCGTACTGTTGCCAGGTCAGGCAACAATCCGCAATACCAGAACAAAAGTGATACAGTGAAATAGGTAGAGATCGCAAATACGTCCCAGAGCAGCGGCGAGTTGAAGTTCACCCACAGCGGACCTCTTGTATTGGGATAGGGCATTACAAAGAAGGCCATCCAAACCCGGCCCATGTGGAAGATGGGGAACTGACCGGCGCACATTACCGCGAAAATGGTCATCGCTTCTGCCGCGCGGTTCACACCGGTACGCCAGCCCTGGCGAAACAACAACAAGATGGCCGAGATCAGGGTACCCGCGTGACCAATACCTACCCACCATACGAAGTTGGTGATGTCCCAACCCCAACCAATGGTCTTGTTCAAGTTCCATTCGCCAATACCGTACACCACTTCACGATACACCGAATACGCACCAAAGCACAACAGCAGAACTGAGATCGTCAACCCGATCTTCCAGAGTCGCGTAGGCGCTCCCTCAATAGGCCGAACGATGTCTTCCGTTACCTGGTGGTAGGTTTTCTCGCCCGTTACGAGTGGACTCCTTACCTGTGATTCGTATCTTAATGCTGACATATCCTTTAAGCATTTAGCTTCCGGTTCTCACCTTCCGCTTGTTGGTTTTTGTTCCTTGTTTCTTTCTAGTGATGTTCTGCTTCTGGTTTCGCTTCTTTTGTTTTTTCGTGCGAAACAGCTTCTTCACTGGCATGCTCACTGATGTGATCTGTATTTCGCACTTTGGCGAGATAGCTCACATTCGGCATCACGTGAATTTGCTCCTGCACATAATACAATCGAAGCTCATTCTCCTTTCTGGTTTTCGAAATATCACTCTGGCTATTGTTCACGTTACCAAACACGATCGCATCTGCCGCACAAGCCTGCTGACAAGCTGTTTTTACATCCTTATCGGTCAGCGGACGATCGGCTTTCTTGGCCTTCAGTTTTCCTTCCTGCAAACGCTGCACACAGAAAGAACATTTCTCGATCACACCACGGCTGCGCACCGTTACATCCGGATTCAGCACCATGCGGGTGAGGTCTTCGTTCATCATCATGATGGCCGCATTGTCTTCGAAAATATCCTGGTTGTGTTTGAAACTATCTGCGCCGGTATAATCAGCCCAGTTGAAACGGCGCACTTTATACGGACAGTTATTCGCGCAGTAGCGGGTACCGATACAACGGTTATAGGTCATTTGATTGAGGCCCTCGCTGCTGTGGTTGGTTGCTGCCACCGGACAAACGTTTTCGCAAGGCGCATTGTCGCAGTGCTGACAAAGCATGGGTTGGAAAACAGTTTGAATGCTTTCGGCATCATGCGGGTCGCCACTGAAATAACGGTCAATCCGCAGCCAGTGCATATCATGCCAGCGAAGTACTTCGGGTTTGCCGACCACCGCTACGTTGTTTTCGGCAGTACAAGCCACCACACAGGCGCCGCAGCCGTAACAACTGTTCATGTCGATGCTCATGCCCCACTTGATACCGGGCTTATCGAATACGGGATAAATGGTGCCGTCTTCTTCATAATGCGCCAGTCCGCCCCAGGGCTTCAGCTCTTTGGCACGGGCTTCAATAATTTGTTTGGGATCTTTCTGAAACGAAGCCAGGGTGATCTCTTTGATCACTTCATGGCGCCCTTCGTATTTATTATGGGTTTGCGTGGTAGCAATGGGATACTTACCATCGGTCGTTTCTATCTGGCCCGCTGTGATATAAGAAATGGTGGTGCCATTCAAAGAAGCGAAGGGATACATGTTCTGTCCCACACCCGCACTTGCCTTACCAAATTCTGCTGTGCGACCATAACCAACCGCCACCGCCACTGTGTCTTCCTGCATACCAGGAATCAATAGTACCGGCAGGCTGAGGGTTTTTTTGTTGCCCATTTTCAGGTTCACCACCGGCTTCTCGGGGAAGGCATCGTATTTATCGGCCTGCGAATCAACGGCGATATCTATTTTCAGGAGTTTCTTGCCCAGGGCGGGTGACATCATTATATAGTTGTCCCAGGTGGCCCTTGTAATAGGATCAGGCATTTCCTGCAGCCAGGGGTTATTGGCGTGGCGGCCATCGGCGATACCCGCTTTTTGGTACAGTACCACTTCCACATCGGCTGTTTTATCGGTAACATTTCCTTTTTTAGCTGGTGCAACGGCGGCCGCAACTGCAGTAGCTACAGCAGTTCCATTGAAGGTCGCTGTGCTAATAGCCAGGTTGGCGCCGGGTTCGATCACACCATCTTGCAAGGCTTTCAGGTAAGTGGCTTCTCCACCGAGGCGGGTAGACCAGAAAGCTTTGTGAAATTCATGGTAGCTGCTGGCGTTTCCACTCCATTTCAACAGGCTGTCTTGCCATTGACGGGTTTTGAAAAGCGGTGCGATGGTGGGTTGCAGCAGGCTGATATACCCACTCTTCATTTCCGCATCACCCCAGCTTTCGAGGAAGTGGTGTACCGGCAAAACATATTTGCAGAGTTTGGCGGTTTCATCCAGTTTCTCCACCAGCGCAATCGACAATTTCAGTTTAGGCAGGGCGGCTGCCAGTTTTTCGCCGTCGAAATAACTATATACAGGGTTGGCATCGATCACGATCAAGCCACCCACGGTTCCGTTGTTGATGTCATTTACCAGGGTAGCCAGTTCGCTGTCAATACCCGCTTTGTTCTGCAGGGGATTGGCCCAGTTTACCGTAGTACCGTTGGCGCCAATGGTTTCGTTGATGGCATTGACCAGCACCTGCACATTTACATCATTGCTGCCCGAAACCACCAGTGCGGCGCCTTTGTTGTTTGCCAAATCATACGCCGCTTTGGCGATGCCTTTTTTGAGTCGGTCGTTGCTGATATTTACCGGCTGTCCGCTAAGGGCTGCCAGTATGCCGGCCGCCACCGCCGCAGTTTCAGAAGGGCGATGGGTGTAACGTTCATCGGCGTTTGAGCCAGTCATGCTCATCATGCTCTCAAACTGGTAGTGTTTGCTCATGGTCGGATTGGCCGGGTTCACTTTACGACCCTGCGTATAACCATGTTGAAACTCTACCGGGTTCAGCCAGGTGGCGAGGAAATCAGCGCCCAGGCTCACAATCACTTTCGCTTTGGCAAAGTCTAAAGAAGGAATGGCGCGTTTGCCATAAGTGGCTTCATTTGCCTGTAACATACCGCTGTAAGAAACGGCATCGTATTGTACATGACGGCTACCGGGGAATTTGGCGAGAAACTCACTGATTACCTGGCGGCCCGAAGGAGAGTTAACTGTTGAAGTAAGCAATACCAATGGTGCACCGCCCAAACCTGCCAGGGCCATGTCTACCATTTTATCGAATGCATCAAAAGTACTTACCTCTTTACCGGATGCATGGGGAAAGCGAACACGTGCCGTATCGTACAAATCAAGCACCGATGCCTGCACCTGAGCAGAAGTACCGCCCTTGGTCCAGGTGCACATATCATTGCCTTCGAGTTTGATCGGGCGACCGTCGCGAACCTTGGCCAGTACCGGAATAGCATCACCACCGGCTACATAAGTAGTAGCATAGTAGTCTGCAATACCGGGAATGATTTCCGACGGACGATTAACGAAAGGAACGGCTTTTTTGATGGGGATTTCGCAACTGGCAGCAATAGCAGCGGCAGCCGTGCTGAAGCCAACATATTTAAGGAAGTCCCGACGTGGTGTGCCGGCCTGCTCCAGGCCACGGGCGTCGAAGCCATCGAAAGGAAGATCTTCCTTGAATTCGTCCTGCGCTTTTTGCTGATGTGCTGCAGAGTTGGTTAACTCTCCGAAACTTTGCCAGTACTTTTTTTGCTCCATATACCAAACCCCGAACGGGGCATTGATTTTTTGGTGATGAAAATAGTTAGTTGTCCGCCGAAGGCTATCCTTCCCGGATTAATAGTGACATTTTTGACACTCGGTACCGCCGATCATTTCAACAGTAACGCTGTCTATTTTTCCGTTCTTCAGTTCTTCGTGGAATTTCTCGTAGAGGCTGTAGAACTTATTATCGGTGAACTGAACTTTTGTTTCGCGGTGACAGTTAACGCACCAACCCATGCTCAGGTCGGCGAACTGTTTTACCTCACCCATTTCCTGGATATTACCATGACAGGTTTGGCAAGCAACACGACCGGCATTTACGTGCTGGGCATGGCTGAAATAAACATGGTCGGGCAGGTTGTGAATCTTGATCCACTCAACGGGTTTGGGCGCGTTTGCATATTTCTTTTGAGAGGGATCCCAGCCGGTATGTTCGTAGATCTTTTTGATTTCTTCGGTGCCGTTTACTTCGGTACCGTCTTCACGGAATAGTTTTTCACCAGCATATTCAGTGATCTGCATATGGCAGTTCATACACACATTGAGCGAAGGAATATTCGCGTGTTTGCCATCCTGTGCACCACCATGGCAATATAAACAGCTAATCTGGTTGGTGCCGGCATGCACTTTATGCGAATAGTAAATAGGTTGCTCCGGTTGATAGTTTTGGCTACGGCCCAGTCCGATGGCGCCTTGTATAGTATAGTAACCGCCGATGATGAACAACACCACCGCGAAGAGTGCGATATACGCTTTGTTGCGCCAGAAAGGAACTGGTTCGGTAGAAGGCATGCCTTCTTTTTCATCGGCAAGTCTTTTCAGGCTGGCATTCACGGTGAGCAGGGTGAAAACAATCACCGCCAAAATCAGGGTGAGAATGCCATATAATAAAGAACTGTCTTCGTTGACGGCAGCAACAGCAGGACCACCCGCTGCAGGATTCTTGGCAGCCGTTTGTTGCTTAACACCTTCTTCCTGCACATACTTCAAAATCGCATCGATTTCCTCATCTGTCAGAGAGGGAAACGGGTTCATCGGCGTCTTGTTCCGGGCGATATACAAGTCATTGAAATACTTATTGCCGGTAGCCAATACCGCCTGGTTATTGCGAATCCAGGCATGCAACAGCTTCTTATCAGGTACACGTTCTTCGATACCAAACAGCGCCGGACCAGTTCCGTCTTTCAATACCGCGTGGCAGGCAGCACAATTCGACATGAAAAGCCCCTTTCCATCCTGGCCGAAAACAGGCTGACCAAAACAAGCAACGGCAACCAAAAAGAGGGGAAAAAATACACGCTTCACAACCGATCTATAGGGAATCATAAGCTGAAGGGTCTGTTGGTAATGTTAAAAGTGGCGATTCGCGAGCAAAAATATGACACGATATTGACAATCTATCAACATTGGCTGATTTTTTTTGCCCGTGTGGGGCTTGCATTTCAACGTGTTAAGTAATTTTCTCATGGCACGATCCTGCTATTTCTGCTTTCGGGGTTTTAACAATTCTCTGTTCCTTTGCGCCATGTTCAACAAACTGAAAACGAAATGGCGGGTGGGCCTTCTCCGGCTTTTACTGATCCTCTGCGTTTTCGCCATCGGCGGTAGCCTGACCGGCATTGTGGGGCGCAAAATCATGGGGCTGTCCACCGTCGAACACCCCGTTGCCTGGGCCTTACTATATATATTACTGGTGACCATCTGCTGGCCCCTGCTGGTGCTGCTCGTCAGCATCCCCTTCGGCCAGTTTGCCTTTTTTCGGAACTACCTTCGCCGGCTCTGGAACCGGATGACAGGCCGAACTGCTGTTAAAACTGCTGAAAATCAGATGAATACGATTCGACTTGCCATCTTCGCTTCGGGCGCCGGCTCCAATGCCGCCAAGATCATCGATCATTTTACCAGCCATCCGCAGGTAAAAATTGTCCTGGTCGTTTCCAATAAACCCGAAGCGGGGGTCATCGCTATTGCCAACCGGCACCAAATCCCGGTTCTGTTGATGGAAAAAGAGCGATTTTTTCGGGGCGACGCCTACCTCCCTGCTTTTGAGCAAGCGAAGATCGACTATATCATCCTCGCCGGTTTCTTATGGAAAGTGCCCGCCGGCCTGATCGCCCATTTTCCTTCACGCATTATTAATATCCATCCCGCCCTGCTGCCCAAATATGGTGGTAAAGGGATGTACGGCCATTTTGTACATGAAGCGGTTATTGCCGCCGGCGAGAAAGAAAGCGGCATCACCATTCATTTTGTGGATGAACAGTACGACCATGGCGCAGCGATTTACCAGGGCCGCTGCCCGGTAGAACCCAGCGACACGCCCGATAGCCTGGCTGCACGCATCCATCAATTGGAGCATGAAGCCTATCCACGCGTCATTGAAAAAACCGTTCTGGGCGACAACTAATCTGCACAAGTCGTTAAAATACACTGTGTTTCGCAAATGAGTCGTACCCTTGTAAACCCATGCGCCCGTTCCTGCATTGCATACCTGTCCTCCTGCTTTGTTTGCTGCTGACCAGCCGGTTGCAAGCGCAGGTTCGCTTGTCAGGCACCGTATACGAAATGAACCGAACAGTTCCCCTGCCCGGTGTTTCGGTGCTCACCAACAACGGCCGCGGTACCATTACCGACACCTTGGGCCACTACAGTTTGATTGTGGCAGAAACCGATTCGATATACTTTTCTTACCTCGGTAAACCCACACCGATGTATGCCGTATCGACCGTTCCGCGACTAAACCAGTTTGACATCTCCCTGCACGTGAATGTCACTACGCTAAAGGAAGTGCGAATCATGCCACCGAGTTACAAACGTGATTCCATCATGAACCGGGAAGAATATGCCAAGGCATTTAATTTCCGAAAACCAGGATTGGGCGTTTCTTCTTCCGCCCCTGAGTCGGGCAATTTTGGGGTGGGCCTCGACCTGGACCAGCTCATCAATATGTTTGCCTTCCGCAAAAACAGGAGCATGGCGGCTTTCCGGAAGCGACTGTTGGCCGAAGAAGAAGAGAAATACATCGACTCCCGTTTCACGCGCGCCAAAATCAGGAAGATCACCGGCCTCGCGGGCACCGATATAGATACATTTGTACGGTATTATCGCCCGCCGGTAGAATTTGTTGAAACCGCCACCGAATATGAGTTGTTGGAGTACATCAAAAAATGCGGTTACAATTACAAGCGACTGAAATCGCTCGGTAGTCATATCGAAGGACGTAAAGAAGAATACGACCAATAACCAACTATATGCGAAAATTAATTTTCCTGTTTGCGCTGTGCTGCTGTTTGCAGCTACAGTCCACCGCTCAACGCGCTTTTATTTCGGATAGCCTTGACCGTTATGTTGAACGAAATATGACTGAATGGAAAATTCCCGGTGTAGCAGTAGCGGTAGTGAAGCAGGGAAAAATTATTTGGGAAAAAGGGTATGGTGTGCTGGAAACAGGTAAACCCGCGAAAGTCACACCCAATACCCGCTTTGGCATCGGTAGTAATTCAAAGGCATTCACCGCCACTGCATTGGCGATGTTACAGGCAGCCGGTAAATTATCGCTCGACGACAAAGTCAAAAAATGGGTTCCTGATTTCAAACAATATGATCCCTGGATAACGGAACAAGCTACCGTGCGAGATTTACTTTGTCACCGGTTGGGCTTTGAAACTTTTCAGGGCGACTTCATGTATTTCGATTCTGACCTCAGCTATGCGGAAGTGAAAGAAAAATTCGGCCAGCTAAAACCGCTTAATGGGTTTCGGTCGAAATGGGGTTATACCAATGCCGCTTTTGCCGTTGCAGGTGAGGTGATTGAAAAAGTCAGCGGCCAAACCTGGGGACAGTTTATTGACTCGGCGATTTTTAAGCCACTGCAAATGGCCACGGCCCTGCCTTACTCCATTTCATTGGATACGGCCAGCAATGCCGCATCGGCGCATACCGTAGTGGAAGGGGTACTGAAAAAAATTCCCTATGGTCATATCGACAACCTCGCGCCGGCCGGCAGCATCTCTGCCAGCGTAGAAGACATGAGTCATTGGGCGATGGCCTTACTCGACAATGGAAAATGGGCCGGGAAAACCGTGATCGCGCCCGATGCGATCAAAGCCACGCGACAGCCCAGTTCAATTATCGGCAATGCCGGCCATCGTTTTAACCGCAAGCATTTTGCGCTCTATGGTCTGGGTTGGATGCTGGAAGATTATGCTGGCACCAAAATCGTTTCGCATACTGGTGGAGTAAATGGATTTGTTACGGCATTTACTTTGCTGCCCGAAGAAAATGCTGCCGTAATCGTACTCACCAATACCGACGCCAATGGATTTTATACTGCACTCAATGCAGAGTTGGTTGATGCGGTGTTAAACCTGCCTTATCGCGATTATTCTGCGCTCTACCTGGCCGGCCAGAAAGCAGGCAATGCCGAAGACGCTGCCCGCATCAAAAAACTACGCGATACGGTTGCCCTGAAGCCGACGCCAGCGCTGCCGCTTTCCCAATTCCTGGGCGACTACCTGCATGCTGTATACGGACACATGACCATCGCCATGGAAAACGGCAAAGCCGTGGCTCGTTTCGAACACCACAAGGGCCGCTTTGCGGTGCTGGAGCCGCTGGGTGGCAACTGGTTCCTGGCTTCTTTCAATGATCCGCTGTATGGCATTCGTGAATGGCCTTTTACCATTGAAAACGGCAAAGTCAAGTCGGTAAATGTGAATGTGAACGACTTTGTTGAATTCACCACCTACGATTTCGTGAAGCAGTAGCTGGGTATTTTGGGGGTTTCAAGCCAGTCGCACCATCTGCCATTTTAATTTTTAACAGCCTGACGCCGGAATTCTTTAATTTGACAGCATGAGACTTCTTCCCTTCCTGCTATTGTGTTGCCTGGCCAGCCAGGCACAAAAAAACCTGCACGAAAAAGCAATCGTTGTCGACACGCACAATGATGTGTTATCAACCGCTACCATGAAAGGGTTGAATTTTGAAGAAGACCTGCGAGGGAAAACACACAGCGATATTGATCGTTTCAGAAAGGGCGGCATCGACCTGCAGGTGTTCTCCATATTTTGTAATGAGCGATATGGCAAAGGCGCGGCCTTTAACCGTGCCTTGCAGGAAATTGATTCCCTCGATGCCATCGTTGCCCGCAATCCCGATCGGATCATGCTGGTCAATTCAGTGGCTGATCTGAGAACTGCTGTTAGAAAAAAGAAAGTGGGTGCGATGAAAGGCGTGGAAGGCGGCCATATGATCGAAGACAGCATGCTTTATCTCGATAGCCTCTACAAGCGAGGCGCGCGTTACCTCACCCTTACCTGGAACAATTCAACGTCCTGGGCCAGTTCGGCCTGGGATGAAACTTATTTCGACCAGGGCAAGCCAACGCCAATCAAACAAAAAGGGTTGAATGAATTCGGTAAACAGATTGTTCGGCACATGAATGAACTGGGTATGCTGGTTGACCTGGCCCATGTGGGTAAACAAACCTTTTTCGATGCCCTGCAAACCACTACCAAGCCGGTATTGGTATCGCATAGTTGCGTGTACGCGATTTGCCCCGTGCCTCGTAATCTCACCGACGAACAGATAATCGCCCTGGGCAAAAACGGTGGCGTCATTCACCTGAATTTTTATTCGGGTTTTCTCGACAGCAGTTTCAATCGCCGGCGCGAAGCCTTCCAGGCAAGTCACCGCAACGAAATCGATTCATTGAAGGCAACCCATATGCCCGACTATGATATTGATGAGTGGATTGCCCGCAAACATCCCGAAGAAGCCGAACACCTGCGGCCCAGCATGAACCTTTTGCTCGATCACCTGGACCATATTGTAAAATTGATTGGCGTTGATCATGTGGGATTGGGTTCTGATTTCGATGGCATTGATTCAAGTCCGCTGGACCTCGACGGCGTCGAAGACATGCCCAATATTACCTCGGCACTGATTGTTCGTGGCTATTCCAAAAAAGACATCCGGAAAATATTAGGGGGCAATTTTATACGATTGCTCAAAGCAAATGAGCGATGAAGATTCTGTGGAAATACCTCAAACCCTACCAGGGATGGGTGTTTCTTGCCCTGTTGTTAGCCGGTATTGCGCAGATTCTCGCGTTGTATGATCCGATTATCTTCGGAAAAGTAATTGACAAGTATGCGCTCAATCCCGAGCAATTGCCTGAAAAAGACCGCATCCGCGGTGTGAGTTCGCTGTTGGCTATCGCGGTGCTCGTCGCCTTGCTGTCGCGGGTAGCCCTTACTTTCAAAGACTATGTGGTACGATTGGTGGTACAAAAATTTGGCATGCAGGTATTCAACGATGGCCTGCGGCAAACCCTTCGCTTACCGTACCAGGATTTCGACACCCAAAGCAGCGGCGAAACACTTAGCAAACTGCAGAAAGTAAGAAACGATACCGAGCGTTTCATGAACTCGTTTATCAATATCCTGTTTTCTTCTTTGGTAGGGATCTGTTTTTTGATCTGGTATGCCATTACCAAACACTGGGCACTGATCCCCGTTTTTTTGATTGGGGTAGTATTGCTCGGCGGACTCACCAGTTTGCTGAGCAGAAAAATAAAAACAACCCAACGGGCGGTGGTAAAACAAACCAATATTCTGGGCGGATCCATCACCGAGTCGCTGCGCAATATTGAATTGGTAAAAAGCCTTGGGTTAACCTATCCCGAAATTCGTCGCCTCCGAACTTTTACGCAACGGATTTTCGACCTGGAGATGGAAAAGAATAGGAAAGTGCGCACCTTGTCTTTTTTACAAGGCACGGTACTCAACCTGCTGAAACAATCAATCCTGTTCATTTTGTTGTGGCTGATCTTTCGCCATGTACTAAGTACCGGCGAGTTGATCTCCATGCAGTTTATTTCTACCGGCATTATTGGTCCCTTGCAAGACCTGGGCAATATCATTCTGCAATACCGCGAAGCTGAGGCTTCGCTGCAAGTGTTTAATGAATTGATGGAGTTGTCGCCCGAATATCGGCCGGAAGAACCGATCGATGTTGAAGAGATCACCCACCTGGAATTCGACCATGTTTATTTCAAACACCGCAATGCGGCACAATATGCGGTAGAAGACATTTGCTTCGAAGTAGGCCTCGGCGAAACAATTGCGTTTGTCGGCCCCTCCGGATCAGGTAAATCAACCCTGGTGAAACTCTTGGTGGGCCTGTACACGCCTAGTTTGGGTGAAATCAGCATCGACGGCGTTTCGGTTAAGCATATCCGTTATAACCGGATTCGCCGACAGCTCGGTTTTGTGACCCAGGAAACACAGTTGTTTTCGGGCACCATCCGCGACAATATGCTTTTCGTAAAACCCGATGCGAGCGATGAAGAAATTTATGCCGCCCTTGAAAAAGCGGCGGCCCTGAAACTGGTAACCGATTCACCGCGGGGGCTCGACAGTATTTTGGGCGAAGGCGGCAAACGGGTATCGGGTGGTGAAAAGCAACGACTGGCCATTGCACGCGCTTTGTTGCGCGATCCGCGACTACTGATCTTTGATGAAGCCACCTCGGCGCTCGACTCTATCACAGAAGAAGATATCACTTCCACGATTCGCGAAATTTCGGCAGAGAAAAAACAGATGACCATCCTCATCGCGCATCGACTTTCTACCATCATGCATGCCGACACCATCTACGTGCTGGAAAAAGGCCGCATCGTTGAAAAGGGAAAACACGATGACCTGGTGAGCAGCATGGGGCTCTACTACGCCATGTGGCGACAGCAGGTGGGCGAAAGACCCAATTCCATGCCTACAGCCAAAGACTCAATAAGCGAGTAGCTTCTCGATCATTTCCACCATTCGCTGTTGCGGCAAAAATTGCTGCTCCAGTACACGATTGAAAGGAACCGGTGTATCCAACGATCCGCAGCGCATAACCGGTGCATCCAGTGATTCGAAACAGTGTTCGGCAATCCAGGCAGCAATCTCTGCGCCGATGCCATAGGTCAAGGTGTCTTCGTGCAAGACCAATACTTTGCCGGTTCTTTCTACCGAGGCGCGAATGCTATCGTAATCAAGTGGCAGCAAGGTGCGCAAATCGAGAATATCAATACCCAGGTGCATATTGGCCAGCGCGTATTCCAGCGCCCAATGCACGGCTGCGCCATAGGTGATAATGCTGATCATATTACCCTCCAGCACTTGTCGCGCTTTGCCAATGGGCAGGGTTTTATATCCAACCGGCACTTTTCCGCTAATGCTTCTGTACAAGGCTTTGTGCTCAAAAAACAACACTGGGTTGGGGTCTTCAAACGCTGCCAGCAACAACCCTTTTGCATCGGCTGGCGTTGATGGATATACCACTTTTAATCCAGGCACATGCGTGAACCAGCCTTCATTGCTTTGGCTGTGAAAGGGGCCGGCGCCAACGCCTGCGCCTGTGGGCAGGCGGATGACAACATTCGGCGCATGTCCCCAGCGATAATGACTCTTCGCCAGGTTATTGACGATTTGGGTAAAGCCCGCACTCACAAAATCAGCGAACTGCATTTCTACCATCGACTGATAGCCTTCAAGCGATAAGCCCAGTGCTGTTCCCAGGATGGCGCTTTCACACAAGGGCGTATTGCGCACACGTGCCGGCCCATATTTCGCCAACAAGCCATCGGTGATCTTGAAGGCGCCCCCATAACCGGCAATGTCCTGCCCCATGAGCACCAGCCGGTCGTGTTTTGCCATCGCCAGGTCAATCGCTTCACTGATGGCATCAACCAGCCTGGCTTCTTTTTCTTCGCCCAGCACCGGCTCATCGTTGGTAGCCACTTCACCAGACGCTGCTGGTATTGCGTATACAGAACTCAATTCATCCTGTACGCGGAAGCCAACAAAACTGGTTTCCGTGGCCATTTGTAATTCACGTTCAATAAAATTTGCCATCAAGGCACGGTCTTGCGCCACAAAATCTGCATTGATAATATCGTTGGCCAGCAACCAGTTTTCAAAATTCGTGACCGGGTCTTTCGGTGCCCATTCTTCGAACAAATGAGCGGGTACATATTTCACGCCGCTGGCTTCTTCGTGTCCGCGCATCCGGAACGTCATGCACTCGATGAGGTAGGGTTTTTGTTCCTGTAAACAATATTCCCGTACACCCCGAATGGTATCGTATACCGTCATCAGGTTATTGCCATCGATCTTAATGCCTTCCATGCCATATCCCTTTGCGCGATCCACCAGCGACTCGCAACGATATTGTTCGCTCACCGGCGAGCTAAGGGCATAGCCATTGTTCTCAATCAAAAAGATAACGGGCAGTCCCCATACAGCAGCCACATTCAACGCTTCGTGAAAATCACCCTCGCTGGTGCCGCCTTCGCCGGTAAAGGCCAGCGATACTTTGCCGGTGCCGGATAATTTTGCAGCGAGTGCAGCGCCATCCGCCAGCGCGAGCTGCGGACCCAAATGCGAAATCATGCCGCAGATATGGTGTTCTTTGGAACCGAAATGAAAACTTCGTTCGCGGCCCAGGCTATAGCCATTGCGGCTTCCCTGCCATTGCAGAAACAATCGGTGCAAAGGCATATTACGGGTGGTAAAAACACCCAGGTTGCGATGCAGTGGAAAGATCCACTCATCTGGCAACATCGCCAGCGTAGCGCCCACTGATATTGCTTCCTGGCCGATGCCACTAAACCATTTGCTGATCTTTCCCTGTCGCAGGTAGAGCAACATTTTCTCCTCGATCATCCGCGGCAGCAATAAACGTCTGTAAAAAGAGATCAACTCATCATTACTTAATCCACAACGGTCAAAATCCATACTTAACTGCTTTTTCTTTCTGCACCCGCAGAATATAAAATAGAAGATCCTATCGATAATAAAATACTAAACAGAAGTGCCCACCAGAAACCGTCAACAGAAAATCCTTTCACCAGGCGGGTACACAAAAGTATAATCAGGCTATTGATCACCAGCAGAAACAAACCCAGGGTTAGGATGGTTACCGGCAAGGTTAATATCACCATGATTGGTTTAACAAATGCATCCAAAATAGCAAGCACCACGGCTACAATCAATGCGGTAATGAAAGAGTCGATGTGTACGCCGCTTAAAATATGCGCCAGGCCAAAAGCAACGAGCGCCGTAATAATAATTTTGATAAGAATATGCATAACGAAGTAGTTGCTATTTAGGGATTTGTTGTTTGTTTCGGCACAGGAAGTGTTTGCAGGTAGCCGGTAAAATTAATCGCCTGCCGGCTATTGCTCACCACATTCAAATAGGCGGTGCCATTGTCGTAGATGGTAAATTGAAGTTGGCGCACATCAGTGCCTCGTGGCTGAATCATTAGGGTTCGTCCGTCTTTCTTCTTTTCTACCTGGTAGACGAATTCGGTTGATTCAAATCGCAGCGGACTCTCCGAAGCATTTATACTGGCGGTATAGGCTTTGCCAAAATACGGCAAGTCAACCTGCAATTTGTCATTGTTCACCCGCACAAAATAAAGGGTTGTCAATATGCGCGATCGCCCGCCGAGCGGTTGCACATTTTGTGCGGTGAACTGAAAACTTTTGCCATCAACCAGCGAGTCGGTTTGGGCGGCTGTTTTGACGACTTCCTGCGATACGCGCGAATGACTACACGCGATAAAAAAAACAGCGCTCATCAGGCAAAACAGCAATTTTTTCATGGCGTATTTTTTAGTCAATCGTGTGGTTGGCGCGGCAGTGTTTTATTGGCAGTGAGGCTGGCGGCGCTGGGTGCAGGTTGTGAACAGGATTGCTTGGCTTCTTTTTGCTGTCTTATTTGTTCGCGGTTTTTGTTGGCCTTCTTTCTATGTTGATCTTCCCGATGTTGGGGATAAAACGCAAAGGCAGCGCCGGCAGTAAAACCGATGGCGACCAGCAGCAACCATTTTATGTTGGAAAACCTCTTCAACATATTCCAGCCTTTTTATAAAGATACAGAATGCTAGGGTGCCGTTTTCACACATCGAAAACCCACATGGCTCATGCCGGTTTCGGGTGAGCTCGATTGCCGGGCACTGGGGCGATAGCGTTGGCAATAACTATCGTGACACAAAAACGATCCGCCTTTCTGTACCCGCAGCGGGGTATAGGGCATGGAAGGGTCACGGCTTGCTGCGGGGCCCTGGGGGTTGTCTTGTACTGCACCGTCTTCATAGGTTTGGAACAGGAGTTTATCATACCAGTCGTTACACCATTCCCAAACATTACCGGCCATATCGTACAGGCCATAGCCGTTGGCAGCAAATGATTTTACTGGTGCTGTTCTTTCGAAGCCATCTTTTTTCGTGTTGTTATCGGGAAAATGGCCCTGCCAGGTATTGGCAAACACGTTGTCGTTCGTTGGCGCCTGGTCGCCCCAAACAAAATTTTTTCCATCGAGACCACCGCGGGCCGCAAACTCCCACTCGGCTTCGGTTGGTAGTCTTTTGCCCGCCCATTTGCAATAGGCCTGCGCATCGTTCCAGCTAATCATGACAACGGGGTGTTGTTCGCGACCAACAATCGACGAACCCGGGCCTTCGGGGTGCTGCCAGTCGGCGCCTGGTTGCCAGGTCCACCATTGTGAAATATCATTGGTATTTACGGGCGTTTTGGTAGCGTGAAAAACGAGCCCGCCAGCTACCAGGTCCTTCGGATCGGGCGGCGGTGTGCCTGGCGGTACCTGCGCCATTATTTCTTCCAGGATCGGCTTTTTTTCAGCATCGGTTACATAATGCGTCGCCTTCACAAATTCGGCAAAGGCGGCATTGGTCACTTCGGTGATATCCATCCAGAAGCCCTTCACTTTTACTTTGTGGGCCGGCCTTTCTTCTTCCCAGGCCATGGGATCGTCGGAGCCCATCATAAAGCTGCCACCGGGAATCCAGGTCATGCCAGCAGGGGCTTCGCCCGAAGGCCGCTTGGACATGCTGTTTTTTTTGGCAAACAAAAAGTAACCACCGAGGGCGGCGGCCAGCATCACCGCTATAGCAATCAAGCCTTTCTTCATGACAAACGAAGATATTATACCACCACCATTTCGTAAAAAGCTGCCGGTACCAGGTATTTATTGGCGAGGGCCTGCAGGCTTTCGGGCGAAATGGTTTTGATACATTCTATGCTGTTATAGAAATGCGAGACATCGAGCTCATTCAGGATCAGGTTTTTCCAACGGCCGATAATCTGGAAGGGACCATCGAGATCACCCAATAAGGAGCCCATGATATAATTGCGAACCAGCATCAGTTCACCGGCATCAACCGGCTCATTGCGCAGTCTTTCCATTTCTTGGTACACTTCCTTGATCGCTGCCTCGCATACATCACGGCCTGCTTCGGTCGATACCATCCATGCGGATGATTGTCGATGGTTTTGCAGATAACTATAGATGCCATAGGTATAGCCTTTGTCTTCGCGGATATTGGCCATCAGCCGGGAACCAAAAAAGCCGCCGAAAATATTATTCAGTACCTGGGCACCAAAAAAATCGGGATGATGCCGGTTGGGGAAAGGCCGCGCCAGGCGGATGGCGCCCTGGATACCCTGGGGATCGTTGTCGATCCGATACTTTTTTTCGATGGCCGGAACTATGGCATGTTCTGTTTTGATAACACTGTTTCCATGAATCGGCAAATCACCAAAAGCGGCTTCCAATTGCGCAAAAATATCGGCGGGTAATTTGCCGGCAACAAAAATCATACATCGTCCCTGGCGATAATATTGGTCGTAGAAGGCAAGCAGTTCGGCGCGACGGATGGCATTCAAGTCTTCGTGCCGGCTATAGCGGCCATAAGGATGGTCGAACCCATATAGTTTTTCATCTATCAATCGATTCGCCACGAAATCGCTTTTTTTCAAGTTCACGTCCAGGCGCTGGTTGTTGCTCTTTTGGTAGAGTTCCAATTCCTGTTCGGGAAAATTCGCTTCGGTCAAAATCTCCCGCACCATGGGTAACAATTTGGGGAGATGTTTGGTGAGTCCCTGGAGATTCAGCAAGGCCGTTTCACTATAACAGGAACGCCCAAACGAAGCGCCGTAATAATCAAAATGCTCATTGATTTCAAATGCCGATTTGTGCGTCGTGCCATTCTTCAGCAGAAAATTACAGGCGGCGGCAACCATATTGTTTTTCTCGTACCAGTTGCCTGCCCAAAACACCCATTCTATCTGGAATACTTCTTCTGCACCGGCATTGATGGCATATACTTCCACCCCATTTCTCAATACATATTTATCATACGGTTTGAGCTTAAGGTCAAATTCAACAGCATTTTGGTAAGGCGGGGCAACAGTTCGGTTAATCATCGTCTTCTTCTTCTTCGTTTTCCAGATCACCCACCAATACCGCAGTGTTTTCTGCCGCGCGATAATAGAGGGTATGACTATTGTTTTCAGTTAATATTCGTCGGCTCTCCAACAAGATATCATGGGCGGTTACAGCCTGGTAGCGTGCGAGTTCCTCGTTCATCAATGCCGCATCGCCCAACAATTCATAGTAGGCCAGGCTGGCTGCGCGGTTCATCACACTCATGTCTTCAAAAGCCAGCGTGCTTTCTGTTTTGTTTTTTACTTTTTCCAGTTCGGCTTCGGTTACACCTTTTTCTTTGAGCAGGCTGATCTGTTCTTCCACGGCCGCTTCGGCTTCTTCGGGTTTGACGCCTTTCACCAAACGACCTTCTACCGTCAACAAGCCTGCATCAGACGAACCGAAATGATAACAATCAAGATTGGTGAACAAATGCTTTTCTTTTACCAATGCCTGGTACAAGCGGCTGGAAGCGCCATGACCGAGAATATCGCTCATCAGGTCAACTACATAATAGCGGGGATCATTGCGCGCGGGCATATGCCATGTTTTTACAAAAGCATCCACCGGTACATTGGCGGTCATATCCAGTCGGCGCGGCGCTGTTTGCGCGGGCTCCTGTTCAATGGCGCGCTGGTATTTTTCACCAGCGGGAATTGATCCAAACCATTTTTCAGCCAGGGCATACACCTGTTCGGTCACCACATTGCCGGCCACCACCAGTATTGCATTACTCGGATTATAGTGCTTGCTGAAAAAAGATTTTACATCAGCCAGCGTTGCCTCTTCAATATGTTTCAACTCGCGGCCAATGGTCATCCATTTATAGGGATGCTTTTCGAAAGCGAGTTCGCGCATCTTAAACCATACATCACCATAAGGCCGGTTGAGGTAGTGCTCTTTAAATTCTTCACTCACCACTTTTCGTTGTACATCGAGGCTTTTTTTACTAAATGCGAGGCTGAGCATGCGGTCGCTTTCCAACCAGAACGCGGTTTCGATATTGGCTGCAGGCAGTTGGCAATAATAATTGGTGAGGTCGTTGGTGGTATAGGCATTGTTTTCGCCGCCTGCTTTTTGCAATTCATCATCGTATTCGGCAATATGGATGCTGCCACCAAACATCAGGTGTTCAAAGAGATGGGCGAAACCCGTACGGTCGGGGTCTTCATCACGTGCGCCGACATCGTACAGCACATTTACCACCGCCATCGGGGTAGAGGCATCTTCGTGTACAATCACCCGAAGACCATTGGATAAAACAAACCGGGCAAATTGGATCATAATCAATGCGCGCTTTACAACGCGACTGCAATATTAACCCCGATTACTTAAGAATGTTGGCCACTTTAAGGATAAGTTCGTCCAGTTTACCGTCTTCCCGCCGCACCACCAGCACTTTCAGCTTTTCGCCGGGTTGTTGGAGCATGGCGCGGTACACCTGGATATTGCGCGACATATTATTATTTACCGCAATAATGATGTCGCCCTCCCGAAAGCCTGCTTTTTCAGCCGGCGAGCCTTTCATGATATCGGTAACTGTTACATGACCATTGATATGGTAGAAACCGAGGCCGGTATAGGCATAGTCAAAGGGATCCCTGAAATGGCGGTTGGGCACCAGGTAAATATCTCGTCGCTGGTAATTCAGGTACACATTAAATCGTCGCAACAGGTCGTTGCCGATGAGTCCGCCGAGATAAGGATAACTCGTCACATTGTATTCATCGTCAAAAATATAGGTTGGCACCCGCCGGAAGCGGTAGGGGCCAAGTTTAAGCTCCTTGACGGTGGTTAAGCGCATGGAGGTTTTACCACCCAGCCCTTCGGCCTGGGTCAGGAACATCTTCTTCTTTTTGTCAAAAATCAGGCTGTCCTCCACGAAACTATCGGTGAGCAAGAGGCACAAACCCGCGCCCGAATCAAAGAAATACCGGGCGGTTGACACCGAATTGTCTTTCAGCCGCATGTCGGTAATGGGGATGGTGGCCAATATGGGACGCATCATGAATCCACCGCGCGGGTACCGGAATGTTCCCTGTTTGTACACCCGCATCTGCAGGGTGTCGTAATCAATCTTGACGATATACCTGGAGAAAAAACTGAACCCGATAATGCCATCGATGCGCTCGCCATAAACACTGGTAAGAATTTCATAGTCATTGACATGAAAATTCAGGCTGTCGACGCGCAGGCCGGGAAAGCTGAGCCGGTGATTATTGGCAAATCGAACTTTTTTTACGCCGGCGATGCCGCGGATGGTTCGCTCCGAGTTTTCGGTGGGGATCTTCAGTCGACTGACCGTTTGGGAATCGAGGCTGATGCCGCCGCTGCCGGTATCCAGAATAAAGTTCAGTGAATCGGGCAGGTCATCAAATTTTGCCCTCACCATTACCACCCCACCATTGTATAAACGGAAGGGGATATCGGTGATGAACTGGGCAGGTGGTTGCGAAAAATACTCCTGGCCCTGCACACCCGACCGCATGGTTATTAATATGATTACCAGTAGGTAAACGGTGCGTTTCAAAACAGTTTCAGTTAGTCGTGGTCTTTGTGGCTGCTTGAATTTACGTTTATATTTACTTTTGTGGCAGAATTAATGATGAATGGAATTAGCTGAGATTTACGAACGCGCAAGCCGATTTGCCTTTCTTACGGTAGAAGAAGGCGAATACCTCTACCACCATGCCCCATTAACCGAGTTGATGCAAATCGCCGATACCCTGCGCCGCCAGCAAGTGCCGCATGGAAAAGTAACCTGGATCATCGACCGCAACCTGAATACCACCAATGTATGTATTGCGAATTGCAAGTTTTGCAATTTCTATCGCATTCCCGGTCATGCTGAAGCATATATAACGGATATTGAAACCTATGAGCGAAAAATCAGTGAAACCTTTCGTTATGGGGGAGAACAATTGTTGTTGCAGGGCGGGCACCACCCGGACCTCGGACTCGATTATTATACACAACTTTTTCGCGAACTGAAAAAGCGGTTTCCGCTCTTGAAATTGCATGCATTGGGACCACCCGAAGTAGCGCATATCTGCAAGCTTGAAAAGAAATCGCACCATGAAGTGCTCAAGGCACTAAAAGACGCCGGACTCGATTCCCTGCCGGGTCCGGGCGCAGAAATCCTTATTGACCGCGTTCGCCGGCTGATCAGCAAGGGCAAATGTGGCTCGCAGGAATGGCTCGATATCATGCACGAGGCCCATAAATTAAACCTGACCACCTCGGCCACCATGATGTTTGGACATGTGGAAACCGTGACGGAACGAATGGAACACCTGGTGAAGATCAGGGAGGTGCAGGCCCGGAAACCAGACAATGTGAAGGGCTTTATTGCTTTTATACCGTGGACATTCCAGGATGTTGATACCCTGCTGGCGCGAATCAGGGGCGTGCACAACCTGACCACGGCCGAGGAATACATCCGGATGATTGCACTCAGCCGCATCATGCTGCCGAATATTAAAAATATTCAGGCCAGTTGGCTGACCGTAGGAAAGGATGTGGCCCAGCTCTGCCTGCATGCCGGCGCCAATGATTTCGGCAGCATTATGATTGAAGAAAATGTGGTTAGTGCCGCCGGTGCACCGCACCGGTTTACCTACAAGGGTATTCAGGAAGCGATCACCGAGGCCGGTTTCGAACCACAGCTTCGCAACCAGCAATATGAATTCAGGGAAATCCCGGCTACCATCGAAGAGCAAGTGATCAATTACTAGGATTAGTTCGCCGGATAGCAGCATACAACCCCTGCCCGATTTTTGCAGTCTACTGAATCATGAAAAACTTACAACCTTCGCTGCTACTCTGTTTGCTGCTGGACGCTGTGGGCTATTTCACCTATGCGGTGCCGGTACTGGGCGAATTTGGCGACCTGATTTGGGCGCCGATTTCAGGCCTTCTTTTCTATAAAATATTTGGGGGCTGGAAAGGGGTGCTGGGCGGCATGTTCAGCTTTGCGGAAGAAATACTTCCGGGAACCGATTTCATTCCCAGTTTCACCATCGGCTGGTTGTTGTATCGCTTTAAAAACCGACCGGCGAACGGCATTACCAGCATTCAGCGCTGATTCAGCCAACTTTTTACATTTATTTAGATTTTACGGCACAGTTTTAGTGAGGTGTTCACATCTACCTGATAAAGGCCGGCGATCAACCTGTCGGCATTTGGCGAGAGGGAAACCATACTGGTTGGGACTTGGATAAAATAAAAAAGGGGTCAGAATAGACATTCAACCCCGTTTTTAAAATCCAATATCCTATGAAAAACCAGTACAATGATAGTGGTTTTCTCTTATCGTGCCAACTATTTTGCAAAATAGCGTACAAGTACGCATTTCCTCAATTCTTCATTAGCTTTTCAGTGATATGCCGGCCGGTGTCTGTTTGTATTAACGTAATGATATACAGGCCTTTGTCGAGGTTGGAAACATCTACAGTCTGTAACCCTGCTTTTAACTTGAGCGCCAATCTTGGTTTGCCGCTGGCATCACTTAACAACATTTCCAGCGGTTGTTCGGCGCGTACAATCAGGATATTGTCCACCGGATTAGGGTAAAATCGGCAGGACATTTCTCCGGCCAAACCCGTTGAAACTGTGCGCGAGGCTTTTTTATCGCCCCTGGTCGAAACATATACCAATCGATAGTGATTTAATCCGCGGAGCGGCAAATCATCGGTAAATCCGCCGGTTGGCTGCGAAACATCCAGTCGAATCACCGAAAGCACTTCGTAGGGACCATTTTGTAAGGCACTTCTTTCCACCCGCAGGTAGCCGCTGTCGCGCTTTTCTTTCCACCGCCAACGCAATTGCAATTTTCCACGGCCACTCGACATAGGCTCTTCCAGCTCCAGCAGGGTTTCATCAACCGAAATAGTTGAAGTTTCCTGCATACCGCTGTCGGCGGGAAGCAGTGCCTGGTCCTGAGCAGGAAAAACAGGCTGCGCAGCCAGGTTGTGAAAGGCGCACAACAAGGCCACGGACAAAAAATGGGTTAGTAAAAGCCGCATAGTAGTCTGGTCCGAAAGACTGTGGAAAAATTGTTGACAACTATCGGGCCAATTTAACCATATGCCAGGCACTAAAATCACAATGATTTGTTTTTAGGAAAGAATTCACGCCAGGGGTCGGTGCAGCGGCTCAACCGGGTGATGTAACTTTCCAGCATGCCTTTTACACTTCATTCTCCTTATTCACCGGCGGGCGACCAGCCGGAAGCCATCCGTCAGCTTACAGAAGGGGTCCTTTCTGGCGAAGCCCACCAAACCCTGCTGGGCGTCACCGGCAGTGGCAAGACCTTTACCATCGCCAATGTGATCCAGCAGGTGCAGCGACCCACCCTGGTATTGACCCATAACAAAACCCTGGTGGCCCAACTCTATGGGGAGTTCAAGCAGTTTTTTCCGGACAATGCGGTGGGCTATTTTGTTTCCTACTACGATTATTACCAGCCCGAGGCCTATATACCCGTGTCGGACACCTATATCGAAAAAGACCTGGCCATCAACGAAGAGCTCGATAAACTGCGGCTGCAGGCCACTTCGCAGTTGTTGAGTGGTCGGCGCGATATCATTGTGGTGGCTTCGGTGAGTTGCATTTACGGTATGGGCAACCCGACCGAGTTTGAGAATGGGATTATCCGGATTCACGAGGGGCAAACCATTTCGCGCCAGGCTTTTTTACATGCGCTGGTCAACTCACTGTATACGCGCACGACAATCGATTTTACCCGCGGTAGTTTTCGGGTGAAGGGAGATAGTGTGGACATCAACCTGCCCTACCTCGATTTCGGTTATCGCATCAGCTTTTTTGGCGACGATATTGAGTCGATCGAAAGCTTCGACATCAAAACTGGGAAGCGCGTGGGCCGCCTCGAAAACGCAGCCATCTTCCCGGCCAATTTATACCTGGCACCGAAAGACCAGATGCAGCAGGTGTTGTATGAGATCCAGGATGAGTTGGGGGCACAAGTCGATTATTTCAAAGAACAGCAGAAATTTATCGAAGCCCAACGCCTGTCGGAACGCGTCAATTATGACCTTGAAATGATTCGCGAGTTGGGGTATTGCAATGGCGTTGAGAACTACTCGCGTTTTTTTGACCGCCGACTGCCAGGCACGCGACCCTTTTGTTTGCTCGATTATTTTCCACAAGATTTTCTTTGTGTGATAGATGAAAGCCACCAAACCATCCCACAGATAAGTGGCATGTATGGTGGTGATCGCAGCCGCAAACTGAACCTGGTTGAATTTGGTTTCCGGCTTCCCTCGGCCATGGACAACCGCCCCCTGAATTTTCATGAATTTGAATCGCTGGTGAACCAAACCATTTATGTATCTGCTACACCGGGCGATTATGAACTGGAAAAAACCGGCGGTGTGGTGGTAGAACAGGTGGTTCGGCCAACGGGTCTGCTCGATCCGCCTATCGAAGTGCGGCCCAGCGTCAATCAGATTGATGACCTCTTGCATGAGATCGACCTGCGGGTTAAAAAAGGCGATCGTGTTTTGGTTACCACCTTGACCAAACGAATGGCGGAAGAAATGGACAAATACCTGGGGCGCATCAATATCAAATCGAAATACATCCACAGCGAAGTCGATACCCTCGATCGGGTGGAAATACTGCGGCAATTAAGACTGGGCGAGATAGATGTGTTGGTCGGCGTGAACCTGCTTCGCGAGGGACTTGATCTGCCGGAAGTATCGCTGGTAGCCATTCTCGATGCAGATAAAGAAGGTTTCCTGCGCAATGAAAGATCGCTGACCCAAACAGCCGGCCGCGCCGCGCGCAATGTAGATGGACTGGTTATTTTTTATGCGGATTATATCACCGAAAGCATGCAGCGCACCATAGACGAAACCAGCCGTCGCCGCGAAAAACAAATAGAATACAATGCTGCCCGAGGCATTGTGCCGCGCACGGTGAAGAAGTCGATTGAACAGGTGATGGCGCAAACAGCCGTGTTGGAGATCAAGGGCTACGATGTCAAAAACCCCTATGCCATGGCACCTGATGGCGAACTGGTGACCGCAGTTGCGGAAGAACAAGTATCTTACAAAACCATTCCTCAGTTGGAAAAAGCCATCGCCCAAACCAAAAAAACGATGGAGAAAGCAGCCCGCGACCTCGATTTTATGGAAGCGGCTCGACTGAGGGACGAGATGTTCCGTATGCAAAGAGAACTGGAAGGCATGAAAAAATAACTGCTCATGATATCCATTGCATTGTATAATCTCAAAGGCGGTGTGGGCAAGACAGCCACCTGCGTCAACCTCTCGTACCTGGCTGCCCAGGATGGTTATAAAGTTTTGTTGTGGGACCTTGACCCGCAGGGATCTACTTCCTTTTACTATGATGTTAGTCCCAAGGTTAAAGCCGGCACTTCGCGCTTGTTCAGTGAGCAGCTCGATCCTGCCAGCCTCATCATGCAAACCGGCTATGAAAACATCGATATCATTCCCGCCGATCTTACTGCCCGAAACCTGGAGCTTATTCTGGAAGAAATGAAATCGTCGAGAAGACGATTCAAAACCATCCTGCATCAATTGGAGAAGCAGTATGATTTTGTGTTTATGGATTGCCCGCCGGGATTTTCTGTTCTCTCCGAAAATATTTTCCATGCGGCCGATATTGTATTGATGCCCACCATCCCCACTACTTTATCGGTTCGAACCTATGAGGCCGTTAAACAATACTTTGCAGAAAAATCGCTGGACAGCAGCAAACTAATGTGTTGTTTCACGATGGTAGATATTCGAAAGAATATGCACAATGAAATCATTGAAGAGCTGTCGCGCGATCGTAAATTCTTCGCCAATTATATTCCTTATCTCTCGGATGTAGAAAAAATGGGCTTGCACCAGGCACCGCTTGCGGTGTATGCACCGGGCAGTTATGCGGCGCGCTGTTTCAGTGATTTATGGGAAGAAATGAAGGAGGGTATCATCGCCTAATTGCTTATAAGCCAATTTATTTACTATAATTTTGCGGCGGAACAATAACCGCCCAGGTTTAGCGTTGTTCAAAGTTTGGCCCCCGTAATTTTTAACTTTTGACAGGAGACGTTCTATCGGCATGAATAACCGACAAAACCCTTTTTCGCGCTTCCGCCAGACGGCGGTGGTGGCCAATAAAAAGCTGGCTGCTATTGGCGCTTTGCGTCGGTTTTTTCGAACGCCCCTTACAACTGAACAAAACCTGCTGGTGGTTTCACTGGTGCTGGTATTAGGCATCATATTGCTTGGCTACAAAGGGTACCAGAACAACCAGAGCAATCGCGAAACAACCCAACTGATCGACCATACCCGCCAGGTCTTATTAGACGCGGAAAAAATTTCAACGGCCGTTAAAGACCTTGAATTGGGCGTTCGGGGCTACGTGATTACGGGCGACTATACCTACCTGGGGCCCTTTTACACCACCCGGCAATCGGTGTTCACCCGCATTAAGAACCTGAAAATACTGTGCGCCGACAATGCCGCCCAGCAGACCCGATTGGACCTGCTCAAAAATAACCTGGAACAGAAACTTGATTTCCTGGAACAGTGTATTGCTTTGCGCAAAAAAAAGGGGGCAGGGGCAGCGGAGAACTTCATTGCGACCAATGCTGCCGTGAATAAAATTGATTTTCTGGATAAGACCATCGAAGAGATCAAGGCCAACGAAAGCAAGACCCTGGCGATTCGGAAAGTAGCCAGCGCCCGAACCAACGATATTTTTTCAAAAATCAGTTTTTTCCTGGCCAGCCTGATGGTGCTATTGGTGATCGCTGCTACTTACACCCTGTGGAAAAACACCCAAATTACCACGACCGCAAGACGGCAACTGGAAGACAACCGGCAACTATTACAAGGCATCATCGATAATACATCTTCGATCATTTATGTAAAAGACATTTATGGTCGGTATACCATGATCAACCGTCAGTTCGAGAAGACCTATAATACCAGTGCCGAAGCGGTATTGGGTAAAACGGTTTTTGATATCAACGACGAAGATTTTGCCATGGAGTTTGCACGAAACGACGCGCGTGTGCTGGAAGAACGCTCGCTGATTGAAATCGAAGAGCAGGCGCAGTTCAACAATGAAACACGTTATTACTACGCCATCAAATTTCCGCTCATCAACCGGAATGATGAAGTGTATGGTATTGCCGGTATATCAACGGATATCACTGATATCATTTTAAAACAACAGATCCAGAAAGAGCGCGACCTCGTTGAGCAAACCCTTAAAACGCAGGAAAACGAACGCAAAGAAATCGGAATTGAATTACACGACAATATCAGCCAGTTGCTGGCATCGGCCAAAATGATGTTAGATACAGCACTCCGAAATGTGGAGCGTCGCGACGAGCGTCTCGAAAAAGCCCGCGAAGATGTGTTCACTGCCATCAACGAAACGCGCAAACTATCGCATTCGCTGGTATCGCCCATTTCTGAAAACCAATCGCTCACCGTCGCCATTGAAGACCTGGTGAAAGGCTTGAACCTCGGCACGAAAATCAGAACCGGTGTAAGTTTCACGGGCAAAAAGCAAATCAATTCGCTCGATGAAAAACTGAAGCTGACCATTTATCGCATCATACAGGAGCAGACCCATAATATCGTGAAGTATTCGCGCGCAAAATCGGCGGCCATTAGCCTCATGGTTCACAACGAACAGTTTGTGATGAAAATCAGCGACGATGGCGTTGGCTTCGATGTAGAGAAAAAAGGCCGTGGTATCGGTTTGCAAAATATCTGCAACCGCACTGAGTTTTACAGCGGAAAAATGGACATCGTTTCAGCGCCTGGTAAGGGTTGTCAGTTAACGATTGAAATTCCGCTGCTGCCGGTTGAAGTCAATGCCGTTTAATCATTGGTACACCCGCACATAATCTATCAGCATCTGTTGCGGAAATATACTGTCGTCCACACCATTTTTTCCACCCCAGTTTCCGCCCACCGCTATATTTAACAGCAAATGAAACCGCTGATCGAAAGGCCAGGCACCAGGCCCCTGCAGGTTGTTTTCAAATGAATGGTATTGGTGGCCATCGATCAGGAACCTGATTTCCTTCTCCGTCCATTCAATCGCATACACATGAAATTCCTTGCCCTGGTCAGGCATGAAGAGGCCTTTTGATCGCTGGGTGCCCTTTACATGGTTAAACAATTCGGTGTGAACGGTGCCATAAACGGTATCGGGCGAATACCCCACAAATTCCATAATATCGATTTCTCCACTGCCCGGCCAATCGCCATATTTCCAATCGGTGGGCAACATCCAGATGGCAGGCCACATACCGCGGCCCTGCGGCAATTTTGCGCGCACTTCGATCTTGCCGTATTTCCAGTCGCCCTTGTTTTTGGTGACCAACCGCGCTGAACTGTATGATTGTCCGCCAATCGCTTCTTTTCGCGCTTCAATCACCAACATGCCATCCTCCACCCGCGCGTTCTCTTTTCGCCCTTGCGTATAATATTGCAGTTCATTGTTTCCCCAGCCATGACCACCTGTATCATAGCCCCATTTCGAGGAGTCGGGTAGGCCCGAGCCATTGAATTCATCGGCCCATACCAGCTTGCGTGCTTGCGGAAAACAATTATTTGTACTGCAAGCGCCTGTTACAAACAACGCGGTTAAAATGGCAAATATTCGCATACCCGAATGTACAAATCATTTCTGCCTGCCACACATCTTCCGAACACAGAAACAGCTTTCTCCTGCACAAAAAAGGCTGCCTTTGCAGGCAGCCCAAGCTGGTGATCCTATCCTTCCCTATTTTTCAAGTTTGATTTCACCTACATCGGTAGGGGCTCCGTCTTTTACACTAACCCCTTCCTTTGCCTGGTTTTTATACGGTGGTTTAGCCTCTATAATGAGCCTGTAATCGCCGGGTTTTACATTGTCGATCGAGAACGCACCGTTGTTGATCGGCGCCTTCAAGGTATCGCTCGCAGAAAGCGCCCAGGCCTGTACAGCGCCATCTGCCGGACTCACAGTTCCTTTTATAGAACCCGTGTCAATGGCAGTAAATGCAAATAAACCGGCCGTCATTGTTCCCAGCACTAGGGCTGTCAATTTCATCTTTTTCATACGCTTAATTTTTCAGGTAAATGAATTGCGGTTGCGGGGTATCTACAACCAATGACCGTGCCAGCCGGGTGCAAAAATTATGTTAAGGTGATTTTCCCCCACAATTTGGGAGCGCTCCGGTTATATTTGCGCATGGACAAACGATTATTTCTGCTCGACGCCATGGCCCTTATTTTCAGGGCTTATTATGCCCTGATCCGCAGTCCGCGGATTACTTCACAGGGCAGGAACACCAACGCACAATTCGGGTTCACCAATGCGCTGCTGGAATTGATCAACAACCGCAAGCCAACGCATATGGCTGTGTGTTTCGATACCCATGCTCCCACAGAAAGGCACACTGATTTCGCTGAATACAAGGCCAACCGACAGGATGCGCCCGAAGATTTGATCGATGCCATTCCCGATATCAAACGCATTGTACGTGGCTTCAATATTCCCGTGGTGGAACTGGATGGATTTGAAGCAGACGATGTGATAGGCACGCTCAGCAAACAAGCTGCTGCACATGGTTATGATGTGTTCATGGTCACACCCGATAAAGACTATGGCCAATTGGTAAGTGATAAAATAAAAATCTATAAACCTGGTTACCAGGGTGGCGATGTGGAGATCATGGGCCCGGAAGAAGTTTGTGCAAAATGGAATATCAAATCGGTGGACCAGGTGATTGATGTACTGGGACTGATGGGCGATGCTGTTGATAATATTCCCGGCATTGCTGGCGTAGGCGAAAAAACCGCCGCCAAACTATTGGCAGAATTCGGCAGCCTCGAAAATATTCTCGCGGCTGCAGATGGCATCAAGGGTGCTCTGGGTGAAAAAATACGCAACGGCAAAGAATCTGCTGTGTTGTCAAAAAAACTGGCCACTATTATCACCACCGTGCCTGTTCAATTTCATGAGGAAGATTTTTGCCTGAAGGAACCAAACAAAGACCTGTTGCGCGAAGTGTTTACGGAACTGGAGTTTAAAACCTTTGCCAAACGTGTGCTGAGTGAAGAAATCTCCATCAGCAGCCATGCTGTTACTGCGCCCCAAGGTGTACAAACCGACCTGTTTGGGCAGCCCGTTGCCATACCGGCAGCGACGGAAGAAGAAGAGGCTGCTACAGAAGGACCATTAACTGCCGAAAGAAATATCAACAATACCCCGCATCGCTACGAACTGATTGAAGGGTTAGATGCCATTCAGGCACTTGTCAAAAAACTCAGTGCCGCACCACAAATATGTTTCGATACAGAAACCACCGGCATCGATGCCAATGATGCAGAATTGGTGGGCCTTAGTTTTTCCATCGCCAAAGGCGAGGGTTATTATGTTCCTTGTCCGGCGGACCAGGCCGCTACGGCAAAAATTCTCACGCAGTTTGCCGGCCTGTTCAACGACAAATCCAAGACCTGGATCGGACAAAACCTCAAATACGATCTGTTGATATTGAAATGGTATGGCTATGAACTCGCAGGCCTGTTGTTTGACACCATGCTCGCACACTATGTAATCGAACCAGAAGGCAAACGGGGCATGGACCTGCTCAGCGCTAAATACCTGGGCTACGAACCAGTGCATATTGAAGAGCTGATTGGCAAGAAAGGAAAAGGGCAGGGGAATATGCGCGACGTTGAACCCGAGAAAGTAAAAGAGTATGCAGCAGAAGACGCAGATATCACTTTACAGTTGATGCACACGTTTAAGCCCTTGCTCAAAAGCCTCGATGTGCAGGAAGTATTTGACAAAGTGGAGAATCCGCTGGTGAAAGTGCTTACCGATATGGAGTTTGAAGGCATCCGAATCGATACCGGCTTTTTGCTCGACTATTCAAAAGAGCTGGAGCGCGATGCCAAAGCGGCCGAAAAACGCGTGTACCAACAGGCGGGTGTTCGTTTTAACCTTGCCTCACCGCGGCAATTGGGTGATGTGTTGTTTGAAAAATTGAAGATTGATCCCAAGGCAAAAAAAACCAAAACCGGTCAATACGCTACCGGTGAAGATGTGCTGGCCAAACTGGCTTTGCAAAACCCGATTGTAGATGATATACTGGCGTTCAGGGAGCTCACGAAGTTGAAGTCGACCTATGTAGACGCACTACCGGCCATGATTAACCGAAAAACAGGCAGGGTGCATACTTCCTACGCGCAGGCCGTAGCCGTAACAGGTCGTTTGTCGAGCAATAACCCCAACCTACAAAACATACCGGTACGTACAGAACGGGGCCGTGAAATCAGAAAAGCTTTTATTCCGAGAGATGATAAACATATTTTATTGTCCGCCGACTATTCACAAATAGAACTGCGCATTGTCGCCGCCATCAGTGGCGACGTCGCCATGTGTGAAGCCTTCCGCCTTGGCAAAGACATTCATACCGCCACAGCAGCAAAAGTGTACCGCGTCGCGGAAGAAGAAGTGACCAAAGACCAGCGGCGCAAAGCCAAGAGTGTGAACTTTGGTATCATCTATGGACAGGGCGCATTTGGTCTTGCCGACAACCTTGGTATCAGCCGCACTGAAGCAAAAGAAATCATCGATAACTATAAGAAAGAGTTCAACGGCATTACGCGTTATATGGACGAGACCATCAATTTCGCCAAAGAGCACGGTTATGTACAAACGCTGATGGGTCGTAAGCGTTGGTTACGCGATATCAATTCATCCAATTTCACGGTACGCGGATTTGCTGAGCGAAACGCTATTAACTCGCCCATTCAGGGTTCAGCGGCAGATATGATTAAACTGGCCATGACGGCATTGCACGAGGCCATCAAAAAAGCCAAGTTGAAAAGCAAAATGGTTTTACAGGTGCATGATGAATTGGTTTTTGATGCATTGAAAGAAGAAGTGGATGTGCTGAAGCCGTTGATCATTGCGTCCATGCAAAATGCACTGCCATTACCCAATAATGTACCGGTAATTGCAGAAGTGGGTAGTGGGGGGAACTGGCTGGAAGCACACTAATCCCTGTAACTTTGTGTGATGAAGCCCACTATTATTTACTGTTACGATGCGTATTGCGGCTGGTGTTATGGATTTAGTCCGGTGATGTCGTCGATCGCTACGCTCTATGCCGACCGTTTTCATTTTGAAGTGTTGTCGGGCGGCATGATCTTGCCCGATGCACCGCGCCCCATCAGCGCCATGGCTGAATATATAAAAGGCGCTTATAAAGGCGTGGAGGAATTAACCGGAATTACCTTCGGTGAAGATTATCTCTGGCATATTTTCAATGCCGATCAGAGCGATTGGTTTCCGAATTCAGAAAAGCCGGCCATCGCCCTGTGTATTTTCAAAGAGATTTATCCCGACCAGCAGGTTTTCTTTGCCGCCGACCTGCAATATGCATTGCATTACGAAGGCCGCGACTTGTGCGACAATGAAGCGTATCGACACCTGTTGGAAAAATACAGCATTGATGCTGATTCCTTTTACGAGAAGCTGGCGTCTGAAGAATACAAAGAAAAAGCCTGGTACGAGTTTGCGCTTTGTAAGCAGCTACAGGTAACAGGCTATCCCACGGTATTGATGCAGATCTCCGACAGTAAATTCTTTTTGCTGGCCCGCGGCTTTACCGAACAACATGCCATTGTACAACGCATTGAAGCGGTGATGGCCGATGTCAACAAAAACTGATTATTTCCAGATGAATTTTTCCTGGGCGGGTCGCATTCTTTTGCCGACAGGCGGCTCCGCATCGGTGTACCCAAAATAGAGCAGTCCGAGCACCTGGTCCTCTTCACCCAGTCCGAGTTCGGCTTTGAAAGGTTCGCGCAGGGTCATACCACCGGTGCTCCAGAAGCTGGCAATGCCCCGGGCAGTAGCGGCCAGCAGCAGGTTCTGGATGGCGGCCGAAGTAGCTGCAATTTCTTCGATGGCAGGAATATTCGGGTTATTGCCTCTTTTCATGGCAGCGATCACCACATGCGAGGCCTTATCGCCCATTGTGTAGAATTTGTCATAGCTGCCCTGGTTAAATTTCTCTGCAGCTGTTGCCGATTTATACAATGCGGCATGTTGGTGGCAGATTTCCTGGGCTTTGTCGCCCGCATACACAAAAAATAGCCAGGGTTCGGTGTAGGCATGGGTCGGCGCCCAGTCGGCCGCTGCCAGTATTTGGGTAAACGCCGCTTCGGGAATCTGTTCGCCGTTGAACTTGTCGGGTTTCACGGTTCTGCGTTCGCGGATCACTTCGTCGACCGCCGCGGCGGTATGGGTTGTATTCATCGGGCAAAAGTACGCAGCGGCCGCTTAACGCGCACAATTTCCCTATCTTGCACGTCCCTTATAATTAAATATATGGAATACAACAGGATCATTGCTATTACCGGATTGCCCGGTTTGTTTGAATTGCTGACCAGCAAAAATGATGGCGCTATTGTAAAATCGCTCGAAGACGGGAATACTCGTTTCGTCTCTTCGCGCATTCATAATTTCTCTCATTTGGAGAGTATTGAAATTTATACGCAGAAAGACAATGTGAACCTGGTAGAGGTTTTCCAGGCGATGCAAAAAAGCAGCGATTCACTGCCCGATGGAAAAGACAATGCCAAGTTGAAAGGATATTTTCAGTCGGTTTTTGCCGATATGGATTTTGAAAGAGTGTATGCGAGCGACATGAAGAAGATGGTGAAATGGTTTGACGTGTTGCAGAAAAACAAGGTAGACATCAAATTGTCGGAAGCGCCTGCAGAAGAGGAAGAAGTAGTGGAAGCGCCTGTTGTGAAAGAAGAAACGCCTAAGAAAAAAGAAGCCGCGAAGAAAACAGTGAAAGAAGCTCCTGCTGAGAAAAAAGCGGCAGAAGAAGAAGTAAAAGAGAAACCCAAAAAAGCGCCCGCTAAAGCGGCCAAAGCAAAAACAGAAAGCAGCGAAGAAGAAAAGCCCAAAAAAGCGGCTAAAAAGAAAAAAGAAGACTAATGGTGACCGCATCAGCAGATATCCATCAAAAACCGAGACAGTTTCTACCGGCCGATTTTACCATCACCAATTGGGAAACATTGGCCCCTTATTTCCAGAACCTGTTGGATCGGCCCATCGATAGCCGGGCTGATTTGGAAAAATGGTTGGCCGACAGCAGTGAGTTGGAAGCGGTGGTGAGCGAAGACGCTTGTTGGCGCCAGATCCGGATGACCTGCGATACCGAGAACAAATCCCTCGAAGAGGCCTTTACTTTTTTCGTGATGGAAATCCAGCCAAAAATTCAACCCTTGGCGGATCAATTGAACCGGAAGCTGATCGAGTCGCCTTTTACAGCCACGCTCGATCAAAAAGATTTCTTCACCTATCTGCGCAGCGTTAAAAAATCAATCGATCTATTCCGCCAGGAGAATATTCCGTTGCAAGCCGAATTGAGTGTGATGGCACAACAGTTTGGGGTGATATCGGGAAAAATGTCGGTGACCATCGACGGCAAAGAATATACCCTGCAACAAGCGAGCAAGTTTTTGGAAAGCCCCGACCGGCAGAAGCGGGAGGAGGTTTATCGTAAGATCCAGGAACGACGGCATGAAGACCGTGAGCAGTTGAATGATTTGTACAGCAACCTGATTGCAAAGCGGCACCAGGTCGCTTTGAATGCAGGCTTTGCCAACTACCGCGACTACAAGTTTGCGGAAATGGGTCGGTTTGACTACAGCAAAGAGGACTGTTTTGCTTTTCACGAAGCGGTGAAGCAGCATGTGTTGCCGCTGGTAGCAGAGATCTATCGCAAGAAAAAAGAAAAACTGGGCCTCGACAGTCTTCGTCCCTGGGATACCGAAGCAGAACCTGCCGGTGTAATGCCCCTGCGACCTTTTGAAACCGGTAATGAATTACTGGAGAAAACGATTGGTTGTTTTCGGGAGCTGCGGCCGTTTTTTGCTGATTGCCTGGTGAAGATGAAAAAGATGGGGCGGCTCGACCTGGAAAGCAGGAAGGGCAAAGCGCCCGGGGGGTATAATTGTCCGCTGGCGGAAACCGGCGCCCCGTTTATTTTTATGAATGCGGCTGGTCAGATGCACGACGTCACCACCATGGTGCACGAAGGCGGCCACGCCATTCATTCTTTTCTGGCACACCCACTGGCCTTGAGTGCTTTTAAAGAGTATCCGATGGAGATAGCGGAAGTGGCGAGTATGAGCATGGAATTGTTCAGCATGGATTATTGGCACAGTTTTTTCAACGATGAGACCGAATTAATCCGTGCCAGGGAACACCAGCTTGAGAGGGTCATTACCATTTTTCCCTGGATTGCCATCATTGACAAGTTTCAACACTGGGTGTATGAACACCCGACGCACACGGCCGACGAGCGAACAGCTCGCTGGATGGAAATAAATGATGAATTTTCAACAGGTGTTATTGATCTCTCCGGATTGGAGGCTTTTAGGAAATACAGTTGGCAGCGGCAACTGCATTTGTTCGAAGTGCCGTTTTACTATATTGAATATGGGATTGCGCAATTGGGTGCTATTGGCATGTGGATGCAATTCAAGCAAAATAAAGAACAGGCGTTGGACAATTACAGCAAGGCCTTAGCGTTAGGAGGTACCCGTACGCTACCTGAACTTTATCGCACTGCCGGACTGGAATTTGACCTCGGGCCAACTCGTGTTAAAACGTTAATGGATTTTGTGGAGAACCAAATGAGCGCGATGTTGAAAAAATAACCACAATAGGGTATTCAAATATTTTCGTTTCATGATTTAACACAATATATTTGTAAATGAAAACACTTAGAAGGGATCCCCTTCATCAAAATAGCTACTAATCAGAGCCTTAACCAAAAGTCCCGGTGTGTCTACATCGGGGCTTTATTTTTTTATCCCTTTTTACAAGCCCGGCAAATACCACTCACAATCATTTCAACCTGGTTGGAAGCATAGCCTTTTGGTAGTTTTATTTCCGGAATAATAATTTCTTCCAGGCAGGTCGTATTGCCACAGTCGTTGCACACAAAATGAACATGGTTATCGTGGTGATGGCCTTCTTCACAAGTGTCTTTGCACAAAGCGTAGCGAATGCTATTGTCGTTGGTAGGTATGGTGTGGATGATCCCCTTGGTAAGAAAGGCCTGCAGGGTTCTGTAAACAGTAACACGATCGAATTTCTCGCCGGTTCTTTTTTCGATGTCGCCATGTGCCAGTGCGCCCTGCTGGTTGAAAAACAGTTCCAGGATTTTCACGCGACTATCGGTAACGCTTAACCGACTTTTCTTCAACAGTTTTTCCAATTCTCTTTCCATGGCTACTGCGTTTTGTTGTTGCTACTGCGGATTGTTGTTGAACAAGCCATTCGCGAAACGGCTACCAGTGGGGGTTTCGCGCAACAGCTCAGGTATGTCTTCGATCAGTTGGTCTACCTCGTCTTTTTTGAGTCCGTCGTAAATGCGACGCACCCGGCCGCTTTTATCCACCAGGGCAAAAAACTGGGTATGAATAAACTGGTCTTCGATGGCCTGGTTGTTATTTTTTGGATCATCGAGCAGGTAACTCACCCGCGCCGCGAGGTATAGACTGTCTTTCGGGCCTGTTAGAAAATGCCAGTTACCGCCATTGACACCCAGCGAATCGGCATACACTTTCATACGACCAACACTATCGGTAGCCGGATCAACCGAGTGCGACAGGATCATGAATCCGGGGTCGTTCTTATACTTCTCAAAAACCTTTTTCATATTGGTATTCATCTTTGGGCAAATACCGGGGCAGGTGGTGAAAAAATATTCTGCCACATATACTTTGCCATCCACCGTGCGATTATCAATCAGCACGCCATTTTGGTCCTTGAACTGAAAGGGCTGCACATGACTCAATACCGGCATTTTTACTTCGGTGAACCCGGGAATGAATTTTTGCATGGCGTACATAAACCCGGCAAACATCAAGAGGAAAAAAGCCAGGTAAAACAGGGTCTTCTTTTTCATAATGAGTACCTCCGGCACCGCTAAGCGGTAATGCCGGCTCCTTTAGCACAAAGTTAAGAAGAAATATTTTGCAACAAAGTTGCATCTTATTAGCTTTGCCCTCCCATGCCATTCAAAGTTAACTGGGACGCCCTGGGCATTGCTACCTCTGTTGCCTGCGCCATTCATTGTGCTGTGTTGCCGCTCTTGCTGAGCAGCCTGCCGATATTTGGCATCAATATCATTGACAATATTGTCTTCGAATACTGTATGATTTTTCTGGCGGCGGCCATCGGCGTCTATGCGCTCTATCATGGGTATAAAAAGCACCACCACAACCCCGGACCGCTACTGGCCTTTAGTGCCGGCATCGTTTTGTTGCTGCTGAAACAGGTCTTGCACCATTTACAGCTTTGGTTCCTGGTACCGGCGGTTTTTGCCATTGTATGGGCACATTTCAGGAATTTTCAACTGTATCGCCAGGGACAGCATTGCCATACAGGCGATTGTAAACACTAAGATTTTGGCAAAAGGCAGGCAAGCTGCCGTTGTTTCGTTATTTTTGTACTTGTAAATTTTCGATCATGATAAAAACCGGAAATCCCGTAATCAGCATCTATACGGAAATGACGCCAAACCCGGAAACGATGAAATTCGTTGCCAACAAGTTGCTATATCCCGGCAAAAGCATTGACCTGCCTGATATGGAAAGCGCCAAACCTTCGCCGCTGGCTATGGAATTGTTCGGCTTTCCGTTTATTCGGGCCGTGTTTATCGCCAGCAATTTTGTGACCCTCACCAAAACGCCGGAAACAGAATGGAACGATGTCATTCCTTCTATTCGCCAGTTTTTGAAAGATTACCTGGAAGAAGGTAAGCCGGTAGTGAACGAAGAGGAAGTGGCTGCCACCAAAGTAGTCAGCAGCAACGAAGTAAGTGCTGACGACGACGACGTGGTAAAGCGCATCAAAGAGTTGCTGGAGAATTACGTAAAACCAGCCGTTGAAATGGACGGTGGTGCTATCCAGTTCAAAAGCTACGATGATGGCATTGTGAATTTGATGTTGCAGGGCAGTTGTAGTGGTTGCCCGTCGTCGATGATCACCCTGAAAGCGGGCATCGAGGGCATGATGAAACGCATGATCCCTGAAGTGAAAGAAGTGGTTGCCGAAGCCGAATAACTTTTAATTTCCCACCATCACTGCTTATACCATTTACCAACTGTCGGAGTCGGCCGTAACGGTCAACTGGCCATCGGAGATTTCGGTTGAGCTACACCGTGAGATCGTTACCAAAGCAGATCAGCTTGGTAAAAACGCATTTACCGGTTGGCAGGATTGTTCCATTGCTTATAACAGCCTTACTGTTTTTTATGATCCCTGGGTGGTGCGACAAAGCTATTCGATGGCACCGCGCGAATTTGTTTTTCAATGGCTGGAAAAATGGTTGGCCGAACCTACTGCAATGACCACCGCGCCCATTGGCAAAGAACACTTGTTACCCGTTTGTTACGATGTTTCACTCGCGCCCGACCTCGAAGCCGTTGCTTTACATACAAATCTTTCGCCGACGGAGTTGATTGGCCTGCACAGCAGCCAGGTATATACGGTGTTTATGGTTGGCTTTAGTCCCGGCTTTCCTTACCTGGGCATCTTACCCCCCGAATTAGAAACGCCGCGTAAGGCAAACCCCGCGCTCAAAGTGCCCCCGGGCTCGGTGGCCATTGCGGCCCGGCAAACCGGCATTTATCCCACAGCTACTTCGGGTGGCTGGAATATCATCGGCCGAACGCCGGTGAAAGTGTTTGATCCTTCGCATCCCGCCGATTGCTTGTTGAAAACAGGCGATACGGTTCGCTTCTCGCCCATAGATACGGCCACTTTTGCCTATCTTAACCAATATGAAAATTGCTAAAGCGGGCATTTCTTCCATCCAGGATTTAGGTAGAACCGGTTATAGAAATTTAGGCATCACCACCGGTGGTGCGATGGACCGGATGGCCCTCCGCCTCTGCAACCTGCTGGTGGCCAATGAACCGGGTGCAGCCGCTATTGAAATCAGCGCCGGCCCCTGGGAAGGAAGCAGTACCAAAGAGGTGTTGCTAGCGGTGGGCGGCCATGGCCAGCAAATCACCTGCGGCGGAAGGCCCGTCAACTGTTGGCAACCCTTTGTATTGGCTGCCGGCGAACCACTTCGCATCGAATCGCCCCTGGGTGGCTATGCGATTCTGGCGGTACACGGCGGCTTTCGTTGTAACCACGTGCTGGGTAGCAGGAGCACACACCTCAGTGGCAAATTCGGCGGCTGGGAAGGCCGGTTATTGCGCAGTGGCGACGAGATCCCCACCGCACAATTAAATACCGCCGCCGCTGAAAAAATCATCACCCACCTGAGGAGCAAATCGATGGTGCGCAGTTTTCGGTTGGCCGACACCGTTATACCCAACTACAATCGAAGTTTTTTTCGCTATGTGCCTGGTTGTGAATCCGACTGGTTTGAAGAATCTTCACTGGCAGCCCTCCAGGAAAATACCTACGACCTAACGCATTTGTCGAATCGCACAGGCGCGCGGCTTTTTGGTGAAGCCCTGCATTACAAAACCAACGAACAAATGGTTTCCACCGCCGTTGTTCCGGGCACCATGCAGGTGTCGAGCAATGGCCAGATACTGGTGCTACTGGCCGACGCACAAACCGTGGGCGGATATCCGCGCATTGGTCAATTGGTGGCGACTGATATTGGTCCGCTGGCCCAACAAAAACCCGGCAGCGCCCTGCAGTTCAAACCCGTTACCCACCAAGAAGCCGAAACGCTTTGCCTGCAACAAAAAATGCAGTTCGAACAATTAAGAAAAGACTATTCGCTTTATTTCTCATGAGCCCCTTGTGCATCGATATCAACTGTGACCTTGGCGAAGAAGCGGGTCATGACGATGAACTGTTGCCCTTTATCAGTTCCATCAATATTGCCTGCGGCGCCCATGCCGGTAGTGATGCCATCATGCAACGGTTGGTAAGGAAAGCCGGTGCGCAAGCTATCGCGATAGGCGCGCATCCCGGTTATGCTGATCGCGAATATTTCGGTCGCCGCAACCTGGTGCTTCCATCCGCCGATATTTACCAATTGGTATTTGATCAGGTGGCCAGTCTTCGACGCATTTGTGTGGCGGCGAACCAACCTATGCAACACGTGAAATTGCATGGAGCCTTGTACAACCAATCTGCCAATGACCCTGTTCTTGCAAGGGCAGTATGCGATGCGGTGTACGATATTGACCCCCGGTTGAAATTATTTGGTCTTTCCGGATCGCTTTTTTTAACCATTGCGGCTGAAAAAGGACTGCAACCCGTCGCCGAAGTGTTTGCCGACCGGCGCTATACCGACGAAGGCGCCCTGGTGCCGCGTTCGCAGGCAGGTGCCCTTATAGACGATGCGGCAGAAGCCGTGAACCAGGTGTTGCAAATGATCCGTTCACACACCGTTACCGCGCTGTCTGGCAAAACCGTTCCGGTAAAAGCGGAAACGATTTGTCTGCATGGCGATGGATCGCATGCGGTTGCTTTTGCCAAGCAGCTTTACAAAACCCTCGGGGAATTGTCCATCAGCATCCGTCCGGTATGAAGAGAACCGCGTTACAAGGATCGGCCTTCTGGGGTGCCGCTTTCATGATGGCGACTTCGGCGATGGGCCCGGGCTTCTTAACGCAAACCAGTTTTTTCACCGGTCAACTGGGCGCCAGTTTTGGATTTGTTATCCTGTTTTCCATTGTGATTGATATTGTGGTACAGTTGAATATCTGGCGGATTGTTTCCGGCTGTGGCCTGCCTGCGCAGGATATTGTCAACCGATTGCTACCCGGACTGGGTTGGTTCTTGTCCTTGCTGGTGTTTCTCGGCGGACTCGCCTTCAACATTGGAAACCTGGCCGGGGCGGCCCTGGGCTTGCAGGTGATAACGGGCATGGATACCCGAATAGCGGCGTTGATCAGTGCGGTACTGGTTATCTGGTTGCTGGTGGCGCCGCATGCGCGCAAACGGGTGGACCTTGCCATGATCGGATTGGGCATTGCTAAAATCGGCCTCACCGCTTATGTGGCCCTGGTATCGGGTGCCCCGTTGGCGGAGGCCTTGCATAGAAGCATACAACCCGAAACCATCGATTGGAAAGCGCTGATCACCATTGTTGGCGGCACCGTGGGTGGTTATATTTGCTTTGCCGGCGCGCATCGACTGTTGGCTTCAGGCATTACGGGTCCGGGTACCGAAAAAGAAGTGAACCGCTCGGCCATCACCGGCATTTTTACAGCTTCTTCCATGCGCGTCTTGTTGTTTCTGGCGGCGTTGGGCGTGGTGAGCCAGGGCATCCAGCTCGACAACAGTAATCCCGCCGCCGATGTATTTCTGCAGGCTGCCGGCAATATTGGTTACCGGTTGTTTGGCATCGTGATGTGGATGGCGGGCATTAGTTCCGTAATCGGCTCGTCTTATACCAGCATCAGCTTCGTGCGGAATATCCATCCGGTGGTTACGCGCCACGAAAAAGGCGTGCTGGCGATTTTCATACTTTTTTCCACCGTTGTTTTCCTGGTTGCCGGCAAACCCGTGCAATTATTGGTATGGGCCGGCACCGTGAACGGTTTTATCCTGCCCTTTGCCTTGCTGGTATTGCTACTTGCGGTATACAGTAAAAAAATGCCAAACAACTATCAGCATCCGCGATGGCTGGGCATCACAGGCTTGCTGATCGCGTTGGCATTGGGTTGGATATCGATCCGATTGTTATTGCTTTGAGCGCGGCTCTTGGTACGCTGATCAGAGCAGGGTTCCCTCTGCGCTAATTGCCGTGTTCAGCAGTTTTGAAATCGGGCAGTTGAGTTCGGCCTCTTTCACCGCCGCATCAAATTGCGCCTTGCTCATGCCAGGCACTTTGCCTTTCACACTGAGCTGTGATTTGGTCACTGCGCCATTTTCAAACGTGATATCACATTTTGTTTCGAGCGATTCAGGCGTAAACTTCTGTTCGCCGATGACAAAACTCAGTTTCATGGTGAAACAACCCGCGTGGGCAGCGGCCACCAACTCTTCAGGGTTGGTGCCAACACCGCTTTCAAAACGGGAATTAAAAGAATACTGGGTGTCTTTCAGGGTTCCACTCTGTGTAGAAAGAAATCCCTTGCCTTCTTTACCGGAACCGTTCCAAACGGCTGTTGCATTGCGAATCATATAGCTGTTTTTTAAATTAAAAATGTGTTTCCAAAACTACGGCATTGCGAATTATTGCTGGTTTATCAAATTATATTCCAGGCAGGCCGCGAAAATTAAAATTTCCGATGCACTTTTAATGAATGGCAGGCGCTATCTGGGAACAGTTTATTACCGGCATTCAACACACGACCGCACTTGAATTCATCGGCACCATCGCGGGCATTGCCAGCGTTTGGTTCAGCCGCAAAGAAAATATTCTTGTGTACCCCGTGGGATTGGTCAATACCCTGATTTATACCTGGCTGAGCTTGAAGGGACATTTATATGGGGAGGCATCGGTGAACATCTATTACTCGGTCATGAGTGTATACGGCTGGGTACTTTGGGCGCGACGGGGTACCGACCAGGAACATGTTCTACGAATCACTGCTTCTTCACGGAAAGACTGGCTGCAACAATGGCTGTTCTTTGGCGTTTTTTATGGCGTTCTGTTTTTCTGCCTGCACTGGCTCAAGCAAGCTTTTGCGCCCGAAGCTATTCCCTGGGCCGATGCCCTGGCCAGCGCCAGCGCCTATACAGGCATGTGGCTGATGGCGCGCAAAAAAATTGAAAGCTGGTATTGGTGGATCATCACCAACCTGGCTTCCATACCGCTGTATTTTGTGAAGGGATATGTGTTCACCAGCTTCCAGTTTCTGGTATTGCTGGTATTGGCCGTAGCCGGGTTGCTTTCCTGGAGAAAAAAATATAAGGAAGATTAACTTGCAGGCCGTATGTGGAAGAAGATTGTCGTTATCGGACCTGAGTCTACCGGAAAAAGCAGTTTGTGCGAACAGTTGGCCGACCATTATCAAACATTGTGGTGCCCGGAATACGCACGCACTTTTCTGCAGAAAAATGGCTTGACATACAATTACGATGATTTATTACAAATCGCGAAAGGCCAACTGGCACTTGAAGACCAACACGCGCGGCAATTGACTGAACAGCCAGCGGCCCATCCCTATCTTTTTATCGACACTGATATGCTGGTGATGAAGGTTTGGTGTGAATTTGTATTTGGCAAATGTCATCCCTTCATCCTTGACCAGATCGTAACCCGGCAATACGATCTTTACCTGCTTTGTAATACCGATATTCCCTGGGCGCCTGATCCAATGCGCGAGTATCCTGATCTCGAAACAAGAGAACGATTGTTCCAGATGTACAAAGACATTTTGGTAAACCAATCCACCCCCTGGATCATTGTATCAGGTGAGCGTGAAAACCGGCTGTTAGAAGCCGAAGCTGCCATCAAAAAATATTTGTCCTGATGTTTGCCGCGATCAAAAAAAATCCCCTGCGCTGGTTTTTCATTGGCTGGATCCTGCTCAATATTGTACAGGCCTATACCACCCAACTGCTCGACGATGAAGCCTATTACTGGGTGTACTCAAGACAACTCGACTGGGGCTATTTTGATCATCCGCCCATGATCGCCTTCCTGATCAAAATCGGGTATGCCCTTTTTCCCAATGAATTGGGCGTGCGCCTTTTTATGGTGATCCTCAACGGGCTTACGTTGTGGTTGATGTACAAAATGTTGTTTGTAAAAAACGAGCGGCTGTTTATGGCGATGGCGGCATCGATGGCCGTACTGCAAATCGGCGGCGTACTCGCCGTGCCGGATATACCACTTACTTTTTTCACCGCGCTTTTCTTCTGGCAATACAAACAGTTTCTGGAGAAGAACAGTGTTGCGTCGGCTTTGCTGCTGGGCCTGGTGATGGCATTGATGCTGTACAGCAAGTACCACGGCATACTCATCATCTTCTTTACCGTGCTGAGTAATTGGCGGCTGGCCCTGCAATGGAAAGCCTGGTTGGCAGTCATTGCTGCCGTGCTTTTGTTTACGCCGCATGTATACTGGCAATACCAACATGATTTTCCTTCGGTATGGTATCACCTGAAAGAAAGAAATGCACCCACCTATCGCCTGGCGTTTACAACAGAATACCTCGCCGGGCAATTGGCTTTTGCCGGCCCCCTGATTGGCTGGTTATTGTATTATGCCGTTATCAAAGAAAAAACACCTGACCCGTTTGGCCGCGCTTTAAAATACAGCAGTCTCGGCATCATTGTGTTTTTTGCCATCAGTACCCTCAAAGGCCGGGTGGAAGCCAACTGGACCGCGCCGGTGCTGGTGCCCCTCGTGATCCTGGCACATCGCTGGCTCGCGGCCAATGATCGTTTTGCAGTTTGGGTGTACCGGCTCTGCTTGCCGGTGCTGGCACTGATTTTCATTCTTCGGTTATACATGGCCGTTGATGTGCCGGCACTGAACGAGCGCTTTCGCGATGAGATGCACAATAATATCGGTTGGGCCCAGGCCATCAAAGAAAAAGCGGCCGGCCGGCCGGTGGTGTTCACCAATAGTTACCAGTATCCGTCTAAGTATTGGTTCTATGCGCAGGACACGGCTTTCGACTTGAACAGCACCAGTTATCGTCGCAACCTGTATAATTTCTCCTCGCTCGAACAGCAATTCCAGCACCGCCTGGTGTACCTGGTTGAAACGGTTCTCCGCGAAGGCGCCGATAGCATCGCCACGCCCAAGGGGGTTTTCAGGGGCACGGAAGTGCGCGATTTTCAATCCTGGTCGGGAATTAAATTACAGCCGGTGAGCCTGCCCTTGCAATTGGTCGGCGGACAAACACAAGATTTGTTATTCCGTAGCAGTGAAAACCTGGCGGGCAAGCAAATTGTGCTGGATGTGTACAAGGGCGATCAGTTGCACCAAAGAATATTACTCGCACCGCAAGGGCTGAGAGAGGGCGTCTACAGCGCGCCCATTACCCTGACTGGTGAGGCAGGTATGTATCGTGCGAAACTGGGAATCGCCACCAATGTAACAGGATTGATCAGCCAGAATAGCCCGACCCTGGCCCTAGAGCTGCGTTGAGGCTGTCAATCAATAATCTTGCGGATATCCTCGTCGCTATCGAGGTTGTTCATCTGCCGCTGTATCAGGAAGGCGCGGCTGCTCACATAGCGACCGGCAGGCACCGCAATGAATTTTTTGGGGTTGGGTAAACAGGCGGCGATACGAGCGGCTTCGGCCCGATTCAGTCGCGCGGCCGATTTATTAAAGTATTTCTGCGCGGCCGCTTCCGCACCAAACACACCGGGGCCGGTTTCAATCACGTTCAAATACACATCCATGATCCGCTTCTTACCCCAGATTTTTTCGATCATAAACGTGAAATAGATTTCCAGGCCCTTGCGAATCCAGTCGCGCCCCTGCCAGAGAAAAACATTTTTCGCTGTTTGCTGGCTGATGGTACTGGCACCGTGCACGCGACCCGGTTTGCGCTTGTTGTATTCCATCGCTTTTTCGATGCTCTTCCAATCGAACCCGCTGTGGTCGGCAAAGAGCTGGTCTTCCGAAGCAATCACTGCCAATCGCATATTGGGGGACGTTTCGCGGTGGCTGACATAATCGCGTTTTAATCCGTAGCCAGTAAAAACGGAACCCAACTGGGTAAGTGTAATAGGCGGATCGATCCATTTCAGCAAAATGATATAAACAAATTGCGCGATGAACAATACCAGGAACAGTCTTTTGCAAAAACGCCAGATGCGCGGAACGAGGCCTTTGGTTTTCATGATCGGCTTGCAAGATAAAAGAAATGGCGGCCTACTGCATTTTAATGTACTGGATAATATATTGTTTTCCCGTTCGCACTTTGTGGCGGTGAATGCGATTGAGGATGAATCCGCCGCCGGCCACGCCCAAAGCGATGCCCAGGGAGGTGAGGTTTCTGCTATCAGTAAGGGGTTCTTTCAGGTAGGCCCCATTGATAAGATTTAGTGCGGCATAGCCGATGCCGCCGATCATAAAAATGCTGCCGTTTTTCACGTACCGGAAGCCTTCTTTGCGTTTGGGAATAATACTGGCGATATCTGTGTACCGAAGTTTGTGGATATAGAAGCCGACGGTATCAACCCGGGTAGTGCCCAGCGAGGTCATAAAGGTTTGGATATTCCATTGCTTCACAAAAACAGAATCATCGCGCACGTCTTCGATCCAGCCATCAATACCAACGCCATTGGGCAGGTAAAAAGAAATAGGACTGCCTTTAAAATAGGATCCCATGTGCCGGCCATTGGGTTTTTTCATGAGCAGGTAATCGCCCATGGTTGTTTCCTGGGCGCCAGCGGTAAAACCCGAAAGCAGCAATAATAGGAGGAGGATGTTTTTCACGATGTTGTTGTTTCCGGGTTGTTGGATGGGGCTTCAGACCTTGTTCCCTAAAAAAGCCACGCCCCAAAAAAGGGCGAAGCCAAAGCCAATCAAAATTAGTCCGGATATTTTATTGACCACCGATAAATTGTGCAGGGTAAGTTTACTGCGCAGTTTGCCGGCCATCAGCACTTTGGCAACATCGGCCAGTATGTTGACGATGATGCAGGTGCTAAAAATAAGGATGCGATCGCCCAGGCTATGGGTAGCCGAGAAAGCGGTGGCATTGATGAGCCAAAAAAGAATTACGCTGGGGTTGAGGGTATTGATCAGGAAGCCGCTGCTAAAGATGCGGGCCATATCGCTCTTGCTAAAAGAGCTATCGGCCAGGTTATCGGCTGCCAGTTTTACTTTTTTCAGGAAGAGATAATAAATGCCCATGCCCACCAGGAAAATACTGCCCACATAGCCGATGGTGCGCTGGTATTGCAGCAGGGTTTTCACCCATTCTGAAAACGCGTTGCTGAGCACCACGAGAATGATATCGCTGACCCATACGCCGGCGACGAAACTGAGTCCGCCTTCCCGACCATTGTTCAGGCTCTGTTTAATAATGGTAAAAATCACGGGGCCCACCGATAAGGCGAGGATGCTTCCCAGGGCAAGTCCTTTCAATAATGCTTCCGTCATACTATTTCCGAAGCATAAAAATAATGATTATGAGGGCATCACAGATTTGAATTAATTTCATGGTATGCTGCGCGAAGCCATTGATGCCACTATTAAGAAGCCCGGCCAACGCTATCTCCGCTATCTCGGGCTCGATGTATTGTTCGGCACGAGCCGTACCAAAGAAATTTTGAGTGTAAACCCCACCGTGCCGCCGGTACGGGAGGAAGCGACGGCCGTACATATCCATGTGTTCGATTACGACGCGCAGACCATGGATGAATATAGTTTCGATACGGTCGACGCCTGTTTTCCGTTTCACCAGAGCAACCGCATCAGTTGGATCAATGTCGACGGACTACGAAAAACCGATGTGGAAGCCATTTGCAACCACTACCAGGTACACCCGCTGTTGATCGAAGACATCCTGAGCCTGAACCAGCGGCCCAAGATGGACGAGGTGGAAGGGGTTTTGTTCTGCCTGTTGAACATGCTTTATTTTAACAACAGTACCGGTACGGTAGAACAGGAGCAGATCAGCATTGTGTTGGGCAAGGACTTTGTGATCAGTTTCCAGGAAGATGCTACCCGCGATGTGTTTACGCCCCTGCGGGAACGGTTGCGGATGGCCAATTCGAAAATGCGGCAGCGTTCGGCCGATTATCTCTGTTATGGTATGCTGGACCTGATCGTGGACAATTATTTCCTGGTGATCGAAAAACTGGGTGAGCGGATTGAAGACCTGGAAGAGCAGGTGATCAGGGGCAATAATAACCGTTCGCTGGCGCGGATCAGTTCGCTGCGCAAGGAGCAGATTGTATTGAAGCGAAACATCGCGCCGGTGCGCGACCTGATTGGCGGCATCATTCGCAGCGAGAGCGAATTGCTTGACGACCGCACCACCAAGTATTTCAAAGACATCCACGACCATATTGTGCAGGCCTATGACCTGAGCGAGAACTACCGCGATATCATGGTGAACATGCAGGACTTGTACATCAACAATGTAAACCTGAAGATGAATGAGGTAATGAAGGTGATGGCGATTGTAACCTGCCTACTCGCGCCGGCAACGGTGATCGGCGGCATCTTCGGGATGAATTTTGACAAGATCCCCTACTTGCACAACGACTATGGCTTTTATATTGCGGTGGGGTTGATGTTATTGATACCGGTGTATATGTTGTGGGTGTTTCGGAAGAAGGGGTGGTTTTGAATAAGTACTGCAACCTGAAATAGTAGCTTATTCTGCTTTTTTAACTTATTGACTACGAACTCTATAGAATCCCGAGTTTTCTAAAGTGAATTGCTGCCTACTACTTGATGCCCATAAATCGAATGTTCGCTTTTTCATGTTAGTAACTGTTTGAAATTGTCTAGCTTCAAAAGCAAAAACTTGGCTAAAAAATGCTTCAATTTGTATGACTTTGTTTGCAATTGATTTATCTGATTGATGGTGATACAACTGTTATCTTATCGTACCAAAAAATTCTGGCTTTTTCAGGCTTGCCCTTAGTGTGATGCATTGTTGGTATTTCTTTTTGCTTGGAAAACCTTCCAGTGACTGTTAAAGTAAGAGGAAGATGCTCTCCATCCCATAAAGCATTGGCATTTATTAAACCCTTATTTGCTGGCTCTAAATAAAACCGTTCAATACCTTCTAAAAATTTTACATCCTTAAACTTAGTTTCAAACCATTGTGGACATCCGCACTCTATTGCTGCATAAGAAACACGTATAGTAAATATTGTATCTGATAGTTCTTTTTTTACAGAATCAAGAGTCTGGAATGTGTCCTTGTGTGACTTTGCTTTCGCATTATCGCCATCTTTTAAATTAATTAAATTATCTGGACTATTACAGCCAATAACTAAATTAAATAGTAATATAATTAATGCAATTTTCACTTTTGCTCATATTTAAAATCCTAAATTCAAATACCATCTTGCCCATGCTGCTACATTTACACTTCGGGAAGTTGCTGGCACAGACGCTCCGGTAGAGCTGCCAGGATACCAATAATTTATCATTAACTTCCCTCCTCGGTCAGTAGCACCAAATATAGTATTTGATGACTCTGTGGAAGCCGGATTCATGTGAGAACCTGCTGCACCATAAACATATGCACCTGTCACCCTCGCTAACTCCATTGCAAATGAACGACCTCCAGGAAAGTTTTTGGACTTATATTCGGTAGAAGCATTACAAGCGCCTAAATAGATAAGCGCATAAGTAGCAAAGCTTACCTGCCCGTTTTGAACCGCTGTTCCCAGTTTAGCTAAATCAGATGTATATACATTGCTTGCATTGGGGTGCATGCGTGCATTCGCAAAAATCATCCCTTCTCCATATGTATCTCTACTTGTGTTTTGATCATCCTCGCCATGTGAAAATACAGCTAGAAAGCCTATTCCGTCAAGGCTTTGATCAGATATGCTTTTTAAAGCATTATAAAAATCATCATATCCTCCTCTTCCCGGTTCAGCAGAAACATTTTCAATTATTGCTTCAGGAACTAACGCATTCATTGCTTTTCCCCAAACCTTTTCTTTACCAAAAGTTATTATTCCAACTGACCCCGTAATTTTTTTGTTGTCGCCTTTTCCCTCTTCGTTTTTGAAAGAAGTTTGTAAAATACCAAAAGCAAATGCAGCATCTTCATCTGTAAATCGATAGCCTCCATTTATTTCCTCAACAGCCATCCCATCAGGGTCAATCAACCTAATAGGGTTATTCATTGCATAGTTATATGGCGACCACCTTCTACTAATATCACTTAATAAGTCCATTGCATTCCATCTTCCAATCTGTACATCCAACATTCTCTTACCAAAGTCATACATTTCTAGTCCACCTCCGTCGTTGAACTCTTTCTCCTGCTTTTCTTTGCCGTTGTATTCGAACTTGTTGTCGAGTCTTCCCATGGCTCTGGAGCTGATCCCTGCCATGGTAAGTCCGAACGGATAATAATCTCCATCCCCATTTTGATGCGCCTTCCAAAACGCTGGCAGCCGCCGAAGCCATCACTCAAAGAACTGCTAACATCCCTCCAAAATAGCCCTTCTTTTTTCAATTGAAAAGAAAAAATGCCCGGTGGTACAAGGGGCGCCAGCCCCTTGTACTTACCTGGTTTTCATTTTTGCTTTCCATTCCTCGTACCAGGTTTGTAGGAACTGCAGGGCCTGGAAGGCGGCGTCATGGTTTGCATATTGCTGGAAGCGCAGCCAGTTCAGTCCGTCGAACATTTGTTCGACCTGTTCCGGCTCGTAGCGGTGCATGCCGTAACCACACCGCAAAAAATAACCGACAGCGAGCCCGCGTTCGTCCGAGCCGCTGCTGTTGACCTCCAGGCTCACGTCGTTGACAAAGGCCTGTAAAACGGCTTGCGGAGAAGTGTCCAATAGCTCGCAGAGCAGGTGCAACTGCAGGGGGATGTCGAGCGTGATGGTTTGTTTCATATCCATTTGTTTTAGCTTGATCAAAAAAGAAGGAGAACAAAAGGGCCGAAGCCCTTGTGGACTACGCCGCCGGCTGGCTGTTGAGCCAGGACTGGTAATGGATTAATGCCTCGGCGATGCTGCCGCCCTGGGCAATAACCTGGTGGCCGTGCGCTGCCAAAAACGACGCTTCATCACGGGGTGTAACCACCATAAGGATATACTGCCTGTCAGCAGCGTTGGTAACCGGAGATGGTAAAATGTAGTACTGCATAACGATTGCTTTTAAAATGAAAAAAAAGAGAAAAAAAGAAAGCCCCCCGGTCAGCCGCCGCGGTTCCAAGCCAAAAGGAAACGCAATAAATCGGTGGATTACTGCTGCTGACTACCTTGATACCGCTGGTGCAGGAACGGCTGCCGAGAACCTATTCTACTGCTTTATGGCGTAGTCTTTTGGCTGCCGGGCTTTGTTACCGATTAACTGCTGCCCGGCTTTATTCCAGGGCTCCCAGCGGCGGCTAGCTTTGCTGCTCTTTTTTCCTTTTTTAAAAGCAAGGGAGCGGTGCTATTACCACTGCTGATCAGGATGGTTGTATACCCTGCGGTGCATAGTCGTATAGCCATTTCTGTTAGGCTGTGGGATGCATGTCACTGTTACCACTCCTGCGGATGGTTTCACCCGGAAGTGTTGATTAGTATTCCTGCTGACCGTGGCTATAACCTGCCGCTGATCAGGGTTCCGGCGCCCCCGCTGCGCCATGGCCCCGCCGCTGCCGGGCCGGGAGTGCGTAGCGCAGCGGAGCACGGAGGCACGGCTAAGGCCCCTGGCGCCTCTTTACCCGCCGGAGCGAAGCGGAGGCAGTACTACAGACAAAGGGCGGCGGTGCCTGAGCAGGGGGCGCACAAACAGATGGCGGAGGCCCCGCAGACAGGCAGGGGCAGGGCGGCGGTCTGTGACCGTTTGTGCTGGCTGTTCTACTCCCGCCCTGCTCCTGGCTGGATGCACGGGGGCCGGGGTGTCGGAAGGTGGGTGAAGCGCAAGGGACGTGACAAACTGCCGTAGCGCAGCGAAGGCACCCGAAGGGCAGCGCCATGGCTGCCGCGCTAAAATGATCCGCTGTATAGATGCCGCGGCAGCGATGGCGCTGGTTTGGCGCGCGCCTTGCCGAACCCACCTTAACGGCACACCTTTTTTCCTAGATTAGGGAGATACACCCGGAACAATGTTATGGCGAGGCAGCGGGTAGCAGTAATTCCCTTGGTTTATTTCAGGGGATGGTGCCGGTGCAATTCGTTTTGCAGGTCTTCCAGGTTACCCGTCTGGTAGCGTGCTGTTGAACTCACGTATTTGTGCCCGGCCATGTATTGTACTTCTCGCAGGGAGTGGCGTTTCAGCCAGTGCGTGATCACACTCGATCTGATCTGCTGCGCGTTGATCACATTCGGATTCAACTGCTTTAGTTGCTTTATCATCCACTGCACCTGGTTAATGATGTTTTGCGGGCTTTTACAGCCGCGTTTCTGTTCGGCGAACAAAGACCCGGCCTTGCGCTTATTAGCCGCCAGATAAGCCTGTAATCGCGGGATTTGCACGGCTTGCAGGTTTAGCCAGCGTTCACCCGTTCTTTTCGTGCCTTTGACCAGTATATTGCCTTCGTTTAACCTGATGTGTTTTGCTTCCAGCCGGATCAGTTCTTCGGTGGCCAGCCCCTGGTAAATGAGTAAGCCCAGCATCGCTTTCTTGCCATCATCCACCTGCAACTGGAGGCTGTACTGCCGGTAGAGGTCATCCAGGGTGGCGGGGGATAAGGTATTGACCGGCAGTTTTCTAACCAGTCCCTGGATGAACACTCCCGCCGCCGGGTTGTCGGTTCGCTCTTCTTCGGTGATCAGGTACTGGCAGTAATGTCGGATCATGTTCAGAACAGCGTGCACCGTTCTTTTGGTGATGCCGGAGTCCTGGCAGTATTGCATATAAGCCAGCAGGTCGTTGTAAGTGAAGCTGTCGGGGGTGAGGTCTTCTTCCTGGAGCCAGGCCCTAAATTTTCGGATGTACTGCCCGTAGGTATACACCGTGGCCGGGCTCAGTTGTTTTGCTTCCAGGTAGTCGGTGAAGGTGGTTCGTGTAGTGGCTCGTGTCATGGCGGGTCGTTTTTGAGGTGGGTGTAGATTTGGGTACTGTCCAGGTCAGCGTGGCCCAGGAACTGCTGTATGCGTTCCAGGGGCATGCCTGATTGCAACAAGTGCGTGGCAATGGAGTGGCGCAGCGTGTGCGTGCCGACTTTCTTCTTTATTTTGGCGCGTTTCGCCAGGGCTTTTATTCTTATGTAGAGGCTTTGCCGCTGCATCGGCCGGCCCTTGTTGGCATCAATGAATAAAGCGTCGGTGGGTTTGTCCTGCAAGAGTTGCGGCCGGCCGTAATCCAGGTAAAACCGGATGGCCTGGTAGCTTTTCTCCGCCATCGGCACCAGCCGCTCTTTGCTGCGCTTGCCCTTGCGCACGTGCAGTAGTTTGCGTTCGTGCAGGATGTCTTTTAGTTCCACACTCGCCCCTTCGTTCAGTCTTAACCCACACCCGTAGAACACCGCCAGCATCGCCCGGTCACGAACACCTAAAACACTGTCGGGGATGACCTCGTACAGGGATTCGATGTCTGCTTGGGTCAGGTATTGCGGTTTGGATTTGTTTTCCGGTTCGCGCGCCAGGGCAAAGCCCACCGGCGAACTGCCCGTCTGGCGCAGGTATTTACTGAACAGCTTCAAAGCCTGCACCTGCTTATTGAGGTGCGCCCCACTCAACGGCCTGCCTGTGCGTTTGCCGACAGTTGTTTTCAGGTGCTGGAGGTATTTGGTCGCATCAGTGGCCGTGAGTTGTTCCACACTCGTTTTGTTGTCGACCAGCAGATGCTGTATGAAGTATTGCACCGCTTGCGTGATCACCGGGATGCTCAATGCCGAGTAGTTGAGTAGTTGCAGCCAGTCCCTAAAACCTGCCTGCACGAGCAGCCATGCACTGCTGCTGTTCAGTGTGTCTGTTTGCGCCATGTTGATCGTTTGAAAAAAAAGAAAATTTCTTAATAGTCTTTTCCGGAGAACCACCGAACCACTGACCGTAGATGCGCTATGGTACTGGGTTTGAGTGGTTCATTTTCGAAAATGAACCACTAGGGAACCACTGAACTACTGAACCGAACCACGGATCGTATCCAGGATAGTTTTCAGGTGCGTGTCAATGCTTGATTTCAGGGCCTCGTATTCCTGCAGGTTCACAATGCTGTATTCATAACTGCCCCGGTACCGGTTGCCGCTCCCTTTGATATAGCCGTAGCGAAGCAGCTCTGCCAGGTAACGCTTCAGGTTGCCGGGATTGATCCTTGACTGCTCCCTGATCTGACGGGTCGTAAAACTCGTGGCATGGGTGGGTTGCAACAGCACTTTGACCTGCTCTAAAAATTCACGTGTCGCTTTGGTCAGTTCATCGCTCTTGCTGAACAGTACATCCTTTAGTAATCCGAAGGCTTGTTCGATATCGGTTAGGGTTGTTTCAATGTATGGCTGTCCACTCGTGTCTCGTTTTATTTCCCGCTGGTACTGGTGGTAGAACGTCACGGCCTCGATAAAGCCCAACAGCAGGGTCATGGTGCGCCTGGGTTTGAACACTTGTTCAGGTAGCTGGATATACTTCGCATAGGGATTGATGATCGTAATGGGACGCAGGAGGCCCTGCATGGATTGAAAGAGCTCCTTGTAGCGTTGTTCCCGGTCGCGGTTGATTTCTCCGGCGGCAAGCCTGGTCTGGTAGTCATTGATCCGTCTGTCCTGGTCCTTACTCATGTCCGTGTATAGCAAGAGGCAACGGTTCGCATTGTCCTCGTAGATTTTTTCTTTGGTGGTGCAGCCACTCACACTCACGGGGCCTTCTACGGTGAGCGTAATGGTCTTCAGGTTCCCCTTGTTGTCTTTGAGCGTAACCGTTTTGCTGATGCGCCTTTTGGTCTGCAGTTCCCGTAAGGGATAAAACACACCTTGGGCCCCGTCCAGGTCTTCAATCAGCAGCAGCTTGCCTTTGAGCTCCTCCTGCTTGAAGTAATACAGCGCATTTTCGGTTACCTGCGTGATCTCAATCTTGTCTTCGGCGGGGATCAGGTCACTGATCTTCTCCTGCAAATAGGTCTTGCCCGAGCCGCTGGCCCCTAAGAACATCACATGCAAGGGAATTGGTTGTTTGCGCGTGCAGTACACCAGGTAGCTGGTCAGGGCATTGGTGGTTTCCCCCACCAGCCCGCTGGCGGCAATCAGCTGGCTGGTGCGCGTAAGCAGGTTCGGGTGCTGCAGCTCTGCGATGGCCGCTTGCTTTTGTGCCGGCGTGATTTCCGGCGTAGTTGTCTTTTTCGGCTGCATCGCCTCGATTTTTTGCAGCCGGTAATGTTCGAGCGCCGTGGTAAGGCCCGTGAGCAGGTCAGTGATTGATCTTACCGGCAGGTCAAGCGTATCAGCGAGCAGCGTGATCAGTTGTTCTCTTTGCCCATGGTGGTATAAGTCCAAACTGTGCCACACGGGGCTACCAGGTCGTTGTGGGTGCAGCAGTTTAAGCGTTACCCGTAGCCTGTCCAATCCCGTGATCTTAATGCCGCCCAATACCTCGATGCGCAAGGCCCCATCGGTATAGACTAATAACTCAGCGTTGGTCGTAGTGAGTTTGGAAGCAGGTGAGGCTATTTCAGTGGAGAGGTTTTCAGTGGCTGCTGTTGCCAGTGGGGCGGGGATTTCAGCAGGTGGTATTTCCAAGGCAACCAACGCTTCTTTTTTCAATTGAAACAAAAAAGTTGTGTTCGGTTCGCTCGTATCAGCAGCAGTAGCAACGTGGCTGCTAGCAGCCACGCTTATGCGCTGTTCGATTAGGCCAGCGAGGCATTGCGGATCATCATGCGCCTGTAATACACTGTTTACGTCTTCCCCCTCTGGTAAGAGTACTTGGGTGATAGGGATTTCCGGGAGGAGTTGTTGCAGGATATTGTAATGCTTTTCGGTCGCTGCTCTGCCAGCATCGTCCCCATCAAGCAAGAGGATGATTTCTGTTAGCTGTTTGAGTTGTTGTATCGCCTGCAGGTGTTCGTCGGTCAGGCCATTGGTGCCGTATAAAGCCAGTACGCTGTAGTTCTCGGTGATTCTTTCCTGTTGCAGCAGGCTCGCGGCATCGATCACACTTTCGGTTAGGATCAGTTTTGTCGTGGCTTTGTTCGGGTAACCGGGATACAGGCCCATCCGGCTGGCTAAGTAAAAGTGTTTACTGGTTTCACTGTCCGTAATGCTTCTGCCGTAGAGGCCCACGATCTTATTGTCGGCACTTTTCAACGGGAATACAATACAATCCTTCGCCCACACCGTGTAACCACCGGCCGGCCGGGGTTTTAACAGCCCGATATTAATCATGCTCGCTACCAGGTGATGATTCTTGCTTTCCGTATGCAGGCCGCCGCTGTTATAAGCCACTTCCAGCTTCGCTTCATCCAGACTCCTGCTTTGCAGGTAGTCCAGTGCCCGTTTGGCCGATCGCAACCCGCGCTGGTAATAACTGAACACTTTGCCCAGTACCGCTTCTCTGGCCAGCAGCTCGGTATCGATGGTTAGTTTGGCCGTAGGTGGTTGATCGGTGGTCGTGCCGGTGGTATGGTTCACCAGTTCAGTGGCTTTTACCAGCGCTTCGTGTTTGGTGAAGTTTTCTTTGAGTTGAATAAACTGGATCACGTCCCCCGTACCCGCTTTGCAATTACTGCTAAAGCAGCACCAGGTATTGGTTGCAGGATAAATCTGCATGCTCGGTGTATTGTCCACATGGAAGGGACAATGCAGCCGCTGGTTACGGTCTGGCTGCAGGCCGTAGTAATGTAATACCGCGCCGATCGAGAGCTGCGCTTTAATCTCTTTTAACTCCATTGAAAAATATTTCTTGACTACATATCTGTTGCAAACCTAACAGATAAATCTTATCAAATCAAAACTTTTATGCCTTTGTTACGCTACTTATGTTGCGTAAATTCGCAGAATAGCCTTTTTAACTGTATTATTTCATACATATATGAAGTCAACTACATTCGGCAAACGCCTCGGAGAAGTGAGAAAAAACAAGAAAATGAGCCAGGACGAACTCGCCAAAAAACTGGCCGTCCACGGCGCTGTAATAGGAAGGTATGAACGCGATGAAGTAAAGCCTTCTATTGAAGTGGCTGCCGCGGTCGCCGAAGCGCTAGAGGTATCCCTTGATTACCTGGTAGGCAACACCGACCTGCTGTTGGAAAAAAATGTGGTGAATAAGATTATAGATATCCAGCGGCTCAATACCGAAGACAAGGCGCATGTTTTCGCACTGCTCGACGCCTTTCTGCAATCGCACAAGGCAAAAAAGGTATTTGCCTCCTAAAACCAACGAACGCCAAAAAACAACCCCATGGAACAACTGGTCTTACACATCAAAAACAAAAGCAAGCTGGCCTTCATCAAAGAACTCTTGCAGGCTTTCGATTACGTGGAAGTGCTGGAACCCGCCGATCTTTCTGCAAAAGAAAAAAAATGGCTGGAAAGGTTGGAAGAAGCAGTTCGGCAGGTCAACCAGCATAAGGACGGCAAAGCCAATCTGAAGTCGGCCAAAGCCCTGCTCGATGAACTATAGTGTACTGGCTACCGCCTTCTTTGAGCGGGAGCTCAAGGTCCTGGCCAAAAAGCACCGCTCCCTCAAAAAAGACCTGGCGGCCCTGGTTGAACAATTGGAACAACAGCCCACCACCGGTACCGATCTCGGCAACAACTGCTACAAGATTCGCCTGGCCATCACCTCCAAAGGAAAAGGAAAATCTGGCGGCGCGCGCATCATCACCCACGTCCAAGTCACCAACACCACCGTCTACCTGCTCGCCATCTACGACAAAAGCGACCTCGATAACATCTCCGACAACACCATCAATGAAAGATTGAAAAAATTGATGTAAGCAAATTGATTCTGCTTAACTATTTATCGTGCCACAATGTGACCTTGCCTACCCGCAATCAATTAGAACAATACTCCTACATTTTTTTCTCTGCCTGCCAATACCCAATTGAAAAACTTTCAGCTAAGCTGGATTTATCTTTTTTTAAATTACTCATTACGAAGAGATGAAAGCAAATACTTTCCTTCTCTTTTCTGGTTTAATTCTCAGCAAATTTTCAAGAGTATTTTGGATATCATTTATCATAAGACATGTAATTATCATCTGAGTATCGTCCTTAAAAACGAATTCGCAATAGCGATATTCACCAAAGGCATACCACCCCGCATTGTATTGGCCACCACCAAACGAGCTAATAATTTTAAAAGAAGTTATTTCATGAAATTTATGTTCGGCAGCTATTCCCCCTTTCCTATATAATATATCTTCATTTATTGTATCAATAATTAGGTCTGCTCCCCAATTCACTTTTAAATATTGCAGATGAAGAATGAGAGCAGGCAAAATATCGAAGATGAAGAAAAATAGGGCAATAAAAATGTAAATAGGATGATATTTCAAATTTAAAAAATAGCAACATATAACACCTAACCCAATGTATTTTATTAATCCTGAACATGCGACTAAAAATTGCTGTCTTCCTTTTATGTAATATTTGTTTTTCATCTAATGAATATTTTTCCACTACGTAAGGTGTTTTCAATGTTATCAATATGGTTAATATTGTTTATTGTTGCTTCTTTTACTTTTGGATATGTATCGTAAAGGAATTCTCCGGTTGAAAAGGTAAATCCCACAGCAATACCAATTACTGTTCCTACGACCGGCACCTCGGATCCTACAACAGCGCCATAAATCATTGGAGCAAAAAAAGCCGCCGCGCTTCCTGTTGCCCGATACGCGAACCTGGCACCACTAATTTCTCCAGTACTATACGCATTTGCATTTAATACTAAATCAAGCCCGGAACCCACTCCTCCAGCAATGTTTGTTGCTTTAAGCAAACTGTTATATTGACCAACAGTTGACACAATTTTGACAACGCCGTTAGCTGTTTTAATAGTCATAATACCTTGGGTGCTTACCGCCGCTTTGGCATATTCAAATTCTAAACTTAAATAATCGGCTTTCTCGAAAATTGTTTTTAGCTGTTCTAATTGCTCTTTATTGAGATTAGCACCATTTGTGTCATTTTTCTTTGGCGTTGGATCACCGCCTCCATTACTCTCTTGATTCTCTTTTTCATCAGCCCTCGCAAATGCGTTTGCAATAACTTGCTCTCCGAACTCAAGTCGAGCCCCCCTTTCTTCCGCTTCTTGCTTAGGAGATATTTTTTCTTTTGTGTCGTCTATCGCATCAATACTCATCATTCCATCAGGGTCTATAAATCTCAGCGGATTATTAAATGCATAATTGTATGGTGTAAATCGTCGACTAAGTTCACTTAATGGATCCACCACATGCCATCTGCCGATCTGGGGGTCATACATCCTGGCGCCATAGTCGTACCAGTCGAGGCCGCTGTTGTCCGTGAACTCTTTCTCTTGTTTCTCTTTGCCGTTGTACTCATACTTGTTGTCTAAGCGGCCCATGGCTCTGGAGCTGATCCCTGCCATGGTAAGTCCGAAGGGATAATAATCTACATCCTCCTTTAGCCATGCCGGTCATTTCGCTGGAACCCCGACGCAAGCCTTCTCAAAGAACTGCTAATACCTCCCCCAAAATAGCCCTTCTTTTTTCAATTGAGCCCTCCTGGCCAGAAAAGTTTTTTCTATTCCCTGCGGGGCTTCAGTTGAAAGAAAAAAAGAGGTGCGGGAGGTAAAAGCGGCTGGCGGACGGTGGATAAGCGGGTTTGCTGCCCGGTCATGGCCTGTTGCCGGTGGGTATTGTTGCTGCTGATGGGTATTCTACTGTTTGGGCTTATCCGCCGGCCGGCAGCCGCCAGCCAAAGCCGTTACTACTGCCTGGATTTTTACTACCGCTGATCGGCTGCGGCAGCGTGTTCTGTTACCATTCCTGCTGACGGTTTCACTCGGAAGTGTTGAGTAGTATTCCTGCTGACCGTGGCTATAACCTGCCGCTGATCAGGGTTCCGGCGCCCCCATGCGCCATGGCCCCGCCGCTGCCGGGCCGGGAGTGCGGAGCGCAGCGGAGCACGAAGGCACGGCTAAGGCCCCTGGCGCCTTATTACCCGCCGGAGCGAAGCGGAGGCAGTACTACAGACAAAGGGCGGCGGGGCCGCGCAGGGGGCGCACAACAAAGAGGTGGAGGCCCCGCAGACAGGCAGGTGCAGGGCGGCAAGTCGTTACTTTTCGTTTTGGGGTTACATTCCGCCCTGCTGCTGCCTGGATGCAGAGGGGCCGGGGTGCCGGGCGACCGGTGAGCTGCAAGCGCTGTGACAGCCTGCGCAGCGAAGCGGAGCACCCGTAGCGCAGCGGAGGGCGGTGCAGGGGCTGCCGCGCTAAAATTATCCGCGCTAAAGATGCCGCGGCAGCGCCTGCGCCGGGCTGGCGCTCGCTTGCCGAACCGGTTGCAACGGCACACCTTTTTTCCTGATTCCTTGGCTGCAGAGCGCAGCGGCGCAGCCATCTAAATTGACCCCGCGGCGGCAGCCGCACTTTATTTTTATTGGAAGCGGTGAAGGGCGAAGATTATTTCAAAGGATGATGCGTCTTTAACTCGTTCTGTAGATCATCCAGGTTACCCGTCTGATACCGCTCCGTACTGCTTACATATTTGTGTCCCGCCATGTATTGCACTTCGCGCAGGGAGTGTCGTTTGAGCCAGTGGGTGAGTATGCTCGATCTGATCTGCCGGGCATTGATGATGTTCGGGTTTAACTGCTTCAGTTGTTTCAGCATCCACTGCACCTGGTTAGAGATGTTTTGCGGGCTTTTAACACCCTTCTTTTGCTGGGTGAACAAAGACCCTTCCCGGAACTTATTCGCGGCTACATAAGCTTGTAATAGCGGGATTTGTACGGCCTGCAGGGGTAGCCAGCGTTCACCCGTGCGTTTGGTTCCCTTGACCAGGATCCGGCCTTCACTTAATTTGATGTGTTTTGCTTCCAGCCGGATCAGTTCTTCGGTGACCAGCCCCTGGTAAATGAGTAACCCCAGCATTGCTTTTTTGCCATCATCGACATGCAGTTGAAGGTTATACTGCCGGTAGAGTTCATCGAGGGTGTCGGGGGATAAGGTATTGACCGGCAGTTTTCTAACCAGTCCCTGGATGAACACCCCTGCCGCCGGGTTGTCGCTGCGCTGTTGTTCAGTGATCAGGTAACAGCAGTACTGCCGGATCATGTTCAGGATACTATGCACGGTGCGTTTGGTGATGCCGGCCTCCTGGCAGTGCTGCATATACGCTAGCAGGTCGTTGTACGTGAAGGTTTGCGGTTCCAGGTTTTCCCTCTCCAGCCAGGCGGTAAATTTTTTGATGTACTGCCCGTAGGTGTGCACCGTGGCCGAACTCAGTTTTTTTGCTTCCAGGTAGGTCTTGAAGGTGGCTCGTGTAGTGGCTCGTGTCATGGATGGTCGTTTGTAAGGTGGGTGTAGATTTGGGTACTGTCCAGGTCGGCGTGGCCCAGGAACTGCTGTATGCGTTCCAGGGTCATACCGGATTGTAAGAGGTGCGTAGCAATCGAGTGACGCAGCGTATGGGTGCCGACTTTCTTTTTGATCTTCGCTCGCTTTGCAAGGGCTTTGATCCGTATGTACAGACTTTGCCGCTGCATCGGCCGGCCCTTGTTGGCATCGATAAAAAATGCATCGGTGCGGGTGTCCTGCAAGAGTTGCGGCCGGGCCCAGTCGAGGTAAAACTGTATCGCGGCATAGGTTTTCTCCGCCATCGGCACCAGCCTTTCCTTGCTGCGTTTGCCCTTGCGCACGTGCAGGAGTTTTCTCTCATGCAGGATATCCTTCAGTGCCAGGCTCGCCCCTTCGTTCAATCTGAGTCCACACCCGTAGAACACCGCCAGCATCGCCCGGTCACGAACGCCTAAAACACTATCGGATATGGCCTCATACAGGGCGGTGATTTCGGGTTGAGAGAGGTGCGCAGGTTTCGCTTTGTCTTCCGGTTCTCTCTCCAGCGCAAAACCCACCGGCGATTTACCCGTCTGGCGCAGGTATTTACTGAACAGCTTTAAGGCCTGGATTTGCTTATTGATGTGTGCGCCACTCAGGGGTTTACCCGTGCGTTTGCCGGTGGTTGCTTTCAGGTGCTGGATATACGCGCTGGCGTCCGTGGCCGTGAGCTGTTCCACACTCGTTTTGCTCTCAGCGAGTAAGTGGTGGATGAAGTGTTGCACCGCTTGCGTGATCACCGGGATGCTTAAGGGTGAGTAGTTCAGTAACGTTAACCAGTCCATAAAACCTTGTAACAATAGTGTCCATGCACTGCCTTTGTGCAGTGTGCTGTTTTGCTCCATATACTTTGATTGAAGAAGGAGGAAGAAAAGTTTCTTAATAGTCTTTTTCCGTGTCGTTACTGTCGCAGTAGCCAAAAGCCGCTACCAGACTGGGTTTTACTACGACACTACCCTTACTGTCGCAGGACTGTCGCCGGTGTCGCAGTAGCCGGCCATCTTTTTAACTGTTCCAGGATCGCTTCCAGGTGCGTGTCAATGGCCGTTTTCAGCTGGCTGTATTCGCGCTCATCGGTAACAGCATACTCAACCCCTTTGCGGTGTTTGAAGCCACTCACGGCCCGGATAAGCCCGTATTGGTGCAACTCCCGGATATACCGCTGGATCGTTCGCGGCTCGAGCCTGAAGGCCTTCCGGATGGCCTGTGCCGTAAAGCTGGCCTGGTTGCTTTCGGTGAGCTGCGCCTTCAGGCGCTCAAAAAACACGCGCGTCGCCTGCGTCAGTTCATCGCTCTTGCTGAACAGCACGTCTTTGAGCAGGGCGAAGGCTTGCTCGATATCGGGGAGGGTGGTCTCGATATACAGCTGGCCACTCGCGTCCCGCTTTACTTCCCGCTGGTACTGGTGATAGAACGTCACCGCTTCGATAAAACCCAAGAGCAGGGTCATGGTGCGTCTCGGCTTAAACACGGGTTCGGGCAACTGGATGTATTTGGCAAAAGGATTGACGATGGCGATGGGGCGCAACAGGCGCTGTATCGATTGAAACAGTTCCTTGTAGCGCTGCTCCCGGTCGCGGTTGACCTCGCCCGCGGCAAGTCTCGTTTGGTAGTCATTGATCTTTTTGTCCTGCGCTTTACTGGTGTCGGTATACAGTAACAAACAGCGATTCGCATTGTCCTCGTACAACTTCTCTTTGGTGGTGCAGCCACTCACCGATACCGGGCCTTCTACGGTGAGCGTAATGGTCTTCAGGTTCCCCTTGTTGTCTTTGAGCGTAACGGTCTTGCTGATGCGCCGCTTGGTCTGCAGCTCCCGCAAGGGATAGAACACGCCCTGGGCCCCGTCCAGGTCTTCGATCAGTAGTAACTTATGTTTCAGTTCCTCCTGTTTGAAGTAATACAGTGCGTTTTCGGTCACCTGCGTGATCTCGATCTTGTCTTCAGTGGGGACCAGCGCACTGATCTTTTCCTGTAGGTAGGTCTTGCCCGAGCCACTGGCCCCCAGGAACATCACGTGCAGCGGGATCGGTTGCTTACGCGTGCAGTACACCAGGTAGGCAGTCAGCGCGTTGGTGGTTTCACCGACCAAGCCGCTGGCCGCGATCAGCTGGCTCGTGCGACCTAACAGGTTCGAGTGCTGCAGTTCGGTGAGGGCCGCTTGTCGTTGTGCCGGGGTCATTTCCGGCGCAGTGGCTTTTTTCGGTTGTAGCGCCTCGATGCGCTCGAGCCGGTAATGTTCCAGCGCCGTGGTAAGGCCCGTGATGGTATCGGTGGTGTTTCTTACCGGCAAGTCCAGGCTGTCGGTTAACAGCGTAATCAGTTGCTCCCGTTGGGCATGGTGGTACAAGTCCAGGCTGTGCCATACGGGTGAGCCTGGTCGCTGCTCGTGCAGCAGCTTGAGCGTCACCCGTAATCTGTCCAATCCGGTGATCCTGATGCCACCCAGTACCTCGATACGCAACGCTCCATCGGTATAGACCAATAACTCGGCGTTGGTGGTCGAGAGTTTGGAAGCGCGTAGGGGTGTTTCAGGAAACGCGTTTTCGGTGGCTGCCGGTGTTTCAGGCAGCGCGCTTTCAGTTGCAATGGCGGTTGTTGTTCCAACTGGCGGGGATGTCTCAGCAAAGGGTAGGACTTCAGGAGCTGCCGGATTTTTCTCTTTCAATTGAAACAAAAAAGCAGGTGTTGTTTCGCTCGCGTCAGCAGCAGCGGCGTGGCTACCAACAGCAACGGTTATTCGCTGTTCGATCAGGTCGGTAAGGCATTTTGGATCATCGTGCGTTTGCAATACACTGTTCACGTCTTCGCCCTCCGGTAAGCATACCTGGGTGAGGAGGATTGCAGGGAGCAGTTGTTGCAACGTGCGACCGTGTTTTTCGGTGGCCCTTCTGCCGGCAGGATCGGCGTCGAGCAGGAAGATGATTTCGGCGAGGTTCGCAAGACTTTGTATCGCCAATAGATGCTCGCCGATTAAGCCATTCGTTCCATACAAGGCCAGCACACTGTAGTTCTCGGTGATGGATGCCTGTTGCAACAGGCTCGCGGCATCGATCACGCTTTCCGTCAGGATCAGTTTTGTCGTGGCTTTGTTCGGATGCCCCGGATACAGGCCCATTCGGTTGGTCAGGTAGAAGTGTTTGCCGGTTTCAGTGTCGGTAATGCTCCTGCCGTAGAAGCTCACGATCTTGTTGTCAGGGCTTTTCAGCGGGAATACAATACAATCCTTCGCCCACACCGTGTAACCACCGGCTGGTCTTGGTTTTAACAGCCCGATATTAACCATGCTCGCTACCAGGTGATGATTCTTGCTTTCCGTATGCAGGCCGCCGCTGTTATAAGCCACTTCCAGCTTCGTATAATCCAGACTCCTGCTTTGCAGGTAGTCCAGTGCCCGTTTGGCCGATCGCAACCCGCGCTGGTAATAACTGAACACTTTGCCCAGTACCGCTTCTCTGGCCAGCAGATCGCTGTCGATGGTTAGTTTGGCCGTAGGTGGTTGATCGGTTGTCGTGCCGATGATACTGTTTACCAGTTCGGTGGCCTTTAGTAACGCTTCGTGTTTGGTGCAGTTTTCTTTCAGCTGGATGAACTGGATTACATCGCCGGTGCCGGCTTTGCAGTTGCTGCTGAAGCAGCACCAGGTATTGGTTGCCGGATAGACCTGCAGGCTCGGCGTTTTGTCCGCATGGAAGGGACAGTGCAAGCGCTGGTTCCGGTCTGGTTGCAGGCCGTAGTATTGCAGCACCGCGCCGATGGAGAGCCGCTCCTTAATCGTTTGCAGTTCCATCGCTCGTGCTGTTGGTGATCACCAGTCTGTTCTCGCTGATCGCAATCGCTACCCGGTCGCCCGCTTTAAAACCAGCTTGCGCCAACCACAGGCCGCTTACATTCAGCCAGGGAACTTCTTTACTGTCACCATTCCAGTCGCCCCGCCGGGGCTGCCATTTGCCTTGGAGTTTCACCCGGCGCATTGATGTTTTGGTCATTGTGCATAATTTTTTCTGCCAACCTGATTAAGACTTATCAGTCACAAATCTAAAACATCCGTCTGAATAAAACCAAATCTATCCGTATTGTTTATGACCCATCATTCAGCTAATTTTACCAAAACACTGATTTTACAGGCATTTTCAATACCTATCGTTATGAGTTTACACGATAACATGCTCCTCATCCGTAAGAAAAAAGGATTGTCCCAAGCCGAACTGGGCAAGATGATCGGCACCTCCGGCGATGTGGTGGGCCGCTATGAACGCGGCGATATCAGCCCTTCCGTAGAAGTGGTTTCTAAAATCGCAGATGCCCTGGAAGTATCCGTCGACTACCTCCTGGGTAAAACCGCCATGGAACTCGACAAACAGGCCCTTAAACGCCTCGAGGATATTTCTAAACTATCACAGGACAACAAAAATTTCGTCCTCAACCTGATTGACATGGCGCTGCGAGACTTCAAAACAAAAAAAGCATACTCCTAAAAAGACCTAAGGTAGCAAGCGCTATAATTATTGATAGCCCCTACTAGTCATATAGCTTATTTACAGTTGAAAACCTTTTTTAGTGTATCCATTTGCTCTTGCAAGTATCCTTCTTGTTGCCTATTTGACACGCGGTTGCCATTATTATAAAGCGGGATAAACACCTGCTCATTTCTACCTGCTACAATACTTGCCAAAATCAAACTTGAATATCCTTGCTCAGAGCAAAACGCCGCTTTGTTCTTTTCAACAAAAACTATTCTATCACATGTCGTAGATCTATCAATAAAGCGCCTTACCGAAAGAGAGTCACTTAAATTAACCATAGACTGGTGTACTCTGCATCGTACACCCGTAATTGCGCTTAAAATAAAAACAAAATAAAAACAACGTCTTATTATCATTGGCTCATTAATTGCTGAATAATCTTTTTGAAGTCAGCAGGGCCAGATACTTCTTTAGTTGATGTTACTTTTCCATTCTCCACAACTGTAATTCGATGCATCTTTTTACCATCGCTTGTAGTAAAATTCTCATAGCTCTGCCCACTCATCCCTCCCTTATCAAACATCTTCCCATCGCCTATTGTAATTCCCAACATGTCACCTTCAACCTTCGTTGCTTCTCCGTGTACTTTTGAATATACTTTGTCCGTATCTCTATCTCCTTTTAAGTCCTTATCATTTTGAGCTAGGAATGATTCCCAAATCTCGTGAAGCATGAACCCTGAAGCAGTGAAATGTTTTGAAGCAGCAGCTTCAGCGTCTTCAAGATCAATTGAATTTTGATAATATGAACCGTTTTCACCTATCGCTCTTCCAAAGCTTCCAATAGCAACACTTTTACTACTTGAACTTACTGCTACTTCCGTGGTATTTTTATCTTCAATAACCCTAGTTAAATAGTCAAATAATTTCTGTTCCCGCCTATTAAGTTTCACACCGTCATTCCTGGCTAAAGAAACAATTCCATTTTGAACATTAACATTTACTTTATTTCCAAAATCCTTTTGCAGTATTGTCGAGAACTTATTAGCCGTACCCTCTTTATCTGTTCCATAAATTGCTAGTTTAAGAATACGACCATCGGGATCAATATATTTCAACGGATTGTCAGCAGCATACGCGTATGGAGATAAAATAGTATACTTATCAGCGAGTGGATCCACCACATGCCACCGGCCTATTTGGGGGTCGTACATCCGGGCGCCATAGTCGTACCATTCGAGACCGGCGCCATCACTAAACTCTTTCTCCTGTTTCTCCTTACCGTTGTATTCAAATTTGTTGTCTAATCGACCCATGGCTTTGGCCGATATCCCTGCCATAGTAAGTCCGAACGGATAGTAATCTCCATCCCCATTTAGCCATGCCACCGGTTTTGCTGGAACCTCACTGCAAGCCTTCTCAAAGAACTGCTATTACCTCCCCCAAAATAGCCCTTCTTTTTTTCAATTGAAAAGAAAAAATGGTTTGGTGGTGAAGGGGTTAAAAGCGGCTGGCGGCCGGTGGATAAGCCGGTCTGCTGCCGGGGTTTGTGCTGTTGCTGGTGGGTATTGTTGCTGCTGATGGGTATTCTCCTGCCCGGGCTTATCCGCCGGCAGGCAGCCGCCAGCCAAAGCCGCTGCTACTGCCCGGATTTGTACTACCGCTGATCGGCTGCGGCAGCATATTCTACTTTGTTTTTGGGGGTTCCGTTTTTTAGTTGTGTTTTTCGGCGCTCGAGTGATTTTGTTCACTGTTTTTGGCCGGCCATAAAAAAAGGGCCGAAGCCCTTTAGTATTAAGCCGCTGGCTGGCTGTTGAGCCAGGACTGGTAGTTCATTAATGCCTCAGCGATGCTATCACCACGGGCAATAACCTGGTGGCCATGCGCTGCCAAAAACGACGCTTCATCACCTGGCTCAACCACCATAAGAATGTACTGCCTGTCAGCAGCGTTGGTAACCGGCGATGGTAAAATGTAGTACTGCATAACAATTGGTTTTAAAATGGAAAAAAAGAAAGCCCCTCCCACCAGCCGCCGCTGATCCAAAGCCAAAAGGAAACGCAATAAATGCGTGGATTACCGCTGCTCACTTACTTCCTGCCGCTGGTGCAGGATACCCGGCTGATGCGTTGTTCTACTGCTTTATGGCGTAGTCTTTTGGCTGCTGGGCTTTGTGCTGATTAACTGCTGTTCAGTTGTATTCCAGGGCTGATAGCGGCGGCTAGCTTTGCTGCTCTTTTTTCTGTTGTAAAAGCAAGGAAGCTGTACGATTTTCTACTGCCGCTACTGATGTGCAGGTATACATCACCGTTAGTGATAAGTGTTTGGCTGTTGCCATTCCCTGCGGATGGTTGCATCCGAAGGCGTTGATTAGTATTCCTGCTGACCGTGGCTATCATCCACTGCTGATCGATGTTCCGGCGCCCCCGCTGCGCCATGGCCCCGCCACTGCCGGGCCGGGAGTGCTCGAGCGAAGCGGAGCACGAAGGCACGGCCAAGGCCCCTGGCGCCATCTTACTCGCCGGAGCGAAGCGGAGGCAGTACTAAAAGACAAGGGTGGCGGGGCCGCGCAGGGGGCGCACCCGCCGCCAGGCCCGCCGGACGGCCAGGCAAGCACAAAACCTTTTCTGGCCAGTACTGTTTTCGGCCGGACGGTCGGTGCCGCCAAGCGGCGGGCTACCATGGTGGAGGCCCCGCAGACGTGTAGTGGCTGTGGCCGGCCAGTGATTGTCTTTCTTTGCGAGCACCCGTTTTGGCCACAGCGACTATACGGATGCACCAGGGGCCGGAGTGCCGGAGCGTGGGTGCAGCGCAAGGGGCGTGACAAACTGCCGGAGCGAAGCGTAGGCACCCTTCAGGGCAGTGCCCCGGCTGCGGAACACCCAACCCTTCCCTGCCAGTACTCTGTTTTGCAGCGGGGGCGCTGGTTTGGCGCGCGCCTTGCCAAACCCATGCTAACGGCACACCTATTTTCCTGACTTCTTATTCCCAGAGCGAAGCGGCGGGAATAATCACTAACCAACTCCGCGGCGATAGCCGCACCTTACTTTCTATTGCTACGTATCAAGAAGTGGTGTTGAACCGATGCAACAGCAGGCACCATATCCTACCTCTGGCGCGCATTCATTTCATCGGGTGGTGCCGGTGTAATTCATTTTGCAAGTCTTCCAGGTTACCCGTCTGATAGCGCGCTGTCGAGCTCACATACTTGTGGCCAGCCATGTATTGTACTTCGCGTAAGGAATGGCGTTTTAGCCAGTGCGTGATCACACTCGATCTGATCTGCTGCGCATTAATGACGTTCGGATTCAACTGCTTTAGTTGTTTGAGCATCCACTGCACCTGGTTAATGACGTTCTGCGGGCTTTTACAGCCTCTTGTTTGTGTTTCGAACAAAGACCCGGCCTTGTGCTTATTAGCCGCCAGATGAGCCTGTAATCGCGGTATTTGCACAGCTTGCAAGGATAGCCAGCGCTCGTTGCTTCTTTTCGTGCCTTTGACAAAGACCTTGCCTTCGTTTAACCTGATGTGTTTTGCTTCCAGCCGGATCAGTTCATCGGTGGCCAGACCCTGGTAAACGAGTAACCCCAGCATCGCTTTCTTGCCATCACCCACCTGCAACTGGAGATTGTACTGCCGGTAGAGTTCATCCAGGGTGTCCAGGGATAAGGTATTGACCGGCAACTTTCTAACCAGTCCCTGGATAAAAACGCCCGCCGCCGGGTTGTCGGTTCGCTCTTCTTCACTGATCAGGTAACTCGCGTAATGCCGGATCATGTTCAGAACAGCGTGTACGGTGCGTTTGGTGATGCCTGTCGCCTGGCAGTGCTGCATATAGCCCAACAGGTCATTGTAGCTGAAGCTGTCAGGAGCGAGGTTTTCGGTCTCCAGCCAGGTAATAAATTTTCCGATGTACTGATCGTAGGTATGCACCGTGGCCGGACTCAGTTGCTTTGCTTCCAGATAGTCAGTGAAGGTTTTGCTTATCATGGCGGTTCATTTTTGAGGTGGGTGTAAAGCTGCGTACTGTCCAGGTCGGCATGGCCCAGGAACTGCTGTATGCGTTCCAGGGTCATGCCAGATTGCAACAAGTGCGTAGCAATGGAGTGGCGCAGGGTGTGCGTGCCCACTTTCTTGTTGATCTTCGCCCGCTTTGCAAGGGCTTTGATTCTTATGTAGAGACTTTGCCGCTGCATCGGTTTTCCTTTGTTGGCATCGATAAAGAGCGCGTCGGTGGGCTGGTCTTGTAACAACTGTGGCCGGGCATAGTCCAGGTAAAATTGTATCGCAGCATAACTTTTCTCCGCCATCGGCACCAACCTTTCTTTGCTGCGCTTGCCCTTGCGCACGTGCAGGAGTTTTCTCTCATGCAGGATATCCTTTAGTTCCACACTCGCCCCTTCGTTCAGGCGCAGCCCACACCCGTAGAATACCGCCAGCATCGCCCGGTCACGGATGCCCAGTACACTATCAGGGATGGCCTCATAAAGGGAGTGGATGTCTGCTTGGGTCAGGTAGTGCGGTTTGGATTTGTTCTCCTGTTCTCGCTCCAGGGCAAAACCCACCGGTGACCTGCCCGTCTGGCGCAGGTAGCGGCTGAAGAGTTTGAGCGCCTGGATTTGCTTATTGAGGTGTGCGCCACTCAGGGGTTTACCCGTGCGTTTGCCGACAGTGGTTTTCAGGTGATTGATATACGCGCTGGCGTCCGTGGCCGTGAGCTGTTCCACACTCGTTTTGTTCTCAGCAAGTAAGTGGCTGATGAAGTGCTGCACCGCTTGGGTGATCACCGGGATGCTGAACGCCGAGTAGTTGAGTAACGTTAACCAGTCTCTAAAACCTTGTAACAACAGTGTCCATGCACCGCCTTTGTGCAGTGTGCTGTTTTGCTCCATATGCTTTGATTGATTGAGAAAGGAAGAAGAAAGAAGAAAAGTTTCTTAATAGTCTTTCCCCGTGTCGCTATTGTCGCATTGGCTGTAATCCGCTACCAGCCTCACTATAAATGCGACACCATCCTCACTGTCGCATTATTGTCGCATTGTCGCTTTTAGGTTGCCGGATGGCTTGTAGTACCACTTCCAACTGCCGGTCGATGGCCGTCTGCAACTGCTGGTATTCACCGGGCTCGGTCACCGCATACTCAAAACCCAGCCGGCCACGCCCACCCTGCACCCGTTTGATATACCCATACTGCGCAAGCTCTTTCATGTAGCGCTGGATGGTTCTGGGCTCCATGCGGAACACGCGACGGATATCTTGTGCCTTGAAGCTCGTGTGATTGTTGTCGGTGAGGTATTGTTTCAGGCGCTCAAAAAACACCCGCGTCGCCTGCGTCAGTTCATCGCTCTTACTGAAGAGTACGTCTTTGAGCAGACCGAACGCTTGCTCGATGTCTTCGGTCGTGGTCTCTATATAAGGCTGGCCGCCCGCGGCCCGCTTTATTTCCCGCTGGTACTGGTGGTAGAACGTCACGGCCTCGATAAAGCCCAGCAGCAGGGTCATCGTTCTTCTCGGTTTAAACACCTGATCGGGCAGGGCAATGTATTTTGCATACGGGTTGACGATGGCGATGGGTCTTAATAATCGCTGCATCGATTGAAAGAGTTCCTTGTACCGCTGCTCTCTATCGCGGTTGATTTCCCCACTGGCAAGTTTTGTCTGGTAGTCGTTGATCCGCCGGTCCTGGTCTTTACTCATGTCCGTGTAGAGTAGCAGGCAGCGGTTCGCATTGTCCTCGTACAGCTTCTCTTTGGTGGTGCAGCCACTCACCGATACCGGGCCTTCTACCACGAGCGTAATGGTTTTCAGGTTCCCCTTGTTGTCTTTGAGCGTAACCGTTTTGCTGATGCGCCTTTTGGTCTGCAGTTCCCGTAAGGGATAAAACACACCCTGCGCCCCGTCCAGGTCTTCGATCAGCAGCAGCTTGTGTTTTAGTTCTTCCTGCTTGAAGTAATACAGCGCGTTTTCTGTCACCTGTGTGATCTCGATCTTGTCTTCGGCCGGGACCAGCTCACTGATCTTTTCCTGCAAGTAGGTCTTGCCCGAGCCGCTGGCCCCCAGGAACATCACGTGCAGCGGGATCGGTTGCTTGCGCGTACAATACACCAGGTAAGCGGTTAAAGCATTGGTGGTTTCTCCTACCAGGCCACTGGCCGCAATCAACTGGCTCGTGCGTTGTAATAAGTTCGGGTGTTGCAACTCTGCAATGGCCGCTTGCTTTTGCGCCGGCGTGAGTTCCGGCGCGGCGGCTTTTTTCGGTTGCAGGGCTTCGATTTTTTGCAGCCGGTACGTTTCCAGTGACGTGGTAAGGCCCGTGAGCGTATCGGTGATCGCTCTTACCGGCAGGTCGAGTGTGTCAGAAAGCAACGTGATCAGTTGCTCCCGCTGCGCATGGTGGTACAAGTCCAGGCTGTGCCACACGGGGCTACCGGGCCTTGCCGCGTACAGCAGTTTGAGCGTAACCCGTAGCCGGTCCAATCCCGTGATCTTGATGCCGCCCAGTACCTCGATACGTAACGCTCCATCTGTGTAGAGTAATAACTCGGCATTCGTGGTCGTGAGTTTAGCAATGGTTGATGGGGGGATTTCAGTGGTGGGGTTTTCGGTGGCTGCTGGTGTTTCAGGCAGCGCGATTTCGGCGGGTGCTGTTATAAGCGGGGCAGGGATTTCAGCAGCCAGCACGCCCCCTGTAATCGAATCTTCTTTTTTCAATTGAAAAGAAAGAAATGTGTTTGGTTCGCTCGTGACAGCAGCAGCACGAACGGCGTTTCCACTAACAGCCATGACTATGCGCTGTTCGATCAGGTCACGCAAACATTGTGGGTCATCGTGCGCCTGCAACACGCTGTTCACGTCTTCTCCCTCCGGTAAAGGCACCTGCGTGATATGTATTTCCGGGAGGAGTTGTTGCAACGTACGTGCCTGTTTTTCGGTCGCTGTTCTGCCGGCATCGTCGCCATCCAGCAACAGGATGATTTCTGTTAGCTGTTTCAGTTGTTGTATCGCCTGCAGGTGTTCACCCGTCAGGCCATTGGTGCCATACAAAGCCAGCACACTGTATTGTTCGGTGATGGTTGGCTGTTGCAACAAGCTGGCGGCATCGATCACGCTTTCGGTTACAATCAGTTTGGTGGTCGTTGGTTTCGGATAACCAGGATACAGGCCCATCCGGTTGGCTAAGTAAAAATGTTTACTGGTTTCACTGTCTGTAATACTCCTACCGTAGAGGCCGACAATTTTGTTATCGGCACTTTTCAACGGGAAGATAATACAGTCCTTCGCCCACACCGTGTGGCCGCCGGCTGGTCTTGTTTTTAATAGGCCGAGTGTTACAGCACTCTTCAAAAAAGCCGGCGTGTTTAACTTATGGTGCCAGTCGCCGGCATTGTAACCGATCTCCAGTTGAGGGTACTGCAAGGATCGCTGCGTTGTATACGCTACCGCTTTCCTGGTCAGTGGCAATGCTTTTTCAACATAACCAAAGAGTTTGCCCAGTACCGCTTCCCTGGCCAGCAGATCGCTGTGGATGGAGAGTTTTGCAGCGGGTGTAGCAGAGAAAGAGTGATTCGAACCCCCGGACAACAAAGCAGTGGCCTTTAGTAAGGCTTCGTGTTTGGTGCAGCTTTCTTTCAACTGGATGAACTGGATTACATCCCCTGTACCCGCTTTGCAATTACTACTAAAGCAACACCAGGTATTCGTTGCCGGATAGACCTGCATACTCGGCGTTTTATCCGGGTGGAAGGGACAATGCAGCCGCTGGTTCTGGTCGGGTTGCAAGCCGTAGTAGTGTAATACTGCGCCGATGCTCAGTTGCTCCTTAATGGCTTTCAGTTCCATCGCTCACGCTGTTGGTGATCACCAGGGTGTTTTCGCTGATCGTGATTTCTACCCGGTCGCCAGCTTTAAAACCAGCTTGCACCAACCACTGGCCGCTTATATTCAGCCAGGGAACTTCCTTATTACCGGTCGGTGTTGTTTGCCGGGGCTGCCATTTGCTTTGGAATTTGATTCGGCGCATAGATGTTTTAGTCATTGTGCATAATTTTTTCAGTCAACCTGATTAAGACTTATCAGTCACAAATCTAAAACATCCGTCTGAATAAAAGCAAATCTATTTGTATTGTTTATGATTCATCATTCATCTAATTTTACCAAAATCCTGATTTTACAGGCATTTTCAATACCTATCGTTATGAGTTTACACGATAACATGCTCCTCATCCGCAAGAAAAAAGGATTGTCCCAGGCCGAACTGGGAAAGATGATCGGCACCTCCGGCGATGTGGTCGGCCGCTACGAACGCGGCGATATCAGCCCTTCGGTAGAAGTGGTTTCTAAAATCGCAGATGCCCTGGAAGTATCCGTCGACTACCTCCTGGGTAAAACCGCCATGGAACTCGACAAACAGGCCCTTAAACGGCTCGAGGATATTTCTAAACTATCACAGGACAACAAAAATTTCGTACTCAACCTCATCGACATGGCACTACGGGACTTCAAAACAAAAAAAGCTTACTCCTAATAAACAGTAACGCCCCGGATTACGGGGCGTTACTGTTTATTTTATTTAAAATTCTCTCTTCAAATAGTTTTTTCTGGTTGCTATTTTCAGCTTTAGTAAAATCCTTATTGATCACCTTCCAATTTCCCAAAGTAAGCCCATAGTTTAAGCTAACAAACGCAAGAGTCGTCTTACCTTTTTCAGAAGGTCTGGTCCATGCATGTACAATCGCATTCTCTTTTTTGTAGAAAAAATAAATATCATACCAGTGGTCTTCTTTGGTGCTACGTCCATCCTTAAGAGGCACTGAATCTGGGACTACATACTCGGGGTTTTCTTCCTTAAACTTCTCTATTGATTTAATCAACTCCTTCTCCGGCAAATTAATTTCATATTCCTCCGCATAGGGGTAACTACCGGGCGCAAAATTGCAAGACAGTACGGATAGAGAGAATGCTATTACAGCTTTTATTGATGTACGCATTAATGTTTGTGTTGGGTTGGCATGTTATCAACGCCTATGTTACTTATATAATACCATACCAAAGCTTGATTGTAGCCCACTTGGCCCGCCGACTGCATTTGCCCGAGTGTTTTCGGAAGGGCAGCAAGCCCAAGCCCCAACCCTAATACAGCGGCATTTGCCCTTGTTTTAAGGCTAAATATAGGACTAGTCGCTATTGACATTTCTTCTCCTACGAACGTCCAGTCCGCCCCAATAGCCCTGGCATCAAGAAATAGCCCCCTTGCTCCTGTAATACCTAAGTTATCATATCTCCTATCATGACCTATCGCTGGAAACTCAGACCAATCTGACGGAAACACAGAGTATGAATATTTGTCAGCATATGTCTTCGGATTATCTCCTCCTGGATAGCTTAAGCCGAGCAGATTTTGTCCTATTGTCGCAGGATTTACACAATCGGAGCATGACCAACTTGCATTCTCCCCCAACTGAATTACTCTACCGTCGGTAGATTTGTACGTTTTTTTGTCGCTTCCATTTCCCCAATACTCTAAGTCGCTACTTTTCAGATCAGACGCTGATTTCACATTGGGATCCCAATAAACTCGACCATTACTTTTATTATGCACCCAGTCATTTAATCCGGCATTCGATGTGATACCGCGAGACCCGTCATTGTTCGACTTGGCCTCCCACATTTTTTCGCTCGCCGATTTTTTTTCTCGCGCCTGACCAAAATCAACCCAGTCCGGTTCCATTCCTTTGGGATCGACAAAGAGTAGCGGGTTATTGAAAACATAATTGTACGGCGACTGATTGTTCATTTTGTCGGCAAGTGGATCAACTGTATGCCATCTCCCAATTTGTGGATCATAATTACGCGCCCCAAAGTCATACATCTCTAAACCGCCGCCATCACTGAACTCTTTGTTGTTCAGTTCCTTGCCGTTGTACTTGTATTTATTCTCTGCTCTGCCCATGGCTCGGGAGCTGATGCCAGCCATAGTAAGTCCGAAGGGATAATAATGTGTTTCCTCCAGTAAGGGGCCTGGGGTGTGGCTCACTGCCAGGTTGTCAAAGAACACCGGTATCGTACTACTCTCGTTCGATACATAGATATAAATATACCCATTTTGTGCGATTGGTCCTGTTGCCAGGCTGTGGGTGGCGGTGGCACCGCTGGTGCCTATGGCGCTCACGTTGCCAGTTTTGTAGTTGAACCGGTCGTCAAAAAGCATGTAGTTGAGATAGGCTTTGGGATTGCTGCCTGTGTTGCTGCGGCTGCTTAAGAAGTTACCAATTGCCCCGGGGTTTCCCGCTATATTGGTCATGCCACCTGCCGTGATCTTATCGGCCGGGAAGCCCACGCTGCCTAACAACGCTGTTACCAGGTCGGCAGCCACTAGTGTGTTGGTACTGCTGGCTTGGGTGACATTGGTATTGTAATAAGACTTGCCGGTGATATTTACCACATCGCCCGCCATTACTTTCAACACAATGCCCAATCCCGTATTGCCTCCGCTGGCGCTCGTGCCGAATACTTTGTAGAACTTCTGGTTAAAGTCAGTGGTGGAGGCGCCACTAACGCTGCTAACTGCTGTTCTGCGGCCGTCCTCGATTTTGTAATATTTGCTTTCTGCTTGCCAACTGGCATCTTCGATGGTAGCCATCGGGTAGGCCAAGGTTTCTGCTTGTTCAGTCACCACCGAACGGGTATTGCCCAGGTGGTCTTTGATGAAGTAGTCCCATGCCCAGCGAATGGGTTGGGCGGGCGAAGTAGCTGTAGTCGCCTGTTCCAGCCGGATGCGGCCTTCTTCCTGGCCCAGGAAGATTAGTCGGTTGCTGTAGGAGAGGGCCGTGTTCAGGGTAGCATTGCCATAGCTCTTGCTTTCATATAATGCACCACCCAAATAAGTGGTGGTGGTAGTGATGCTGCTGGTATAACTGACACCATTGTAGGTAATACTGGTGCTGTTCTCCACCACTTCTTTTTTTAGTTTCTGACCAGCACCATCATAGGAGTAGGCGACGGTTCCTTTAATGGGATCGGTATCATTGGTGCCTGTTCGTATTGTCAACACCAGCGGCAGGCTCAGGTAATTGTAGGTAATGGACGAGATTTTCTTGTTTAAGTCCTTTGTCAGGTTACCACCACCGTCATACAAATAGTCTACAGAGCCGGTATAGCTATCGGTAAAGTCGCCAATGGGCTTACTCGGTGCTGTTGCTAAATCAGTTACTTTTTCAAGTCGATTACTGCGACCACCAGAGGAATAAGTGTAATCAAGTATGTCAAAAGTGTACCCATCTGTGCCGTTTGCCCAACCTCTATGCACCAGACGCTTGATATTGCCATTTTGATCATAACAAGTATTTGGGTCCATGCCATCACCTAGATATGAATGATAACTTCCGCCATCAACGGCAGAATAGCCCGTATTGTTCAACCTATTCGATCTGTCGTAATAATAGGTATAGTATCGTTTCACACCATCTCCCAATGACTTCCAAGCCTGACCAGAAATATTACCGTTGAATTGTAGCGTAGCACTCACTAAGTTCGCAGACGCTTTTTCATACCCTAATTCCATACCAAAGTATTGATCTGGTTGGCTCGAAGTGACAAACGGTTTGTTTAATGATAACAACCAGCCCCGAATATTATACTCATAGTTATTCAATGCCAGTGGGGTACTACCGCCAGCTTTAATGCCCAGGTTCTTTGCTTTCACTTGACCCAACGCATCATAACTGGTTTGGCTGGTTATTTTCCAAGCACTATAAGCGCCGCTGGCGACCTGCGGGTGTTTCAGCATCTTTTCCGTTTTGGTAACCCGCCATAAGTCGTCATAGGTCAGTCGTGTCCACACTTCATGGGTATAGCCGCCCGCACCCGCGTTTTGGGTTACCTGCGCGGTGACTGCCACGCTGCCATTAAAGCAATACAGCATACTACTGATGTCTGTAC